>OGYS01000182.1_pt1 | contig 39758 bp, 64 predicted proteins | sample 1576611 | NCBI WGS metagenome assembly OGYS01 (sample SAMEA3541571, study PRJEB24748) | human gut metagenome | biome: human gut; feature: human-associated habitat; material: faeces | place: China | collected 2012
AGCGGTGTACTTGGTTCTGAGAACGACGTTCTGGATACCATGCTTGGCGGCGGCGGCACCATTGATATTTCCCGTATTTCCGCATTTGCCCTGACAAGCTACGGCGCTGAGAAGTCCGTGCTTCTGTCCATTCCTTATACATTTGCAAACCGTGACCACTTCTGGAAGTTTGCTGACAGCGAACTGGCTCCTGAATTCCTCATGGAACCTCATGACAACGGACTTGGCGTAAGAGGCCTGTACTACGGCGAGGAAGGCTTCCGTCACTTCTTCACAGTTAAGGAAGTTAAGGGCTTAGACGACTTAAAGGGCATGAAGCTGCGTGTGTCCAATGACCCGATTATGAATGGTATGGTGGAAGGCCTTGGCGCAAGCCCAACGGTAGTTTCCTTCAACGAACTGTACTCCGCGCTTCAGACCGGTGTTGTTGACGGCGCTGAGCAGCCGATTGCCAACTATAAATCCAACGCATTCCCGGAAGTTGCCCCGAACCTGATCCTGGACGGCCACACACTGGGCGCCATCCAGGTCATCATCACAGACGAGGCTTGGGATAAGCTGACAGAAGAGCAGCAGAACATCCTGATGGAAGCCGGCAAGGTTGCATCCCAGTTCAACAGAACCATTTCTGAGGAAGCTGAGAACAAGGTGCTTGAGGAATTAAAGGCCGATGGCATCAACGTGGTTGAGGTTCCTGATGCCTGAGCGCGCTCAAGTGCCTCGTTTGCCGTGGTTTGTGCCGTACTTGCCGCCGTCGACGCTGCACCAGCCGCAGCCGATACTTGCTGAAAGAACTGTGTGGTTTGCCTCTCAAAGTCTATGCCGGACAACGGGCCGCTAGACGGCTGGTATGAAAAATCAGACATACAATCCCCTTTGCTGCTCTTTATCTTGAGGTAGGAATCATTCCGAGGCCGTAGCCCTTGCGGAGCACGTTGCTTGTCGCCCCGCTGCGCTTGACCATGTTGCGGGCGACGGCCTGATCAATCATGATTTCAAGGTCAAGGCTTCCGTCTTCATTTTGCCGTTGGTTCGTCTCTACTTGCGCCCCGGCGTTGTTGATGACGGTGACGTTTACGACAGGGCTGGATGAACCCATTCCCTGCACCCGCACCCCATATTTCCCGTCAGACATGGGAACGGCAGGCATGAAGACTTCCGGCCCAGCCTCACCCGCAACGGAAAGGCCGCCTGTCGCATAAGCACGGTTCATGCCGTCATAAAAATACGTGGGACGAGTCAGTATCCCACCGGAAGGAGCCAAGCCCCACGAGGGGGAAGCAACGCCACCTGTAGCGAATAATTTCAGGCCGCCCATGAAAGAACTTGCCCAACCGCTGGATATGGAATTGCCCATAACCGACGTCGTGGTAGTGCCCCCTCCAAAGTTGAACAGACTACTCAATCCACTACCCAACGCACCAGCCAGAGGCCCGGTGATGCTCGATCTCACCGCTATCCGCATCAGGTCGGAAATGATGGAGTTCGTCAGATCCCTGAACGACAGCTTCCCCGTTTCCGCCATTTTCACGAAGGCATCTTCAATACCCGTGAGTGTGCCCGTGGTCAGGTTCTCGAACGACACTGCAAGGTTTTCCGTCTCAATGCGGTATCTCGTGAGGCTCCGGTAGGCACCAGCCCACGGATCGCGGGAAAGCTCAAGGGACAAGATCTCCAGCATCTTGTTCACATCATCAATGGGGATGCCCATCGCAATCCAGACTTCACGCTGTTTCTCAAGCAACTGGTTCTGATAGCTGATGCTCGAACTGTATTCCCCGGTCTTCTCCGAAAGCTGTTTGTAGAACTCGGCCTTCTCTTGGAGGTTCTGGTTTTCCAAGTCCTCAAGCTTCTTGTTGGCTTCAAGAACGGCCTTGCGTTTCGTGAGTTCGGCTACCTGTTCGGCCTGTGCCGCCGTCGCCTGTTTCCGGCGTATCGTCTCTTCCTTGGTGACATCGGCGTTCTCAATGGCGGCGTCGCGTTCGGCCTCGATTTGCACCCGCATTCGCTCGAACTTCGTCAGGGTAGGGTCAAGGGCGTCATCCAACGCCCCGACTTCGTTGCGGAGCTTTTTCAGGCTGGATTCGTATTGGGCAGATTTCTCAAAAAATTTCTCCTGCTCTGTTGCCTTTGGGACATTCCGTTTGTTGATGGCAGAAATCTTATCATCACGTGCTTGTTCAAGAGCAATGATACGCTTGTTGTATTCTTCCTGAGTGAGTGCACCCTTATCAAGGGCCTCTTTCTGAAGATTTGCGGCTTCTGTATAGGCATCGCGAGCAGCCTTTATTTGACCTTCCTTAGTCGTGGAAAATATTTTTTCGTAGGCGGCGTTGGCGGCAGAGGATGCTTTAAGACGATTGTCTATCTCAACTTTTTGTTGTGTTGTGACATCAGCTTCTGCTTTTTCTTGTTCCCTAAGTATCTTTTCGTACTCAAGGAACATTTTCTTTTGTTCTTCAGTGTAAAGCTTGTATGTACTTTTTCTAAAGTCTGTAACCTCAGTCCGTTGCCACCCTGCTGCCTCCATTCTTTTTTCAAGATCGCGCTCACCCATTGCTGCGTTGAGTCCCTGCAATGCGCCTGTAATCATATTGATAGCAGAAACAATAGGTTCGCTCTCTAAAAGATTAGCCTTGAATACCGTCCACTCATTATCCATCTTGTTGATGGATTGCTGAATACCATTTGCGGCATTTTCTGCGGCTACGGCAAATTTGTTCTCAAATTGATCTGCAAGCTTCGGCAACAGTTCGTCAGCGGTAACGTTTCCTTTCGCAATAAAATCGACTAACTCTGTCGTGCTTTTACCCAAAGCATCGGCAACCATCTGATAGGTTCCCGGGAACCGTTCTGCGATCTGAAGAATTTCTTCTTGCTGAACTCTTCCTTTTGAGATGATCTGAGTAAAGGCAAGGAATACGCCACTCATTTGCTCTGTGGATAGAGAGAGAGCTGTGCCAGCCTGAGAAACGCTCTTGAATATCCTGTCCATATCCTTTTCAAGAGAAGTACCCTTGGCTGATGCAAAAAATATTTTTGCGGATTCAGCAGTCGAAATGAAAGAAAGACCAAGTTCTTGTGATGTGCTATATACAAAATCAAGCTTCTCTTGAGCTAACCCAGCACTTCCCTCAATACTCTGATATGATTTATTTAACCTATCTACAGCGATAGATGCATCAAGAAGTGCCTTTCCCATCGACAACAGCTTATCGACGGCAAAAAATGTTGCAAAATATGTACCTGCTGATTTAACAGATTTTTCAAGTCGAGAAAAAGACTGACTTGCGCTATCAACTTTTGGCTTAATATCTGGAAAATCTGCTATTCCACGCGCTTCTTTTGAGAGTTCGCGCAAGGATTCAATCATTGCTTTTCTGGCTCTTTGAACCTCCTTTGCGCTAGATTCGGAAGAGGACTTTATTTCTCTGAAAGCGGAAACTACTGATTTTATATCTGAAACTATGGCATCTTTGCTTCTGATATTAAGTGTGGAGAAATCTTTATCTACTCCGTCAATCGTATCTGAAACTTTCCCCAAATACTTAATCGCATCAGAAGCCCCGGACTTGAGCTTTGAAATATCGAAAGAAACGTTAAAAACTGGCATGGCGTCCGCTCCCATTTTTTGGTACAAGCATAGCGCAATATTATTTTTTTGTCTGCGCTGTTGTGTGTTTTCTGGAATATTTTTCAGTATGTTGGAGGTAATTTATGGAATATTTAATTTTGTGGATTGTATGTGGTGTCTTTGCTGCTGTTATTGCGAGTAGCAAGGGAAGGAACTTTTTCGGTTGGCTTATCCTCGGGCTGCTTTTCGGTATTCTTGCGTTATTAGCTGCCGGATTCATGCCCAAAGTGGAGCGGGAACAAAAAACGCCTGATGCCTCTCCCAATACTCATGAAAGGAAATGCCCTTACTGCGCAGAGACAATCAAGGCAGAAGCCGTTGTTTGTAGGTACTGTGGGCGTGATGTAGAACCCATTCATATCACCCCTCCCTCAGAAGAAAAACTTACTGGTCGCTGCTCGGCGTATAAATGAAAAAAGACAAAAGAAAAGGCCGGACATCCCGGCCTTTTCTTTCTAGGAAATGAAATTTTTGGGTTGTATTCTATGTCTATTTTTAAGATAATGATGTGAATAAATGGAGGAAGATATGATACACGAAGAAATAACATCCCTGCTCACTGGCTTAGCGGTTCTTGCCTTCGTCAATACGTTGGCTTTTCTTCAAGTGACAATCATGATCGTTTCGAGGTAGCCATGCTGTACACCAGCGACAAAGGGCGTAGACGGCTCATTTTTATCTATATATGTATGGTGATTAACCTTATTCTATTCGGCGTATGTGTTGTTTGTGGGCGTTAATTCAATATCGTATTTTATTTTGACAAACCTCGCCACAAACAACACATTATTTGAAGACTGATTTTGGATGAGGTTTACGTATTATTCTGTTTTTCATACTTTTTTTCTAATTGAAACACTTCGACGGGTACACCGAGAACATCGGTAATTATCGGGAACATCCTCCGTTGGGTGTCACGGATCTTATCAGTCGTTTTAACTTCTATCATCCGTAATTTATTATCCTTACATGCGATAATGTCAGGCCATCCGATTGAATTTTCTTCTGGATTATCAAAAAATAAGTCTACCATTTTTTCAAATTTTTTCCTTGTTAACGCATTAAACACCATAGATACGTCATCAAAAGATAAATAGGGGAACCACTCTCTAATCTGATGATTTTCATAAATTTCTTCAAAATCTCTCTTTACCGCAAGCCATCCAGCTGACTTTATAAGGCGAGAAGCCTTATCTTTATCCATACCATACATATCAAGCTGCACACTGAATGTCCGAGAATGTGGATTTTCTAAAAAAATACTTTTAGAACATTCTTTGACATAATCAAGGCATGACGCCTGCATTAGCATTTGATATGGGGCAAACTCATAGGGTGTTCCGCTATACCCTTCTGCACGCAAAATATTCATTACAACATCTTCAGGTCTTTTTACCAATACGCCATTGCCTAAATCATACTTGCGATCTATTTTTGACCATTGGCATTTTATTTTTGTCAATGGGACTCCAAGTTCTATACACTGTGCGGCGAGACTCCCTGTGCGTGGCTTCTTATGTGGGCCTCCATCATACTCAAGTGATGATTTGTCTATTTTGGCAGATCGTTTTTTTACAGAAGGTTGTTTTTTGATTATTTTTTTCGCCTCATCAAAAAAACGAGTTTTATAAAGCGTAACACGATCAATGCCTTGTATTTTTGCAAGATTCCTATCAAACTCAGCTAACCTTACAAAATATTCACAAACAGACTTTTCCCTTTCATAGTCTCCTATATCTCGAAAAATTTTAGCAATATTTTCATATATTCTTGGTGGAATTACTTTACCATCTTGTATATATAAGATTTCCATTTTTTCACAGTTTACAACAAGGTTCTCTATATTCTCCTTAATATCATCTCTTGTATCTATGTTGTCATATTCAAATATTGATTTACGTATTCCAATTATAGATATGTCTGGAAGTTTTTCTCTATATACTCCCATGCATACATTCTGTGGATTTGGATTTTTTATGATACGAAAAAAACAGTTTTTTGTTTTTATGTGAACCCTATCGAAATTATAAATAGAAAAGCCACACTTTTTGCACGTTATAGTGAGCTCATTAAACATATCCTGTTGGAAATGACCGCAATTATCACACTCATAAAATTGAGAATATATTTTTCCTTTTTTATCTATTCCAACTAGGGATGTATCAACATCAAAATTTATACCGAATTTTTCTTTAATTTCATTTTCCAACTTTAGTTTTATTTTATTGACATCTATTTCTTTACTAGTTCTATCATTTTGGGTGCGTTTTTTTGTCGTTTTCATACCAAAAAGACATTTCAAAAATTTTCCTATTCCCATGTTCTACCTCCATTTTCCCCGCACCGTACCAGCACTTCACCCCATCCCGCAACGTGAATCTTGACAACAAACGCATTTCGTGCTCTTGTTTTTCCACGGTGCTTCAAAACACCTCTGTGAGCGGAATGCCAATCCCCGAAAGTATGGCTTTTTTGTCTGTCAAGATAGAAAAAGCTAAGGATGTGGCGTATAAAACGACCATTAAAGGTCGGGAGTGGGCTAATACAATACCCGTAAGGGGAATATGCCCGCCGTCTCACAGCGGTTTTGAGCTCCCGACCTTTTTTATTTCTGGAAGGTCAATCAAAAAACTGTGAGGTTCACTATGTCTCAGTCCCTTTGCTTTCAGTCGGTCGAGTTCGACGTAATCCCTCAAAATTCGCAGCCTTGGGTAAGGGGGTACCAAATTGGTACGGCCCTTGGATACGGTGAAAATGCTGATGTTTCCATCCGCAAGCTCTACACCCGCCACGCCGAAGAATTCACCCCCGCAATGACCGCTGTGGTCACTCTCCCAACAGAGGGCGGCCCGCAGGAAACCCGCATCTTCTCCCTTCGCGGCTGCCACCTTCTCGCCATGTTCGCCCGAACTCCGGTAGCTAAGGCGTTCCGCCGTTGGGTACTGGACGTCATAGAGCAGTACGGCGACCGCGTTCCCGTATCTCAAACCGTGACGCTCAATGACACCACGATCTCCCCGGAACAGCGCGCCGAACTCAAGCTGATTGTGGACTCCAAGGCCGGGATGGTGCCCAAGGCCGTACAGCGTCGGGCATACAAGGAAATTTGGACACGGTTCAACCGCCACTTCCATATAGCCGAATACAAACAACTCCCCTGCTCTCGCATGGATGAGGCCCGGGATTTCCTGCTCTCGATGCAGGTCAATGCGGGGAAGATAGAGACGTTGCCCCAAGCTTCTCTAGTTATGCCTAGGCCGGGATACGCTACAATTGACGAACGTCCTTATCTCGAACTCATAGACGCCATACAAGCCGCGCATGAGGAGGTAGAACGCGCTTTGTCGCCTATCAGGAATCGAATCTATGACCTTTGCGACAACTTAGCATGGATCATCAATGAACGGTCTGGCATCGGCGTTTATGGCGTAAATGGCATGGACTCAATGAACAGCCTTAGAGGATATCTCTGCCACGCGGTAAATATGGAAACCCGAAAGGCTATGATCTCTCCAGACATCCAACTCAACCAGTACACGAATCCGGCCTACTCGCTTCTCGGGATCGTCAGGCAATTGAACGCTAGGTAAAATGTCCTGATTTGATGAGAAAAGGCGGCTTTTCGGGGCCGCCTTTTCTCATACCCTGTCACAAGCAATATTCTATGCGCAACATACGCATTTTCCCTTGACTTTGTTGCGCATGTTGCGTATAAAAACGACATGAACAGCAGGGAAGTTCTCAAAAGGCTAGAGAAAGAAGGGTTCGTCCGAGTGAGCCAAAGGGGAAGCCATATGAAACTAAGGCATGAGGACGGGAGAGTCGTTATAGTGCCACACCCCAAAAAAGACTTGCCTCCGGGAACCCTGCACAACATTGAGGAACAATCCAAAATCAAGTTCTAACCGCGAGTGGCTTCGGCCCCTCAGTCGAGGTTGTCATGAAATATATTGCTATTATTCACAAAGATCCAGAATCTGCCTATGGCGTCACTCTGCCTGATTTTCCGGGATGTTTCAGCGGTGCAGATACCTTGGACGAGATTCCCGGCAATATTCAGGAAGCCGTCGAATTGTGGGCGGAAGGTGAAGATATAACCCCTCCCGTTCCTTCTTCCTTTGAGTCCGTGGCTCAACTGGATAGTGCAAAGGGCGGTATGCTTATGCTGGTAGACGTAAACTTTGACTTCCTTGACCAGAATATCGTTCCGGTCAACATTTCCATGCCCGTCTACATGCGAAACCTCATTGACCGAGAAGCAAAGGCCCGAGGGCTCACCCGGTCGGCCTTTCTCGTCAAGGCCGCACAAGCCTACGCATAACACAAGCAAGCCAAAGAGCAAAAGGCGGTTCATGTGAGCCGCCTTTTTTCGTTGACACAAGCCTGCCTCTATGCGCAATTACCCATAGGGAGGCTCAAATGGAAAACTTTATCCACCACAAAAAAATAGCATATTTACTCAATGAGATAGATTCATACCTTGGGTATCATATCCAAGCTATCCCCATGCATCCGCTTGAATCAGCATACAGGCAATGCGGGGTACAACTCGTAGATGGTAAATGGACATTCCAGTATGTTCCCGGAGATATTCCATCTCAAGATATCATATGCCACGAGCTTATGCATATTGTTCTGTCCATACAAGGATGGCCCGTCATTGCGGCTAGGACGGGTCTACCATCTCCAGTCCATACCGTTCTTGGACTTCTTGCTCCGATAGGGGAACATACCTGTATCTATGGCATGGTATCGGCGCTAGGGTACAATCCCATCCCCAATGATGCAGGTTCAACCCCCAAGGATCTGATTCACTCAATGATAGGGCAACAGCTTGTTGCCGCATTCGCTCTTGTACAGCGTCCCTATGCAGGTGCGATTTTTCTTTGCGAGGCATTACTTTCTCCTCATTCTGAAGAAGATTTTGACAACATCATTCTGTCCGCGCAAAAATGGATGCCTGAATCATACTTGATGGCTATGCGCATGGCTTCAATATACAAAAACAATTTTCCAATAACGCCTGACAACCATATTTCCACATTACGCGAGGCTATGGGTGTTGTGGCTCTGCCTGAAGACATTGTAGCGCCAATCTATCCCCAAAAGATTGGCCAGAACTTTTTTGATAAAATCATGAATAATATTTGATTCTACCCTGTTATTACCATGAAAGCCCCAACCGTGGGAGGGCAAGACGGTTAGGGCTTTCGCATGGGGGGAGGTGGAAATTTAGGCGGCTACGGGCGTATTGGCAGAGAGAAATTTTTTGACGAAGTAGAGTTGCCCCTTGCCTGTGACCTTAGTGGTGAATCGTGTTCTCGTGGAGCCGTCAGGGTTATGAACGAGGTATTCCTTAACCTCAAACAGCCCCATCTCCATACTTCTCTGCGTTGGCGTATTCTTCCGGCTTCCGGACTGGATGAGGAAGCCTTTCTCGCGGAGATAGACAAAAAGGCGATTCTGTCCGATCTTCACGCCATTTTGTACCAGAAGCTTTGCCAAGTCCCCAATCAGGATGGACGAACGGGAAGCCGCAACGGAATCGGCAAAAAGGACTTTCGGCGCGTCCTGTTCGACCTTGGCGGCGAGGGCGGCACTTTTGGCACGCTCCTCTTTCAGTGAGGTAAGCAGCTTGATAGCTGTATCGGGGTCAGCAAGCATAGCTTCGACAGTTTGAGGAGTGGCGTACAGGCCGCGCTTACGGATGGAGGGGATGACATCATGCGTCACCCACCGTTTGAACGCCTTGGCTTCCGGCTTGCGGGAACGGAGGATGAGGGAATACAGGCCGGGTTCGGAAACGATTGTCATTTCCTGCTTACCGCCGGGGGTGTCCACACTATGTACCCCCTTTTCATCTTCATCCAAAAGCGCAAGACTCGAACGAGGATTGCCCAGTTCCAGACACTCGCACGCATCCTTAGCGACAAACCACGGATCACCGTTGCGGTTGAGCACTCGAACATCACCGAAAGCCTCATTCTCGAAAACAGTCAATTCGTGCATTGAACCCTCCCGTGCTATTTGTGGACAGTATATCCGCTGTTCAGAAGAGGAGAAAGGCCGTGTGCGGAGTTTCTGGAATGAAAAAGGCCGGGATTCGAAAATTCCCGGCCTCGTCATTTATTGTAACACGCTCTACGCGCCCATCATAGCCTTTTTCTTGGCGAGGAACTCCATCACCACGGCTTTTTCTTCGGCACACTCGCCGCAATGGGTCTTCACATAAGCTGCAAGCTTGTCGTGGCAGTCCATCTCGTCAGAGAGAGACTTGAGCATCTTATGCTTGCTCTCGGCATCGCCGTGCATCTTGTAGTGCGCCTTGTGCTTCTGGTAGTGCATAAAGTGGCGTTCAAGGTCTTCAAAAAGCCTACGCGCTTCGTGGTCGGCATCACCCCACTCTTCATGGTCACCACCCATCTTGTGGCGCTCACCTACGGCATCCTCATCATCAAGAATATCTTCGGCCTCTACAAGCTCTTTGTAGGCCTTGGAAAGGTGATAGATGTCTTCAGGGTCAGACGACTTGTCCGTAAGCTCATTGAGCCCGCGCAAGATATCCATCTTGGCATCGTCGATCAACTCTTCCTCGCCCATGAAAGAAAACTTCCCGTGTTTACACATCATCGCTATGCTCCTTATCCCCAGCGTCCTTTTCGTCGTCTTCTGCGGGGAATTGTTTTTCGAGTTCTTGCGCGGCTTTTTTCGCCGCCTTAGCTGCCAACTCACGAACCTCGGGGCTAACGATAGAGGCCACGGTAGCACCGCCGACAATAATCCCGAACAGAAAAGTTACCGGGTTCATGGAATACCTCATTTTGTCGTCAGCTTCATGGAGAAGGGATCAGATGCAGAAGACTCGGCGGGCGGCGTGACAGGCGCGGGAGCCGCGTCAATGGTCACTGACGTTGATGCGCAGCAAATATCCGCAGTAGGAGCGGGACAAGGCAGCTTATCTGTGCTGATGAAGTTTCCCGCCGGGGAAGTGGTGGCGTTGAAGTGCAGGACGCCGCACTTGGCAAGTTGGCAAGAGGTCTGCCCAAGCTGCAAGAAATTACCGTTGCGGGCAAGGACGTTTGCATAAGTTGTCGAACCATAGAGGAATTCAACACGGGCCTTGGAGCACCTACTGATCCGGGTGCAACACAGATTGAAGCAAAGGGTGAAGCACCCAGACGTGGGCGGCGCGGATGCGAGGGTCAGGGTGGCGATATCGGTCGTGGTATCAATCGCGATATTGGTCACGCGGATGACCGGAAAAGCGGCACAACGGCAAGACATGGAACACCTCCGGCATAGCCGAGTTTAAGATGAACGGCGGCCCGCCGTGCAAAGCAACGGGCCACCAGTCAGGGGGGGTTAGGCCGTGAAGCCGCCAGAGCAGCAACCGGAAGTGGGCATATTGGAACATCCGGAGACGGGAAGAGCGCCGAAGGGCATGAAAGGCGGACGCTTCAGCATGTCGCACTCGATGCGGTCAAGGCGGTGGTTCAGTTCGCAGTTCTGAGCGGCGGACTTGGCCTCGGCCTGAGCAACGCCCATCGTGATGAGATTTCTGGTCTGTTCATTCTGGCTGGTGATGAACAGCTGAGTGGCCTGCTGCTCAAGCTGCTTGATGTACAGATCCTTCTGGCCGCTCAGAATGGCTGCGGTGTTCGCGTCGCTTTGCTGAACGATGGTACGGAACGCGGTATTCAGCTGTTCCTGAAGAACGGCGTTCTGTGCGGTAACATTACACTTGAGTTCCAGAACGTCACGGTCAGTGGTGTAGTTGGAACAGCCAGATTCAGCAGCACAGGCATTACCAGCGCCGAAGCCATTTCGCCCAACCCCCCAAAACAGGATCAGAAGGAAAATGGCAAGGAAACCAATACCGCCCCAGCTGGAAGAACGAGAATCGTCGTACATGATGTACTCCTTGTATGGTATCGACAACGCAATATGCGTTTATCGGCGCGAAAGTGCCCCAAGGCGTTGCTTCAACTCCTGCACAGTATCAGTACTCTGCGGTTGGGCTGGAGAAGAAGGCGCTGGCGTGTTGACGCCGGGCGTGTTTAAGATGTCTTGTCCAGCTTGTTGAAGTTGCTGAACAAGATTGGGTGAGACGCGGTTGAGCATCCCGGAAATCATCGGATTTTGCATAGCGGCAAGGGCCTTTTTGATGTCTTCGGTTCCCTTTCCATGCTGGCGCATGAGATCAAGAACTCCCGCTTTCGTCGGCTGGAATTGCCCCGCTATCTGTTGAGCCTGATTGATTCTTTCGTGCCACGGGCTGTTTGCCGGAAGGAACGCTTTTGCCATCGCTACGATGTCCATTATCAATCCCCTGCATTTGCATTAAAACTTGGGTAAGCTGCGCTACCTTAGTAGAAAGCTCATCAATCTTTTCCGCGTCAGTTTTGGGCATAGTGATAAGGCCAGCATCGACAAGCTGTTTGTGATACTGTTCCGCCGTTGCGGTGGCCTCTGTCGCCATCTGTTCGAGTTGCTTGTATCGTTCTATGCTTACGCCGACGATGCGGTTACCCATCATGTCCGAAGCAACGATGTCCCCAGATTGAGTGATACTTGCGTAAAAAGTGTTTGAGCTAGAAAAAAAGGCCGCTGTAGATTGCTGCATAAAAAATCCCCCAAAAGCGTTTTGTTGCTTTCGGGGGAAGTATCCTACACAATCTACAATGTTGTCAGTAAGTTAATTTTATACGTGTTTAATTATGGGCATATGTGTCCAGTTGCAAATTTTTGGGCACTTCCCAATCGGTCTTGCCGATGAAAACGGGAGTCCTTCCGATAGCTCCACACGAACATTTTCGGGTTTGAACGCGCATAGCTATTATCTTATAACCTTTGAACATAATAGGCGGAATAGAAATTGTATCGGTTTGTGTAGCTCTGACTTGACGTTCGCAACAGGGGCATTTCTCGGAAGTACGGCCATAAAATCATTTCCTTCTAATGCCCGTATCAGCATATGGATCGTGCGGATACTCTGCAAAGGAGGGCTCAAACCTTTGCCGGGCCGTGTACCGATGCGTGTACATCGGCACGGTGGGGGAGGTGCGAACTCCCCCGCCACTTAAGGACGCTTTGTCTTTTGCCGCTCAAAATGAGCACTGAGCATCACATCATCAATCAGCATAACACGCTCAACGAGCGCATCAGGATCGCTTGCCATTGTCGCTTCATCTCTGACATCACGGATATGCAACGGAAGCATGTTTCCGCCTATCGTATCCCATTTCCTCCCGTGCATATCCAACCGCTTGTAAAGTATCCATGCTTCCCAATTCAGACTGCTTATTGTACGTGGTTTGCGGCATGTCTTGCACGGGGGGAGATCGCCGTTCGCCTCGTATATGTCCCGGCATTCTTCGCATGTGGGCCGGGTGGTGTCTGATTCCCACTCGGCCCACGTTCTCAGTTTTTTAGGTCTTCAATCTCCCCGAACCGGGCTACAGACATGATGCGGATGAAGATGCCCCGGAACAGTTCGGGATCAATCTCGCAGAGTTCGGAAAGAATCTCTGTAGAAAAGGGAATTTCCGTACCCTTGACATCCTTGAATCCCTTCCACTGGATGATGCATTCCTTAAGAACATCGCGCTGAAAAAATTCGTTGGCAATGTTCTGGTCATGCCCGGCTTCCTGAATAGAGGCATGTTCAAGTTGTTTGCGCCGCGTTTTTGAGAGAGGACGCGAAAACACCCCCTCAGACTTATCCGCAGACAACGGGATGAAAAAGGTGTGATCCATGTATTCCCTAGTCAAAACGGTAGGCATTACTAACTCCTGATAAAGATAGACATGGAAAGATGGGAGCCTGTCTATGCTATTCTTGGATGAGATACAGAGAACTTTCCCCCCCACGCTCTTCGGGAACGCCAAGAGCCGTCCCATCCTGAGTGAGGGTGTAGAATTCACCATCCGCTGAAATCGTGGGGGCATTGAACTTCATACGCGGGAAAAGCAAAGCAAGAGCATTTCCCGCCCTGTCACCGAAGCGCACGGTCATGGGTAGCTCATATCCGTCATACCCAAGCCCGAATTGCTTGGCATCAATGGCACGGAAATAGGTTCCGCCAGAAACGGAAATCTCACGCTTGGAGTCGGCATTTTCTCCGGGGAATTCGTCTCCGATTTCCTGCGCAAAGGTCGTAGGCGTATTGATGGTGATATCGCCTTCACGCCGAGTTCCTGCCGCCCCATTGATGAAAACACGCGCATTCCTCGATTCCACGGGTACACCGATTCCCGAAGCCTCCGGAAGCCAAGGCTTGAGCATGTCCCCTTTCGTCCATCCTGACGGCTGTGGGGAAACAGTGATGGTGGAAGCGTCGACATCAACGGCAGTGATAGTGTACCCTGAGCCGCTGTTGTCATCTTTCTTCGTAGCATTCTTGATGATGCCCCCAACGCGATAGGCGTTCGCCAAATCATCCTCAAGGGTAATGACTGAACCGGATACGCTGGAAATCTCACCCGTCCCACACCATCCCATCTTGCGGCCCTGAAGCGTAAATGTGCACATCTGTCCGCCTTGGTTGCTCATCGGAAGTGTGGTTGCAGTTACGGCACAACCGGACATGAATAACACGGCATGATCAAACTCAATCCATACCGACACAGTGGGACGGCAGATGGATTGCATCCAGACCCTGCTCTTATACGTCATAGACGCAAGGGCATCATGTGCAGCCGCCGAAGTTCCGCCATATCCCCGTTGGCATCCGGTCAGTGTGGTTTCACCAAGATTTTCTGTCTTCCCGGTATACAGAATCTTTTCTGACTCGATGAGCACAACCCCCCGTGAAGGAAGAAAACCCCCGGATACCGTATCAATCTTTATCTCCACAGCCTTATCGGTGAGGCTCTCTTTCAACGATGCCGTCACCGTATCCGGAGGCTGTAATTCTCCCATCGCTGCCGTAAACAGGGCGTCCCCTTGCGGAGCTGAGTAGTCGCTATTCAGACAAAGATACATGGGGATGGATACATCACCAGCGGCTACAGCGTCCTGAAATTGTGCGGTGACGTTGAGAGATCTCCCGAGCTCTGTGGAGTTTGAGGAGGTAGGGGTTTGAGACATGCTTGACTGATCGGAAGGGACAATGAAGCCTGCCGCAGTGGGGCGTTGCAAGATGCCCGGGACATCTTCAATTTCCACATATACACTCTGTACGCTTGATCTTCCAATTGTGGGGCAATTCGTCGTTGCCATTTTATGCTCCTTCCCCGCCCGTCCATGCAACCCACGGGACGGTGACTAGCAGGGACATGCGGTTATCCGGCGTGATACCGGAGTTCGATATATACGGATCATCTGTCCAAAACATAGCGCCATTCGGAGAGGAGAGTTCAAGCATCCTGAAATTAGCTTCCAAATCTCCAGAGATAGCCCACGCTTGATCCATCTTTACCTTGTCACCCTTTGGCACGCTCAATGTGATCAGGTAATTTCCTCCCCTTCTGGAATGTCCAGCTCTTCCCCCCAATTCTGCACCAGAAACGATTTCAGGCTTGAAGGCTTGGAGGATAAGAATCTTTGCGGTGTCCGGAGCTGCCTCCTGAACTTCTGGAACGATGATGATATGCGAGGAGAACGGCTTGACCGTTTCAACCATCACGGCACGAAGAGCGGCATTGATTTCCGATAGTGAGGGGCAAATTTGCATCATCGCACCTGTGAGAGTTCGGTAGCAAGGTCTTGAAGGCGTCTTTTCACTCTCAGCAAAAAGCCGTCTATGAACCCTGCGGGCTGTTTCTTCGACCATCCAGCATTAAGGGCAAGGATATATTCAACATTGTTAAGAACTATGATGACATCAGCATCCATCAATGACACCATGTCCGGAACTTGAGGCGTGTACGATACCTGTCCTAACGCGGGGACAAACTCAATTGCGCCTCTATCCCCTGTTATCAGCCATGCTGCCCTTGCCCTACCAGTATCAACTGGTGTTCCACCTTGAAGCTGTGCGAATTCTTCGAGCAGAATCCTCACAACTCCGCTGATTGCAGCGGATTCAGTTAACTCAGCCATCTCGGACAATGTGGTATCTATCTGCGCCGCTGTGGTACACTGACGTTGATTCAACACTCGGATACGCTGCCTGAACTCGGACATAGTAAAACGTCCTGTTCTAGCCATATTGCGAACGCCGCCGTATTTGAACGCTTGTGCCATTACTTGTCCCGTGCCGTTCCGATGTCCTTAACCTGAAATTTGTACAGGATAGCCTGTTCAGCCGGAGCAACAGGTTTGATTGCCGTTATGTCCCACTTTTTTTCACTGAACATCAAGTAATCCGTAGTGTCTGGCTGTTTCTCAAATCCTTCACCAGACATGAGGACTATCATGCTGCCAGCCGAAAAAATGCCTCCCTGTACCTCGTCAACTGTGGGCTGAGTCTTCAAGCCGTACATGGGAAATTGAATCTCTTTAGTAGGGTAACTGTCCGTTATGGGGTCATATTCTTCGCTCTCATCGACCCGCACAAAGGTCATCGGCATACCCTTCTCTCGGATCTTTGCTGTGGCTTTGGCTATGACTGCGCTGTAGTCTGCCATAGGTCACACCCCGAAACGTAAGTTTTCCATGCGTCTGATAACGGCATGGTACGCCCGAGAAAGTTCTATTTCTCTGCTAGTTCTGCTCATATCCGCACGCAAAGCTAATGAATCAATATCTGCCAAAAGGAGATGAATGACCTCATGATAAGCAACACGCTCTAGTCCTTCTTGTGTAACTTCTTGATTTCCCCAATCAGAAGACAAGGCAATAATACAACACTTGCTAATATCATGTGTTCTGCATTCAGCCATTGCATCAAATGGTTCATGAACAAAATAGACCTTCCAATCTGTAAGGCCAAATTCATTCACAAACTTTTTGCAATAACTACAAAATGTATCAAAATCTTCTTTTGTTGTTTGGATATTATTTGATTCACTCATGCTTACTTCCTGAATTACAATATGTTTCAATGAGATAAAGAGGAAAACCTCTATCATCAAAAGGAGCTACAAGCATGTTATGAATCCATGTGCTTATCGTCATTAGGACATCATCCCACCAGTGCACACCGCAAAGAATAGTTTCATCTCCATGCTCTCCGTACCAGCATGTAGCAAGGTGCATTCTTACTTTAGCCGTAGCCCATTCAGGACGCTTCATTATCCCCTCCTTACTCCGAACACACGCAACCCGGTGGGTTTACCGGGAACAACCGTCAGGAACGGCTCAACGCCCCGCAGTTGGGGATAATACGTCTCAGACGGGGCACCAGATGCGTATGTGTAGCTGTCGCTGGTAGAATCGCCTTCTATGACATCAACGCCGCCTACGGTCTTGCTATGGCTCTCAGACGTGACCATGCCGCCCCGTTCGACGGTGGCGAGAGGGTCGGTGCCGCCAAAGATGAGCGCCGCCATTTCCATGCAGGACACGGCAACCGCTGAGGGTACAATGTTCCCCGGAACGGTGCCCTTGCCGCGAGGGATGGGGACATCTTCGCGGGGCCATGCCATCGTGCGTTGCCAGTCTTCGACGTACCCGACCCACGAGAGAGTGTTGAGGTAGTCAGTAGCCCGCATGAGCGCAGATTCCTTGCGCGTAACCATCGCTGCATCATCCTGCGGCGTCTCAGGCCACAGGGAGCGCGGCACAAGGTAGGCGTCAGCATCGGCAACGCTGGCATAGCTGTTCGCCCCTGCGGGCATAGTTCCGTCTTCGACAATGAGGGGCATGTTATTTACCCTTCCACTTCTTTTTCTTGGTTCCGCACGGCATAGCGTCATCCTCTCTTCCGTTCTTGATTCCGGGCAGGGTGTGGGAGGTAGGCACCCCGCCCGTGGTCAAGGCCAGAACTTCAGGCTTACATGCTGCTAGGAGTGTGTTCTTTCGCCTTGAGCAATTCGGCAATTTCAGCTTTTGTCGTCGCCGTCGCCGGGATGGGGATGCCATGTTCCTTGGCGTATTCCCGCATCTCGGCAACGGTCATGCCGTCAATGAAATTCCCAGCGGAGTTTTCAGGAGCGGTCATTTCGCGTTCTCCTGAGAGATACCATCCCGCCCGGCGCATCATGGGAACTCCCTCTTCCGGGACTTCTGCCGTTGTAGGGCCGCCCGTCATCTCGGGGTCATCATGGTACATCTTGATCATTCCCATATTCACCCCTTAGCCAAGCAAAATGGCCGTATGTTCAGGCTTAATCAGCTTCACGCCCCAAGCGAGGCCGACTTCATAGCGAACTTGACGATATTCTCGATACAGGGCGACCTGGAAGGAAATGCCGCTCACGGGGTCGGTCACGATGGTCACGTCTTCGGCGCTGTCGCCACCCTTCGGCATTGCCGGGGTCCGGGCGATAAGCTGAATGGCGTTGCGGTCGAAAGCCATGTTTGCGATATAGGAACCACTCACGGAGATGGGGGCATCATCGGCAACCGCAGCCATAAGGCCCGGGGCCGCAATGGAGAACGGGGTGGAACTCGCCGCTTTCGGGACGACATACTTGTATCCGCTGGAATCGAATGCAACGATATCGCCAGCGGAAAGGGCCGTGCCGGAAGCCCCATCAAAGGCGATAGTCTTTGCCCCTTTTGCGTACCCACCGGAGTTGTTCACCAGAGCGTCGCCAGTAAACTTACCTGCCGTGTGCATTTTGATATGACCGCTTTCACGGATGGAGAAGCCGGAAAGCTGGAGCAAGACGCCCCTGCGCAAGGTTTCGTCCGTATTCGCTTCATTCGCTTTGGTAAGCTGCCCGAGTGAACGCAGGTTTGCCCCCGCTGTCGTATCGATCACGAGCTGAAGATCCGTAATCGGCGCGCCATTGTCGGCAAGGATTTTACGCATCTGCGCGACATCGGAGATGTTCGAGGCAAAGGGGGTAGTCCCCGGAGTGCCGTAGGCGCGGGACGCTTCCTTGTACAGGGCGGCGATATCAGCATCCACCTCATTCGCAAGCGCGCGCATGGCTTGCGCAAATTGCTGTGTCAGCACGGAAGTATACGTCCCGGCGTTATTCATCCCAAGCTGTTCTTCGCCATTCCAACGCACGGGGGCGTATTTCGACTTGCTGATGGTCATGCTGACATTGGAGATATCCTGATCCCCATTGTTATCAGGTTTCTGACCAGCGACGATATCATGGGTTGTAGCCGAAGGCGTAACCGGGATGGTGATCTGTTCATCTTTTGCGGCCCCGGTAGGAGCGGCATTCACAGCCACGGCAGGGACAAACCCCACCATTTCGCGGGAAACGATGTCCAGCGCGGCGTACAGTGTAGGCATCAGATCGGTAAGCGTATTCGCCATGTTTGTTTCCTTTTAGTCGGTCAGCGTGTAGCCTTCCCTCATCCGCGCCGTTCGAGACGCGGGGTCAAGTTTTTCAAAATCGGCACGGCGCATATGTTTTGCGCTGGATTGCACCCGCCCGGGGGTTGGATTCGCACCTCCACCGCTGGCCTCACTGCCCTTGAGCAGAACGCCCTTGTACGGGGAAAATTCGACCATCTGACGCAACGCTTCATCAAACGTGGCAATACCGCTTTCCCCGCACATCTCTGCGCCGTTTTCATCAAGCCCCATGACGCGGCCTTCCTTGCGTACAAAACGCTTAGAAAACAGATCAGCGGCAAGGGCAGGATCGACGAGGTTCTTGCGGGCGTATTCGCTGCGGGCAAAGGCATTGCCGATAGCTTCCTTTTGGAGCTCGGCTTCGAGCGTGTCCCTTTGCTTGGCGATATCGGCGAGCTTGGCGTTAAGCGGGTCGGTAGCACCCTTTACCCGGGCCGTAATGCGCTCTTCGATTTCCTTGTCCTTATCCGGAGCGTTTTTCATCATCTCAAGGGCTTTGGTGGCCTCAGCGTGCCAAGCGTCAAGATCTTCGATATCGGCAAGTTTGGCGTATTTGGACTCCAAGGCCCGAAGCTTGTTCTTCCGGTCGACGCTTTCACGGGTCGTATCCGTAAGGCTTTTGGACATGGCCAGATAGTCGACGCCCTTCTTTTCCCCGGCGTCATTGCCCCAAATGGGATTGCCGTTGTCATCGATAGCGATGTTGCCGCTTTCGTCTTTTTCCCAAGCCATCAGGCTACTCCTTTCCGCAACTGCGGATATTCTTGTTCGCATACGCAGGTATCTTGTGCCTATGCGTGTATAGCTGGATCTGGTTCAAGTTCAGTGCTATGATACTATGCAAATCACAAATTCATAGACCATGTTACATAGTTTCTGGAAACTTTATGGACATAAAGGCCAAAAGATTCATCGTCTGCGCATTCGTGGTTGTGATTTTCCTGTGTTCAATGGTTGGGTACAGGGTCTACAGTGTCGTTCACATCAAGCGTGACCCCAGAATGGTTCGCATGTTCCTGCGGGAGAATGGTCTTTCAGGGATACCTACAGGCTATCAGGTAGACCACATCATCCCGCTGTGCGCTGGGGGTGACGATTCACCGGACAACATGCAGCTATTGAGCGTAAAAGAGCACAAAAAAAAGACACGCGGCGATGTGCGCACGTGTCGGGATATGTGGGAAAGGAAGGTGTGGAGGTGGTTGCAGGGGAATTGAGGGGAGTAGACGGTAAGTAAAATGTCCTGTTTTGCGTAAAAAAAAGGCACGGTATCACCCGTGCCTACCACTCACTCCATCGCCTCGCCTTCCCGCGTGAACCCAAGGTCTTTGAGCGTTCTTTATATCATAATAGTAATTGTTTTCTTTAAATACACTTCATCCTGACAGGATTCTTTTCTATTTTTATACCATTATTCATATCAAAATGAGATGGGATTACGATAGGATTAAAAAGACTATAAAATAAAACAACAAACATTCCTATATAAAGAATATTAGGAATACATTCGATGAACCGTATTATTTTATCTTTCAAATTCATCTTGATTTAAACCCTAAAGACTCAAGAGTGTTAATAGCACCAGTTTTTTTATTAACCAACTGATCCCATTGTAGCTCGCCTTCACGTAATAGTCTAGCCCGGACAGGCCCCACAATCGCGTCTTGCTTGGCTGACGGCAACGTCTTCCACCAGCCCCCGAAGAACTCCCGAGTGGTGCCCGCATTCAGAATCTTACGCCCGCCCGTACCGATGCTTCCCGGCTCACGCTCAACCCACGGGCGTATGACCCGCTGCACTTCGTCATCGGGAACGCCCCAATCGCGGGGGTTGTTAGTGATCCAGTGCTTGACGCATCGGCAGCGCCAATGTCTGGGCATGGGCGGGGACGCTTCACCCATCTTGTAGAACTTTCCGTCCAAACTGGCACACAAAAAACACGTTCTTGTATCTAGGGTTGCCGACCAGCGCCACCCGCGCAAAAGTTCCTTGTTGGCCTCCATGACCGCATCCATCGCGCCGACATTCGCGGCTTGGATGTAGGAACGGGTCAAGGTGACGGCCTCGCGCTCAGTGATGGTAAAGCCTTCATCCAGCGCGGACTGAATGACGCTTCTCACAGCCTCCAGCGTCCCCTTCCCCTCAAGCCCTGCCTTGCGCAGCGCATCAAGAACGGACTGCTTCACCCCTTCGCTCATCGCGTTCTGTACCCGCGTCGTGAGCTTCATGTCCTCAAAAATATCGGTATCCCTGAACCACGTCACAAGCTGTTCACGGGTAAAGCCCACAGTCTGCACAACCGACGATGCCCCGTTGAGGCTCATCATCGCGTTGTACTCCGTCAGACTCGACATGGCGGCAATGACCGCGGCCTCTGTGATGAAGGAGGATGTGGTAAGTGCAGCACCACCCAACACCTCGGAAAGCCATTCATCAAGCTGTTCTATCCGGACTCTACGAAAGTCTGTGAGGGATTCGGCGTTATCGAAAAGCTCACCGCGTATCTCACGCTGTAACTTCTTCATGAGCTTCATGATTTCGGCTACCGTCTCGGCGTCGAAATCATCAAGCGTGTCGCGCCACGCAAGGGCACGGATCAGGAAATAGCGCTCGAACTCTTCGCGGGCAGTCATTTAAATTGCTCCACCGATCATGGAGGCAAGACTTTTTGCGCCGCCGGGAGTCCCGTTTACCATGACGCCACGAGCCAGCTTTTCAGCTTCTGCCTCTGTGTCAAAATCATCTGGCAAAGTCCCTACACGCTTCAAAAGCTCATGATACGATTCAAGAGACAACGCCCCGGCGCGGTACATCTCAAGCAAGTACCCGTCAGCCATCGCCCGGGAGAAGTCAGTGTTCACCTTGACACTGGGGCCATCATCTTCACCCCACCACATCGCAACAAACTTGAGGCAGTTCTCAAGGAAATCTTGAAACTCGAGAGCCCACCCCTGCAAGGTGCTGTTGTTCTCGCTGGCGTCGCGCTCAGACTCCGTAGCCGTGATGTTTCCCGTCTTCGGCTGGAGAAGTTGAAGACCATACATCGCCATATCGCTTTTGAGCCCATCAAGCTCGCCCTGCGATGCTGCCACGCTTGAAGCATCTACGCCCACAGACTTGAGTTCAGAACTTGGGTCATTGCTGGCTAAGAGCTTGCCAGCGCCCACTGTCGGGGCCTCTTCCTTCCCCGGCTCATCGCTTATCATGCCAAGCATCCGCCCGAACCACACTGGCCTCCGGACATACTCCATGAGCTCATAGTGACCGGACGTCGCCACCCAATGCCGCTTGTTGAGTTCGGCAAGGTCAGACAGCGCAGGTTCAGCGGTTGCCGGGCCTTTCTGTTCACCGGGCATGAAAATAGCCAGAGGGACGACTGAGAGCGTTGTAGTGCCCTCATCCCCTTCAAGAACCGTGTAGTCCTGCTGGCCTTCCCTCTTCGTATATACAACCCATTTTCCCGGGGTGAGCACGCGGATGCGGTCAACGCGCTCGCGTCCAAACTCCGTACCGTCGCTTTCATATGTCGTCTCAAGGTAGCGGAACATGGTTACGACAGGCTTGCCGCCTATTGTCTCAATCCAGCAATCGATGACGGATGCAGCCGGGACATGCACGAGATACGGGCTCCACCCGTTCATGGCGTCGGCATCAGCGGTCTTCGTGAGCCATTCTCCGGTGCCCTCATCAAAGTACTTCAACACACCGCCTTCCATGCGAGTGCGGACGCGGGAATAGTCAGCAAGGGCAAAGGCCACACCGTCACGCAATCCAGCCTCAAACGCGGCAGCCGACCATGCGGTGAGGTTGTGCCCTGCGTGGTCGACGTCTTCTGACCATGCCTTGAACGCATCAGACGCATCAGCCCCGAGAACCACAGGCTTTTGGAACACCTGCCCCTTGAGATAGTACAGCGTCCGCTTGAACGTGTTCAGAAGCACGGTACGGGAAAGGCGTGCCTGATATTGCTTTTGGCTTTCTCCATCACCTTGCTCGATATAGCGCGTTCCCGCAGCAATCATTGCCGGGGTTCCACCCATCAAGTTTTGTGAAAGCTGCATTGCCTTACGCTGGACAAGAAATTCAGGCGATACGGTATCGACTGACACTTCCTTTGCGGTGTTCTGAGTTATAGCCATATGTCTAGCCTTATCTGAGGGTTGAGATCGTGGTGACGGTAGTGGTGTGCTTCACAACAGGGTAGTCTTTGACGATGAAATATCCGGCTGCGTCGTTTACGTGGTCATGCCCGGTTGTCTTGTCCGGTTCGCCATTTTTCGCCCAAGGCTGTTGTTCAAGCGCTTCAGTGTATGACGGGCACCTATCGGGGTTGACCCTGTACCGCCTCTCGCCCAATGCATTGCAGAACATTGAGTTCATGGCGTTGATTCTGTCCTTCACCGGAGGGTTTGAGCTATTCACGCAGACCACAAAACCCGCTTCCCGGAGTAAAGCAATATCCGTCTTGCTGGCGTTCACTGAGCGTCTGGAATCGCCGGATGCATCAGGATATATACGGATCTGACAAGTTGGCAGATATTTCCCCCCCCCATATCGCCAATAGCGTTCTTTGATTCTCTGTATCATGTCTGGTGTATCGTAGGCATTGACGATTTCATCAACGGCACATGGAAACCCTTCACGCTTGACGTGAATAACTGCCGCCATTTTTCCCACGTTGAAGTCCATCCCGATATAGAGCGGCTCACCTTCTCGGATAACCTCAGCGCAAGCATTGTACTGGCGATTGAAGGCACAATAGACCGTTCCAGACGTGAGATTGACGAACTCACCGTTGATGTAAGCGTCGATAAGCTGTGTGGGATATGATTGCAGCAAAGAAGGGATGTAATCATCAGGCAGGTTGATTTCATTGTCGTATGTGCTGGCCTTAACGATTCCGTACATCTTAGCAAGCTCAGGCTTCTCTCTCACCTGCTTTACAAACTGATTATAGACGAACTTGAAACCCTCTGGCGTTGTCGTGACATCAATGCCATTGCGCAAACCAACGACATTGTAGCGCATACGTGAGATTATTTTTCTCCATGCAAGGGACGCCTTATCAACAGGCATAACGTCTATTTCATCGACAAGCGCATGGCCAATTTTGAAACCTACGATTGTTTGGGGATTGTCCATCGAACGGCACTTTATGATCCCCCTAAATGTGGTTCCAGAATAGACAAAAACTTCGTGGTTTCCCTCCTTGACCTGAGTCCTTAGTCCCCAATTGTAGAAGCACTCTTCAACCGTGGGATAAAAAATATCGCGGATTTGAGGATAGGTAGGGGCGAAATATCCGGCATCAATGCGTGGGAATCCCCAAAAGTGCTTAGCGAGGCCACAGCACCCCACATAAGTCTTTCCACTGCCAAACCCACCTACAAAGCTCTTGAACTTTACATCAAGGAACAAAAATTCGGCCTGTCGTTCGTTCAACTCTGGGCGGATGACGAGCGTGCCATTCATATGCCACGCCTCCCGTTCACTACCTGAACTTGAATCGCTACGGGGATTTCATCGATAGGATCGTCCTTGCGTTCACCAAAGGCGTTGACGTGCTTCCCAAGAAGTTCAAGAGCACGGTTGGCTCCTGATGAATCGAAACGCCAAACGGATCGTCCCTCTTCATCAACAACCTGTTCCCCACGAGTATTATAGACGGGGGCCTTTTGCATACAGCGTTCGGCAACCTCACGAAGAGATGTAACGACATAATCGACGGTGACGAGAGTCCTCTTTTGTCTCTCTTGCTGCCCCTTCTGTATGGCCTCCTGAACACTAGCTTTCGTTAACAGACGTGCGGCCTGTTCATTTGCCGTTCTCTGACTATACCCTGCACGAATAGCAGCCTGCGTCCCATTAAGGTCGACAAGATACTCTTGAGCAAATCTAGCTTGTTTAGGTGTCAGAGATAGTTCTTTCATTCTGTTACCTCTGGAACCGCTTTTCGTCGCGCTTGTTCAGTTCTTCGATTCGCGTACTGAGCGACGTGTCCAAATCAAAAGGTGCGCCTTTCCGTTTGCGCCGATACCCCAATTTTTGGGGTAGCTGATGCCCAGTATTTGGGGTATCCATATTTCCAGTATTATTTCCAAGCGCAAGAACCGCAGCGCGTCCTGTTTGCTGAGAGATGAACACCCCGGAAGCTATCAGGCGTTGAAGGGCTTTTTGTACCGTGTTACGTGAATAGCCTGTCTCCTCAATGAGCGTCTTCTGACGGACTTGGATGGTTCCCGTTTTTTGATTGAGATGCAGTGCAAGCACCATTCCGACATAGCGTTCACCGGGCAGCAAATCCATTTTCAGGATAACCCGTTGTAAGGCGTAAGTGTCCATCCATTTTCCCAACTCCGCTATCGGCCCCGCATGAAAACCTTGGGCAGGGGCGCGGAATACCCTTTTCGGCTGGCCTACCTAGCCCAAGGAAATTTTTAATTCCAAAATACTTTGCTGATAACCGCACCAAGGGCGGAACACATAAGACCGAGAATTGCGTATGCACCCGTCCTTTGATCCCTTTCAGCTTCAAGCGATGCTACGCGGGCGGGAATATTCAGTTCATGTTCAGATGCAAGGAGCGTTTCGATACGCACAAGACGCTCCCTGATTTCCTTGTCGGTACACTCGGGACAAGTTGTTCCGGCGACCATGCTCACCTTCCTGATTGCTCAACATCATAAATCCATTCTGCCAATGTTGCCGCGTCTCTATCGTCCATCCACACGCCATCAATTCCGTCGAGATTCACTTTTCGGATGCTCGCCAGTATGGGCGTAGACGGTATCTGTGTTTTTGCCGCCCAATTTGCTGACGAGCACCCCAGAAGCATCAAGAGCAACAGACCGCCGAAGATCGTCAGCAGCGGCTTTATCCACCGTATCAAGAAGGCGTAAAGCAAGTTGCAGGAAGGATAGAATGATGGCGGTAATGTTCGACACATGCCCTCACTTCCCGGTCACGGCCTTGACTTCAGACTGAACAGCGGGAGACTTCCCGTCAGCCACGGCCCCCTTGTTCTGTCCAAAATGCGCTGCAAAGGCATGAACCCAACGATATACGGCGGCATAGGCCCCGGTTGTTTCCTTGGGTACTGGCATCCAGACGGTGACTACGGCGCACAGGCCGCATACGGTCATGACCACACTCAGGGCGGTGACGATCCACGCCGCGTCGGGATACTGTGCAGAAAGTTGCGCCAAGGTAGCCAGAATGAAGTCAATCACGGTTGCTTCCATCAGTACTTGCCTCCTTTCTGGTAGAACGCCACGTCACGCGGCTTATCGGGATCGTTGTCCACATGAATCCATGTCGGAGCCAGCTCGATGCGCCGGAATCCGGCTTCAAGCAGAGCTTGCAGCATGACGAAACGGGAATGGGAATCCACACAGCGGATGTCCACGGCGTAGCCCCGGGTGTGGGCAGAATCTGCTACACCGCCCACGGTCTTGTTGTGCTTGGCGCAGCGGTATGCCGACGTCAGGGAAAAAGGAATGCCCGCAATGTCCCGCGCCTCGTCGAGCATCTTGAGCAAATCGGCGTCCATCTTTTCGACGCCAGCCCCGCACCCACATTTGCAACGGAACTCGGCAGGGGTGAAGTGACGCAAAACTGTAGCCATAAAAACCTCGCATTTTCAGCGAGTATATACTAACATAACGTATTTGTTTTTGCTTTGTTCTGTGTTTCTGGAATATTTTTGAAGTAGTGACGCAAAAAAGGGAGTTTCATGCTTCCTTTTTCATACGATGCAAATACGCACTACTTACCCGCAGAACGAAGTATTCACGATATCGAAGATTGAAATCGGCTTGGTGGCCTTGTCCGGGATGACGATTCGAGAACGTGTTTCTCCGCACACGGTGCATTTGCAGTAGCGGATGAGCAATCCGTGAGAACGGGCTGTATGCATGACCAACATCTTTCCATCGCAATCCGGGCAAGACTCGCATTTAAGTGGCCTTCCCGGATTTTGGTATGTACGCCTACCCATTCTTTTCTTCATTCAAGGCCCCCGATTTCATTTCAAGTAGGAACGCGATATTGCAGGCCATATGCTCCAAGTGTGGAAGTCCGCTTTCCTCATCAATGCCATCGGGGTTTCTCAGCCAAGCACAGGTATGCCGCATGAGAGCATCACGGTAGCGTTCTGGTTCGACTTTTCTCCAGTTATCTGGGTCACCATATTTTTCCGTCCCGTACGTCCTGACGCGCCCCACGGCTTCGATAATTGCGGGGGGAACGAGTGAAAGACGGGCTTTCCCGGCATCTGCCTTGGCTTCCTGCGTAGCACGGCGCATTTCCCTGCGTTTTTGAAGCTCTACAGGAATATCTAATTCAAAAGGATTTACCATTCTCACCACCCAGCCCTTTCGAGTACCCCAACCACAGCCATCAAAATCATCACAACGGCAACCCAGAACACCGCGATACCAAAGCCTTTAGGATTACGGCTTGCCATGCTGTACCTCTAGCTGCCTTTTGTGGGCGTCAAGCTCGTCGGTGTAAGCGCATACGCCGTACCCGTGGTTAGCGGCCCTGTCGCAGTCGTGGACGGGGTAGGCATAGCGGATCATGAGGAGGCGGCTAACTCCGGTGTACGCAGTGATGCGCTTCCACCCGCACAGCAATTTCCGTTCATTCTCAGCCATGCTCACACCCCCATCGGCAGGATCTCGACAATGGCCTTTCCACCCTTCACCACTTCTCCGCGTGTGATGTAAATCGAATCGACTTGCTCATCGTCCAGCCACACCCCGGCGTGGGTAAGGGAATCAAGAAGGGCTTTCAGATACCCGTCAATATCTCTCTTACGGCGATCTGGCGGGCAAACAACTACATTGACTTTGACGCGAGAATCGATTTTTAGAGCCTTCTTTTCATCACCCACAATCTGCACCACGTTTTTTCTAAAATCGCGTCCACGTGCGGATATGAGCGTTCTTGGGGTGCCCTTGATGGTAATGTGCCGCCAGTAGTGGTTGACGAGCGGCGGGATAGGTAGCTCAAGGCGTACGGTTTCCATCATTCATCCCCCAGCTTTTCGAGAATTTCCTTTGCGTAGTTTCTAAGTCTTCTTTCGAATGCCATTTTTACAGCTTCGGGAGTGGCATCTAAAGATTTCATAACGTAATTCACGCCACCGACCTCAAACCTCCACTTTTCCCCCTCTTCTAGCTTATGTATCACCCCGTATTCACATTTGAATCTTTCTTCACCTTTACGGACAGTGTAAAAATCCTTTTTCCACTCCAGCTTAGGCTCTGCCATTTCCTTCCTCCCTGTCTCTTCTCTCGCACTCTTCGCGGAACGCTTCCGGGGCGTATTCCATGCCCCAATGATTCTCAGTAACCCACCGGGCAAAAGCGAAAGCGTCGTCCTGAGCTTTGCCTGTAGCGTCGTCAATCATGGCTTCGATGGGCGGTTTCGGCTTCATGTATGCCCGGCCTGTTTCGGCATTGAACGCGGCTACTGTTTCGGGCTGTTCCTCGCACCACATGATGAAGTCCGCCCATGCAGCCGCCATTATCGGGTTTTGTGCTGTACTCACTGCTCCACCCCCAACGCCCGGAGATTGGCAAGCTGTTCGTTCAAGGGCATATCCGGCCTTCCCTGCTTCCGGGCGTCCATCTTCCCCCGCAGGTTGGCGAGAATCTTCGCGCACCAGTCGGCGCCCTCTTCGCAACGCTCATCGAACGTCTTTGTTCGCTCAGGAAGTGCCAGTGCATCGGCCTGCGCCGTTTCTCCCCGCCGCAATTCGTCGCAATGTGCCCAGATGTCGGCCACAGTCGGGAAGTAAGCCGAATTGCGGCGGTATCGCTTTACGGCCTTTTCCACCACGCAGGGAGAAAACTCCGAGAGGTCTTCGGCCCAATCCTCAGCCAAAATCTGCAACTGGGCGGGCGTCCTACCTGCCTGCGGGTAATGCAGCGCCAGATTGACCAGCAGTTGAAGCATGAAGTCCGGGTTGTGCATGTTGAGCCCTCCTTGCCTGTAAAAGCATTTTCGCCATATCGTCGTTATCTTGTGCTTGTTTCTGTGCCACTGTGTTCGCCTTTGGACGCTCTTGAAATCCGGGGCTGGAGCGCGCCGTACGGTCTTTTGGGACTCTCAGCCAGTATTCACGGGCAAGGAAGTTTTCAAGCGTGGGCACATACCGTCCTCCCTGCTCTTTCCAGTCCGGAGAATCTTCCCACACCGCAAGCGCATCGAAGAGTTTGGGAAGACCGGGAAGAACACGTTTTGCCTCAAGCGCTACCCATGCTTTTTCGGCCTCAATCCTTCCGCCACGATGCTGCACCGGGTAGGCTTCGAAGAACTCGTCAAAGGCCAACGAGGGCTGACGGGAAGGGATGTTTTCCGTCTCCTGATTTTCCTCCGAGCGTTCAACGCGTGCGCACGCGTTAAGCACACACCCTGTATTTATTCTTTCTTTCTTTAATTCTTTGATAGTGTTCACTGGTCGACCATCGATTGACCGCTGATTGCTCATTGGTTGTTCACGCTCTTCATCATTCGCTTGGTAACTATTCCAATTTACAACCGTAATTAGTGTATATCTGTTGTTCATGTTTGAGCGCTGTATGAACCCGTCTGACTCCAAGATCCCCAACATACGAACAACCGATGGACGGGGAATATTCAGTTCAGAGGCAAGGCATGAACCTGAAAAAGCCATTTGTCCGGGCTGTATTTCGTACCCGTGGAAGTAGCCTTTTTTCCAGTTTGCTTTTTGGAGAATAGTGATCATGAGCCCACGATATAGCGCGCCCCTGCTCCAAGACTTGTTGTCCTCAACCTTGCGCCAAACTTTAAAATAACCTCTTTCGTCATTGACTTTACGGAATGTTTCGTCCATAATTCACCCATTGAGTTGGTTTTATGTTTGGCCCGGTGTTCCCGCATCGGGCCTTTTCTTTTGCCTATGCCTTAGAAGCATCAAGTTTCACTTCAACCCTGTTCCGGCACTTCTGGCATCGCTTCTTGTCGAGCCACCACCAGTTAGCTTTTGGGCATGGCCTCAAGTGCGGAAATGCGCTGATAGCCTCCAGCAATGCCTCTTTCGTCTCGTACCCTGCGGCTTGCGGCGTAGGGAGGCGGTGACGGCAATGGAGCGACATATCAAAACCCCAGAACCGGATCTGCGGACCTTCCCGGCATACTCCCCCGGACGCTATGCAGCCCGTCGAAGTACAGCCTCTTCCCTTGATACGGATCGGGCATACAGAATTGCCCGTACCAAGGTGCAGGAGTAAAATCCCCTTTGTATCGGGCCGCATCATACCGCTTCTTGTATTCTGCCCTGCATGATTGCTTTTCACATACCAATTGGTTGTGACTACGCGGGATAAATTCTTCCTCACATATGGCACAAGGCCTTGTCTCCCTATCCTCTTTTTCCTTCTCTCTGAACTGACGCACCCGCTCGGCACCATCCAGACTCTTTTTTGCTTTTAGGCAGCTTTCCGAGCAGCAGATCTGGTTGTGTCCTGCCGGAATAAACATCGTGTGGCAGATCACGCACTCTCGCTCTTCATAGACGCGATCAATCTCGCAGACATGATCCGCCTTTTTACCTTTGAACCACCGACCGCAAAGCTGGCATTTTTGCATGGTTACTGCCTCGCTTGATTGTAATCTCGTCTATACCGAGTGTTCGTCTGGTCTATCTCGTCCTTCCATTCTTCCGCAGCCTTGGAGACGATGGACGGATGCGCTTTTTCCTGCATGAGCATGACCATCTTGCCGCAGCATATGGTATCGTCCACGGATTCTCCCTCCCAAGTCGGCTTGTCTGGCTCTGCCCATTCCTTGGGCTTCACGACATAGCCGAGCCTGTCCGCCAGCCATTCAAGCGGAGCGATGGAGCCACAGGAGGCCATAATGCCGAGTAGTACGTCCGCTCCGAGCTTCGCGCCGTCGTCAGCCGGGTTCAGCTCACGCTTGAGAGTCGGATATGGCTTGCTGATCTCGGCGGCTATGGCCTTAATCGGCTTTTTGCCTTCATCGATCATGGCCTCAATGACTTCGGTCAACGTGTTATAATCTTGGGTATTCATCGATCATTTTCCTTGGTGTATTCCCATGCTCTAATAGCCTCATGGAAACCGTTCACCTGCTTATCACCCGGCGTCGTGCCGTCTGGCGTGTCCGCATCCTCTTTCGTGGCTCCATTTTCTGGAAAAGCTACCGAGTAGCGGAGTACCCAGAACCGGAAGAGGTGGTACAGAGATGCGCGGCGCGGTTAGTCGGTAGGGGCAAAGACGACGAGCATAACAAGGGTCACAATAATTCCTATCAAAATGCTACTCATTGCAGGATGCCTTTTTGCATTCGTTGGGAGTTTCAGCCGTTGATATGGGAGTAGGTTTCAACTCGTAACCTAATGCAAAAAATAGATTTATTGCATTTTCAAAGAGTATTCCGCTCTGTTTGTTCAGATACGTATAGACTCTTGATCGTGATACGCCTGAAAGCATCGCCAACTCTTCTTTTGACAGCCCCAGCCGTTTGAGTTCTTCGGATATAAAAATATCGTGTTTCATGGATTTATTATCTCGAAATCAAGATAGTAAGTCAAGAATAATCCTGCTTGCAAAATTCCCGTCCGCGGGATTTTGTGGCATAAGAAATAAAAAATCAGGAAAATGGTGACGCTATGGCTGGAGTTAAAAATGAAGAAAAAGTTAAAGAAAATTTAAAAAAAATAAAATCAAATACATACAAAAACATAATTGATTATATCAATAGCGTTATTGAGAATAGGTATGGTTCAGTAGATAGCGCACTCCAAATCTTGAAGATAGAAGAAAGATCTCCCTTTTATAATATGATTAATTTTGTTGCCTTCCCTAATACGAACAGTTTTATTTCTTGGATAGAAAAATTTGGTATTTATATTCTAATACCGGGTGAAGATACAAGATTACCAAAATCAACGGATAATGAATCATTAGAATACATTAAAAATCTTGAAAAAGAAAACCAAAACCTCCGCAATAAAAATGCTATGTTGGTTGGTCAACTAATGGAGCAAAGACAGACAAATGAAAAATTATTAGATAAGATATTAAGAACGAATAAAGATAGTTGATAACATCATAATTAATATACATAAAAGCCCTTTTTTGAGGGCTTTTATTTTTTGTGCATAAAAAAACAAGAATATTATAATAATTAGATGTAAAAATCTAATTTAAACTTTTTTGTTCTAATATGTATAATAAAATACAATAAACAGGAGCTAATCCGATGGAAGATATGCAGAATAGTATTACATCTATGAAACACTATATGCAGGAAAAAAGAAACGACTTGTACGAAAGGATAGAGTCTTTCAGTTCTCAAACAACAGAAAAATTTATCTCTATTTATTGTGAATTGTTGTGCCTTTTAAGTCAATGCGAAGGGTTGCCACTTTCCGGGACTCCTGAAAGGAACTATGTCGAGGCCCATCTTTTTGAGCTTTTAAGGAAAAAATCTTTTTCATTACATTCAGATCCACCCACTGAACTTGAAGACCCCGTAGACTACGTTTATCGGATGCACGCACTATACGGAAGCAATGTTCATTAGTTTGATGATAATCTCCCTGCAAAGGGAGATTTTTTTTGCTTGCATGATTTTGTTTTCAAAATTTTCTATTGACATATTATCCCGAAAACGAGATACTGTTTTCACGACGAACGGGGAAGGCGAACACGGCGCGGCAACGGCCCGCCGAAAGCTGAAACCGGACGGAGGACACCAGCCGGGCGGTATGGAGGCGCAGTAAGGAAACCGAAAAGCCGCGAAAGAGGTCCAATAGGCTGGTGAGGCCATTAAATGAACCCCTAGCTTCAAGGATTGTCGCAAGTAATCGGCCAATGAACGCAACATGAGGGGAAGTAGACCCCCCGTGAGGCCAGCGGGGAAAGAGGTTCGACTCCTCCTAGGGGTTACCCAGTACCCAATCCCAAAGGACGGGTTGCCGAGAGGATGAAGGCAGCGGTCTTGAAAACCGCCGATGTGAAAGCATCCGTGGGTTCGAATCCCACCCCGTCCGCCAGATTGAAAAGTGAATAGTCGTTGTTTCGAGGGATGGATTCGCAGAGGTGCCCGTGTCCAGCTAGTGGTACACGCGCATAAAAAACCCTCGCGTAGAGAGAGCCGAATATCTGCGGTGCGTTTGCCAGATTCGGCATGGCAAGCAAAGGCGGCTCCATCCGCTCGAAACAGCGACACACAGCCGGGTAGCCAAGCGGTTACGGCAACAGGCTTTGACCCTGTGATCGACGGTTCGATCCCGTCCCCGGCTGCCACGTTCAAATATCGCCGTTCCCTGTGATGCGGGGATAACCATTAGCCCTCAAGATGGTGAGATGTCAGCCAACTTCATTTCCCTGCATCAACACGGAACGGCGTTCCGATTCAGAAGGCAAAGGACAAGGTGCCCTTCGTGGGTATGGTGCGAGAAAAGGCGTCATGAGTGACGTACCCCGAAAGGGCGCAAGGTAGCTGTTGACCGACCATAGCAGCATAAATTTAAAGCATAAGGGAGGATTCAATGGGATTCTTTAGCAAAATGTTCGGCAAGAATGTTCAGAAGGGCAAGGCGGAACTCGCCAAGGTCGAAAACCGCGATCTCATGCAGGCCATTGTCGGAGGTGCTCTCTTGGTGGCCTATGCTGGTGGTGAATGCGAGGACGCGGAACTTGCCAAGCTCGACAAGACCATCAATGCACTGCCTGAGCTGCAACATTTCGGAAGCGAGATCAGCGAAACCATCAACATGTTCAGGATGCAGTTTGAAACCGGGTTCCGCATCGGTCGCCAGAAGGCCATGAAGGAAATCGAAGACCTCAAGGCGAGCCCTGACGAAAAGCTCTTGTGCTTCAATGTCATGGTGACCATTGCCGAATCTGACGGCGAGATCGAGCCCGAAGAGGTCAAGGTGCTCAAGGAAGTCGCATCCATGCTTGGCATTAACCTGCGTGATTACGGGCTTGAAAATGCTTAACTGGCGCGTTGCTGGAGCAATTGCTTGTGGGCTGTGCGCCGTGGGCATCGACTTTACGAACATGCTCATGTCCGTAGTCAGTGACTTGTTCTTCGTGTCTGGCGTGTTCGTCATGCTCTGGCCTCTGTTGAAGAAAAATGAAGAATAAGATGCGGTAAGCTGACCTTTCGACAGTTCGACCGCCAGCATGAAAGGGAGCGCGAGAAATCGTACTCCCGAACCATGCTAGAGCGTGGATAAGGTTGTTTGCGTCTAGCCGCAGGTCTAGGACTTGGCGACTCCCGGTGTTCCCTATGCATCGGTCATAGCCGAGCCGTTAATGTAACCTGTGAAGTCCCAGACCTCTCCTCTGGGCAGTAACCGCATGTGGGCGGGTGGTTCGATGCCGCCCGCCCATGAAGTTTGGAGGTGAAATGTGAAAAAATGGAAGCATTACGGTCATGCTTGTCATCTCATAGTCGGGAATAAATGTTTGTTTCATTTGAGTACGGTAGTTGTTCATGATGGTAAAGAAATGCTTATTAGCACTGTAGGAGACTATTACCCATTCGGGGCTAAAGGAGAACGGGAGACTTTAGGGGCTAATAAAGACAGCTTTTTTGAAACTATTGTTTTTGAAGTAGATGGTTATATGGATTGTGGATGTCCTCAGCACAGTGGGGAAGGCCTCAAATACAGGACATACTCAAATGCCAAGGACGCAACAGAAGGACATTTTGCTATGTGCAGCGCCTATTCAAGTTAAGTTTCGCGCTCCGGTCCAAACAGCCTTGCAAACGCGTTTCCCTATCCGCCATGCCACCGATGACACTACCACCGGACTGGGCGGGTTATGGGGGCTGATTGTCAAAGAACGATTATTAAAATGAGCTTACTTAGAAGATAAAACAGTGTATCACATTGAAAAAGTTAATATTCTTAAAACTCATAAAATCCCATAAATCGCTTATAAATTGCCCATAAAGTTCGTGGACAGGCTACGCACAGAGTAAAATGTCCTGTTTGGGAGGATTGATGAAGTTCTGGAAAGCTGTTTTTGGCATGACGTTGTTGTTTTACTTGATAGGGAGCTTCATTGAAGCAACCCTCAACCCATTTGAATGGGAAATCTTTTTACGCGCACTGCTGGCAATTTCTTGGGGAGTTTGTGTGGTGATGACGTACGTCGAATGCAAATAACGCCATTTTTCAAACTTCCCGGAATCTCAAAAAGAATTGAAAACGGCTTTTGAGATTCCGTTCCCCTTTTTTCATCTTTCCCACCCTCCCCATTCCGGCAAGAGGGCGGGAACCGCCCTGACCCTAGTTCTCGGTAGGCGAAGAGTTCAGGAAGTGCCTAGAGCCAGAAGGCAGAAAGGCATTTGAGCTTTCCCTGAGTTCCGGGTGGTGAGTCTCAGGAGCAAAGGCAAAGTCTCGCCCTTACCCGCTATCACACGTGGGCAGGACATTGCCTCGACAGGTTCCGGTATGGAGCCGTCCCTATCGCTTCGGCAGCCACACGCGGACATCACGCTGTGACCTTGGAGCTTTCCGGCTGATGCGCCGTCTTGCGAGATTGTCCCTTCTCCACTTTCGTCTCTGGACACCCCGGCACTCGCTACGTGGTTCCGGGGGATTTCATGAGACATCACCGCCACCGTCTGAATACCGTCCAGTGATACCGCCCCTTGAGCGGTGGCCTACTCCCTCCTGTTCGCTTCTTCGCGGGGCGGTTGGGCGTGCCCTGTGGGTTGACTATGTATGAAATTCATTCTAATTGTCAAGCATGAAATTACACCAAACGAAACAAAATGAAATTTCCATGCTAGACAGAGAGCATAAGGAGAAAAGCCCTATGTTCACATCTCAGCAGGAAATGGACGATTTTGAGGAAGCGATTCGGGACGTTCTCAAGGAACAAAAGGACAAGCTTGGGCTGACTGATGAAGCTGTCGGAAAGATTGCGTTCAGCTTCATGGTCGGCAAACGCACGAAAGTTCAAGCTATATTCGTAGGGCAAGGAACCGGAAAATATCGAAATAAGCAGAAGCTTAGACTGCCCGATATCATGAATTTAAGTGAGGCGTTGGGCTGGACGCTTAATGAAACTCTTAAGCGTGCGTCAGAACGGTTGAAGGCGGTCAAGGCGGCGGGGAAGTAGGCTAACTTTTCATTGCCAAATCAGGACATTTTGGTAGGATAAATACAGGCCAAGAGGCCGAGTCTTCAAAGGAGGAACGAAATGGCTACAGCTCGCGATGTTGCTCAGTATATACGTGATCAAATTGGAGAATTATCGACAATCAAACTTCAAAAACTTGTGTACTACTGTAAGGCGTGGTCGCTCGTATGGGATGAAGACCCTTTATTCCCTGAACAATTTGAAGCATGGGCAAATGGCCCTGTCGTCCCTGATTTGTATCAGGCGCACCGTGGTTCCTTCTATTGTCCAGAGCGGATAGAAAATGCTGACGTTTCTAGGCTTACGGAGCGCCAGAAGGAAAACATAAATCTTGTTCTCGATGCCTATAAAGACAAGAGTCCCCAGTACTTAGTGGCGTTGACACACGCAGAACAGCCGTGGAAAGACGCTCGTGGTTACTGTGAACCTGGCGAACGTTGCAATACTATTATTTCAGAATCCGCTATTGCGGAGTATTACAGTGGGTTGCGATGAGCCGTGAAAGAACCATTCCAACATTGAAACCTGGGCAAAGGCAGGTATCAAAACAAATTCCTGCCGGGATTGATGGTTTTACAGCCCCTATTGGCTGGAATTTTAGCGGGATGGAAACAGATAGCGGTTGTGAATGGTGTTGTACTTTCAAGAGATTGAACAAATTCACGAAGAGACTTCTCGCGTTTGAGGGGAAAAGCTTTAAGGATATCGAAGCAGAACCTGGTAGTAGCCACTCTTGGCCAGACACTTCGAAGCTGCATAAAGGCTTACAGGAGCTTATCCGTAAAAGGAACATAGACGGAGAATCGCTATGGCAGCTGGAGCTCGGGGGGAAAGAGCGACTTTTCGGAGTACGTCAGCACAATATTTTTAAGGTAATGTGGATGGATTTGAATCACAGAGCTTATAGCGTCCCCAAAAAGCACACATAGTCCGCACCCGTAAGGGTGTTTAAGTCCTGCGGGTTCGTCCTACAGGCCGCCGGGATGGCCTCCGGCGCTGTAAGCCCTCTTCGGAGGGCTTTTTCTTTGCCCCCACCTCTGCCCTACCTCGGCGACTGCCCCCCCGCGCAGCCGCCTTTTTTCATGCCCTGAGCAAACTTTTTTCAGCATGGCCCGGTAAACGGGCTTTTTTGTTGGGGAATAAAAAATGAAATTCATGCATTTTTATGCTTGACGATAGAATGAAATTCATGCATTCTGTTTTCAACGAGACGGGGAACGAACCCCGCCAAAAGGAGAACAGCCATGACCGCCACGAACGCCGCCTACCTCGTAATCAGCCAGAACCCGAACAACTCGGAACTGGATTGTGTTGATGAGTTCGACAGCTTCACAGAGGCTTGCGAGTTCTCGGAAGAGTTCGGCGGGGAAGTGGTGAACGCCAGCGACTACCAGCGCAAGGGCTTGCTCGACGGGTGGTTCAACGGCTGGCTCTCCGAAACGGAAGCGAACTACGCGGGATAACGAATTTCGCGGGAACGCCCCGCACAGTTCTTTGAGAATCAGCGCGATGATGCCCCCAAGCGCGACGTTGTACCCGCATAAGCGGCATGGCGTTGGCCTCTGGTAGCGAAAGTAAGGGCGGAGCACACACGGCGAAGACAAGAAGGATTGGAGCCGTGAAATCCAGCCTAGCCCCGCACTTGCCCCGGATTCCGGGGCAGGAAACGGGATTGGGACAAATCAACCCGAAAAAAGGAGTACTGAAAATGAATGAAAAAGAATTTCTGGAATCAATGTTGCAAAAAATTACAAAAAAATCGGAAACCACAAAGTTTGAATCAGAAGAAGAGTGCCTTTCTTGGATTCACAAAATCACTTCATTGAAACGTGGTGATGAGGTGGTGGACACGGAAGGTGTTCGAGGTGTTGTATTGGGGTTTGAAAAAGGTGGCTGGGTAGTGACCATTGGATGTTTTAATAAGGAAGAAGCTGACATCGATTGTAGAGGCATACCCGCTTGCTGCATCAAAGAAATCATTCCCGCCTAGCCCCGTAGAAGCCCCGAGAAATCGGGGCTTTTTCATCGGGATTGGGACGCCGATCCAGACTTCAACGCAGGAGAGAAGGATATGAATATGAGCATATCTCATGCAGACGACTTTACCCGTAGCCATCCCGTGCTCACCGGGAAGCGCAAAGGTACAACGCTCCGGGAACGTCTTGAACGTATCCGTGACACGACAAGAAAGGCCAGCGTGCGCAAGGCAGCGGAACAATGGCTGAGAGAGACGGAGGCGACGGCATGATTTCCAACGTCTACATGAAGCACGCCAAGGTATCACTGGAACGGCCTAAAAAGGTTGACCGGGCTAGAGTTGCTGCAGTCATCATCTTTATGTCGGTCATGCTTGGGATCTGCATTCTTCCACAGCTGTTATACGGAATGGAGGCCATGCGATGAAGCCAGAAGCCGATATGTACGACGCGGAGAGGGAAAGCGTAGACCGCACGATTCCCGATGAACCCGAATACTACGGCCCCGGAAAGGGGCCTTTTTAGTTCCCGCCGATGAGCGGTGAAAGGATGAAATATGGAGCCTATGTATCAATCAAATGAAATTGGCGAACTCGCTGCGGCGCTCGCGGCAGCACAAAGCGAATTTACCTTTGCCGTAACAGACGCCACGGGGGGAATGAAAAACAAGTATGCCACGCTCCAAAACGTGCTGGAGGCCATTCGTCAGGGACTCACAGCAAATGGTATTGCCGTCATTCAAGCTCCCATGCCCGCACAAAATGGCATTATGCTACGAACAACGTTGGCTCACAAATCAGGGCAATGGATGGCATCTGAAATATCGCTTCCAAACGACAGAATGGGAGGTATTCAGGGGATGGGTAGCGCGTTGACTTATGCCCGCCGTTACGCTCTTGCCGCTATGGTGGGCATTGCACAAGACGACGATGACGGAGCTACCGCAATGAAGGAAAGCCAAGAACAAGCCCGCGCAAAGGCAAAAACGGAAAACCCAAACCCAATGACGGCTGCGCAATCAAATGCCCTCATGGCTTATCTAACAAAGCGACATGGGAAGAATAGAGAGGCTGGCCTTTCCGAGCTTTCACGATTCTTCGGACGTTCCCTTGCAAGCTCTAGAGAATTGACAAAGGACGATGTTTCCGAATTTTTGAACGCCATCAATGGAGGGAAAAATGGCTAGTCTCAACCGTGTAGAAATCATCGGACGCCTTGGGCGCGATCCAGAACTAAAATATTCCCAAAACGGCGCGGCAATTTGCCGTCTCAATGTCGCTACTGACGAAAGTTACACGGATCGGGAAGGGAATCGGGTTCAAAAGGCCGAATGGCATAGCGTCGTTGTGTTCCAGAAGGCCGCTGAACATTGCAGCCAGTACTTGAGCAAGGGAAGCCTTGTATTCGTGGAGGGTTCATTATCTACGCGGGAATGGCAGGATCAGCAGGGACAGAAACGCTACTCCACGGAAATCAAGGCGCAGCGCGTCCAGTTCCTCGACAAGAAGGACGGAGGAAAGCCCAGTTCATCCTTACCCTCTGAATCTTATGGCATGGACAATGTGCCCTTCTAGGAGGTGAACATGCCTACCTTCAACGAAATTCAGCAAGAAATCGCCGG
>OGYS01000202.1_pt1 | contig 38203 bp, 40 predicted proteins | sample 1576611 | NCBI WGS metagenome assembly OGYS01 (sample SAMEA3541571, study PRJEB24748) | human gut metagenome | biome: human gut; feature: human-associated habitat; material: faeces | place: China | collected 2012
ATTCTCGTTATATGGTTCTTTCAAGCGGACATCAAATGCGTGGTTGGCATTTTCACAACCTCGGCCGCTGCATCGATTTCGCGCGCGTTCTCCTCGGTCATCCCAGACCCCCTTCCTCAGAGCAGGCGAGCCGCCCGCCCCGGCGTGAAGCCGGAACGGGCGACCGCAAAGAGCTGAATTTAGTTGGTCGCGTTCAGCTTCGCGATGGCCGCGTTCTGGATGTCAGACAGCGGCAGCTCCTCGCCGGCGCTGGACTTGGCACCGAAGTAAGCCTTGATGTCGATGGTCTTGGCATTGTCGGCCACGCCCGTGAAGGAGTCGTTGGCGTGAATCTCGCTGAAGAGCTCACCGGTGTAGACGTCCTTGGTAGCGTCGCCCTTGAGAATCTTGGCCGCGGTCCCTTCACCGGTGTAGACGAAGATGCCGCTGACATAGGTGCTTGCGTTAGATCCCGCACCCGTGTATTTGACAACCTGGTCAGAAACGGGAGCCCAGTTGGAGTTCAGCGTGAAGTAGGTGTTATTACCGAGATTGTTCGTGACCTTCACGAACACGTAGGAGTCATCGGACCCCTTGCCCACGCCGATGTTCGGGTTCTTGGCAACGACGGAGTTCGCAGAGATCTTGGAGCTATCGACCCACTTGGTCTCCTGGATGTTACCTTTGACCTCGACATTATCGTTACCGGGAATGGTTGGGTCCGTGGGATCGGGCTTCTTATCCGGCTCCGTAATGCTGCCGCTCGCAAAGGTGTTCGTGCGCTGCGCGGTCGCACTGTACCACGCGAACACGCCGCCGGCGATGGCGACGCAGAGCACGAGGGCCAGGGCCGCGAAGAGCCCCGTGCGCTTTTTGCGCTGGTTGGTGTTGCTTGTCGTGTTCATCTGGATTCCTTTCTCCCGATCGGTGTCGCGCCTTTACGCGGCCCTTTCCGAACACACCTGTCTATCGATCATCTGCCGAAGCAGAGGAACGCCGAAAATGGCCGCCCGCCGGAGCCGGGGCCTCGGTGGCAGCGGTCGCAGCGGCCGTGGGCGCCGTCTTCGCCGATTCGGGGCGCATGTTCGCAAGCTCGACCACGATGCTCACGGCGATCACGAGCGCCACCGCCGCGACGAGGATGTACATCCCCGGCGGGGTGGTGCAGAAGCGGTTGATGTATCCCAGGTAGGGGATGCAGAAAACGGGGGAACCCACCACGTTCGACCAGGCCACGGGGGCGCCGTCGTGCATGATGTTCCCGTCCTGGTCTTTGTTCGCGATGCCCTGGGTGTAGAACGTCTGGGCTGCGGTATCGACCTTCCACACCTGGTGGGTGGCAAGGGAGCCGGATTGCAGCTTGAAGGTGATGTCGTCGCCCACCTGGATGTCAGCAGGGTCGACGGAGCGCACGAAGATAAGGGAACCGACGGGGAGCTCGGGCTCCATGGAGCCCGTAAGGACGGCGTAGGGGGTTAACCCGATAAGGCGTACGCCGGCAAAGGCTACCGCGAGCGCGGCGGCAATCACGACGCATATAGCAAGAAAGATGTTCCATGCACGCTGCAACGCCGATCGCCTCCCGCAGATGCGACACAGATAATCCTTATTTAGGAGAACACTACCCCCCCCCCATATCACCTTGTCAACACATTTCCAACAAACGGCGATGTGTCAATTGGGGTGCTTGAATATCAACTTCGTCCGAATATCCCCCACATTTATTCGTACATGTATGGATAAATGTGGGAATCCGATACCCTGAGGGCCGGATCGGTGTCAGTGGTAGCGTAAGAGTGAACACTTGGGGCTGCGGATGTTTTTCCGTGCGATCCTATGCCGCCAGCCCCAGGCTTGACCTGTATCCCATCTGAATCTTGCTCATCGCCCGTGTCGATGAGTTGTGTGCCTACCTCCCTCTCATCGTTTTTCGCCTCCACCCACTGAATCTCCTTGTAGGCTTCAAGCGGATATCCGATAAGATCGCAGGTTTTCTTATCGGACAACGAGGGGTTGGCTTTTTTCATATGAGGGGTTGGATTTTTCATATACTTGAAGACAAAAACCGCCTGGGAATTCGTCGATGAGACGTTGCCGTCCGTATAGGTGAACACGTGCTGCGCCTCGAACCTCGCCCCGTTGATAAGCCAATCGCCCGTGCCCTGCCGCAAGAGGACATTTGCCGTCCCGTTCGCACGCTGCACGATGATTCGGGAAATCTGCTTGATGCCCATACGGGAGCAGAGAAGCACGGAGGTTCCCAGACGCCTGGATGCGGCGGTAAGGCAGGCGGGGTCCCCTTCGAATCCATGAGGCCGGGGATTTCGATACGCTCTCCCTAGGGAGTCGCGTCGTACCAATAGAAGTCCAGCCTCAAGCCGACCTCATCCACGAGATTGAGGCGCAAGTCGAGTTCGGTCAAGACGTTTCGGGCCGTCTTGTCGCCTGCACTCATGGTGTTGTTGACGGTGAAGGCACTCGTGTCGAGCTCCTTCATGCGACCGTTCTTGCATTCGATGGCAATGATCATCTGCTCCTTAGCGTTGCCTGGATTTCTGGATTTCGGCGGCATCCTCCTGCCGGTGCGAGTTGCCGGTGTTTGAAGAAGTACCAGTCGGGTTGTTCGCGGCAAGACCGCCGTAGCCCAACTCGTCTCGAATGTCCGCCATGGCCTCGAGAACCTCATCCTCGGTCATCTTCTTGCGGCAGCGGTCGCCGATCGAGGAAGCCTTGGGGTATTCGATGCCGAGCGAGTCGGCCAGAGAGAACGGGTACTCGACGCCGGAGCCGCCGCCCGCCTGGTCGCGCGGCGCGGAGTCGTTTTGCTGAATGGTCGTCTTCAGGCGGTCCATGAGCTGTGCGCCCTCGCGGGTGCAGGGCTTCGCGGCCTTGGCGATGGCAAGGGCGGCGGAACGCTCGACGTCGGTCATCCAGCGCTCGCGGCCCGGTAGGTTGTGGGCTCGCTGGCGGCGGCTTCCGTATTTCTCGGCCATCGTCTGCTCTATCGATTCCGCGGCATATCGTCTGCCGAGCGTCGAGCCCTTGACCTTTCTTGCGGCGGGGTCGCTCGGGTGGTGGTAGACGATATCGCCGTCGCGGTTGTAGTTGATCTTGATGCCGAGCTCGTTGAGCTTGGATGCGAAATCGGCGGGGCTCTTCGAGATCCGCATCGCGACGTCCACGCGGTCGCGGATGTCGTCCTTCCACGACCAGCCCTCGCGGGCCTCGATCTGCCTTTCGGCCATGGTATCTGAGCCCCCGAATCCGCGGGGGACGATAAGGCGCATGGTGCGGCCATCATCGATCCTCATGGTGGTGTACGAAAAGCCGGTGGCTTTGTCGGACTTGCCCTGGTCGGGGTTGGCGGATCCTGGCTGGCGGGCAGCGGTCGGATCGTCCACGTATGTCTCGGGAATCAGCTTCTCAACCGGGTAGCGCTCGTCCAGTTTGCGTTGCATGGCCTCGCCATAGTCCTCGACTTGGGCGCCACGGGCCTCGTTGGCGAGTACGTTGTCGAGCGCCGCCATCGCGCGGTCGAGCCTCTTGCCGCGGGATACTTTCAGGCCCCTCGCATCCATCTCGGCCTGGGTGTAGGACTTGCCGTCGGTGGCAAAGGCATGCCACCCGCGCTCGAGCGACATCGTCTGCACATCGGCTCGCATCGCCTGGACGACCTTGGTCGTAAGCAAGCCGGAAATGCGACGTTTGGTTTCGAGCTCGGTGTTGTTGATGACGATGTGGGCATGGAGGATGCCCTGTTTGCCGGCGGCTTCGCGGGCAGCATTGTCATCGTGATAAGCGATAGCCACCTCGAAGCGGCCGATGCCCTCGCCCTCCGGGCCTCGGGAATCAAACCATTTGGATGCCCACTCGTTTATGAAATCTCGGAAGTCGTCGAGCTCGACATTATTGTCCTTCTCGTCCAGCGAGATGATCATATGCTCGTAGGTTCGGACCTTTGTATCTTTTTTGACCGGCACGTTGTTGCCGAAGATTTCTCGAGTTCGGTCCATTACCTTCGCCCAGTCCCTCCCCTTCCAGTCGCGGTCAGTGAGGTTGAGAAAGTCCTTGTCTAAGGCGCGGTCGTTTTTGAAGAGGTAGTAGCGGATCCATTTGACGGAGCTATGTCCGGAAAGCGGTTTCATGTATGTCATGAGTCCGAGTCACCTCCGTCCTCGTTCTGGTCATCGCGTGGCGTGGTGTGTTTCTTGCCGCGAACACGCCGGCGATGCTCGGCATCAGGTTTATTGATGGGGGCCTGTGGTTGAGCGGCGATGGTCAGATTCACGAACGGTGTCTCGGACAAGGACTCGACTTGGTCGGCGAGTGTCTTCAAGCGTTCGTATATCGCCTTGTTCTGTTTCGAAAGGCGCTCGTAGAGTTCGATGATTTCTATGCGCTCGTCTTGCGAGAGGGAGCGGTGATTGCCGTATTTTTTCAGGATGCGGTTGAGTGCTCGGACGGATTGGTTGTAGTTCACCCCGATGGATCGGATCTCGTTTGAGATAGATTCCAAAGCACTGTCCGTGATTGCTTGCACGGTCAAACTATTCGTTTGGCTGTCGGTGTGCTTGAGGGCGAGTTCTGGGCCGAACGGGCGGGTGATGGACTCGACACCTGGGGTGGCCCGGCGGATGGACGACAGGTCGAGCGTGACGGGCAGGGCGATGAGGGTGCGGAGGTATTCGCTGCGGCTGGCGTTGATGGCGTCAGCGCGTGCGTCGAGGGCTGTCAGGTCGGCGTTCGGGAGGCGGACCGTGATGCGGCGGGTGGCTGATTGGTCGGGCGAAATGGCTGACATTTCGGCGAGCTGTTGGTCGGGCTGCATCCAGGCAGGCGGGGCGTAGGGCTGGGCGGCGGATGGCGCTTGGGTTGCGTTGAGTTCATCTGGCGAAATGGCTGACATTTCTGATCTCCAATCATCACGGCCGGTACCGAGCTTCGCGAGCGTCCGTTCCCCCACGCGCGATCAGGCATTTTCAATGTCTGACAATGTCTGACAGCCCTGGCAGACATTTCGCGTGGGGTGAGCGAGCGAAGCGAAGCGATTTCAGGCCACTTGTGGCCCCAGCTGCGGTTTTGCCGCAGGTTCAATGTCTGACATTCTTAATGTCTGACGTTGAACGAAACTGGCGTGCTAATTGGCCTTATGGGTAGTTTGGAGCACTTTTTTGGGGCGGTTCGGGTGTTGCCGCAGCGGCATCCACAATTGGCAAGGCCATTTAGCACCTGCCGCCTGACCGCAGGGAAGGCGGCCGCGCTGCGGGGTGATCGGCTCCTGCTCGGGGCGAATTCTGCTATCCCCTGGCATGTGATTGGGACGTTGGAGAATGTCTGACAGGTAGCCAATGGGTGCTTGGTCAATGTCCGCCAACTCCACAGCTGGGGAACATAAATGTCTGCCAGGGCATAGGGATCTCGATGAATGTCCGACAAAGAAACAGATGGGGAATAGGGCTAACGAGGGGTTGCGGGCAACGAGGATGGGTGCGTTTTGAGAGTGCATCTGGCAGAGGAATACGGCGATCTGCGATCCGCTTCAGATGGTGCTCTCCCCTATCCGGCGAGTGGCTTGGAAGTATGAGGTTGGTTTCTGATGGGTGTGCAGCAAGTCGCGACAGCAAACTGTTTGTAAGGTCGAAAGGGTTTCAGCAATTGGATTTGGACGCTGATTTGATTACCGTTCTGGTTTGAAATCATTGTTTGTAGTTGCTCCGGCATTAACTTGAAAGGCTTGTAAAAAGGTTTCGCGCAACGAAAAATGACGGCGCGACCGCTACGTATTTAGTGATTACCGGCAATCTGAAAGCAAGTTCTTTCAATTTAGAAACATGAACTGACTGCGAATTATTAGAGGACGAATAGGAGAAATTGAAAAGAAATGGACTTCGCATACCGTTTGATACACGCACAAAAATAAAATCTAAGCGTGGTTTTAAAACTGAAAACGTTGTTCGAATTAAAGGAAATCAAAACCTGTTGAAGTTTTATTGCACGGCATTATGAGTTATTTGAGTCGGTTGGAAAGTTGATTTCGTCCGTTAATGACAAGAATAATAACGAATAGCAATACAGCGGAGTGCCATTCAATGCACTCCGCATGCTTTTCAATTAGCTTTCGGTTGGTGTCTGGATCATAACTTAGAACTAAAATCAGGACTGATTTATAAGAATCTCGGCTCGGGAAATCAAATTGGTGTGTTCTTGACCCCGAGGTATTCAGTGATTCCCGTGCAAATGACCGATTTGTAGATGCACCTGTCTTTACTCAAACGGCAATCGAGTCTGTTGATCGGCATGTCGAACGCAAGGTCAAACCGTTTGAGCGTGACGTGCGACAGACACGGCGAGAGTTTTTTCAGCAGCCGCCAAAATCTCTTGTCGCCAGCGACCTTATTCGGGTCGAACTCGATGAAACCGCGGTTCATGCTCACCCTGCAACTCGGCTCCATGAAGCCGATGCCCAAACAGAAAAAGGGAGCCTTGATCGGCTCCCTTTTTCTGTTTGGGCATGACTAGAAGAACACCCCGGTTGGGTTATCCATCATTTCGTACCATTCGTCGCTGGGTTCAATCGAATCATCGCTTAGATCTGCCAGCGCTTCATAGTATTCATCGCTGTGCTCGACCCAGTCATCTGGGGGCGCAGCCCGACGGTCGCGCTCCTCGCAGTCGATCCAAATGTGCGGCTCGTCTTTCCAATCCTGCTTGAACCGCAGTATCGTTTCGAACATCACAGCATCGCCGCGCTCGTAGAACGCCGCGACCACCTCACTACCGCGGCGAACCATGTATGGCCAATCCTCCGGAATCTTCGCCGTCGGGTTCTTGATAAATTCCTTACGGTTGAACCAACTTCCAGCCCATGAATCTTTATTCCATGCAATTCTTTGGAACTCAAAGGCATCATCGCTTTCGGCGAACGCAGCAAGGAATTTATCAACCCTGCGATAATCCAAACCCACCCGGCTTTGGTCTGAGTCAGCCGTACAAATCAAGAACGGAATCTCGATTGGCGTGTCCTCGTATGCCATCTTTGTCTCCTTTGCTTTCATGGAGCCTAGTCTGGCTCCCTTTTTTGTTTCCGTTTGTGGGAAGTGCGCCCTACCAGCTCTTTCCCTGATTTCGCCTCGGCGCGTCACGGGCGTGATCTTCGTTCCACGCCGCCACCACTTCTTGGGCGTCGGCAATCATGTCGTCCAACCCTTCCTCAACGTCCTGCGACTTCCTGGGGTGCGTCAGCGCCCAGATTCGATCCTCAAGCTGCGCGATTCGCTCATGGAAAGCGGCCGCAGGTTCATGGTTTCCTCGTGGGCGCACAACGACTACCGAAGCACAGGCTCATCGACTCGCTTTGGTCGGATTCCCACGTCTCCCACGCCGACCATGCCTATATCGTCAACGGAAAGCACACTTCCGTGGTAGAGGTGCTGTTGACGAGCCATGAGCCACAATGACGGGGCCCGAGCACCATAATTAGGCGATCTCGGTGAACGTCGCGGCGGGGGCATCGAACTCGAACTCTACGACACCGCATGAGCCGTAGCGATTTTTCGTGACCGAAGCAATTACAGGCCGTTTTTTGAGCAACATGTTGGCGTTACGCTCTTCGGGCCTGTCGCCCTTGATCGAGAGCGACATGACGATGTCGGCCGAATACTCAAACATGTTGCAGCCCCCTATGGCCTGAAGCCCGGTGGTCTGTTTGTCATAGTTCGTTCGATTAATCGACGATATTGCAAACAGTGGGCAATGCACCTCATCCACAATGCGGCGTAGTTCCGATGCAACGAGCTTGAGACCGACACGCTCGTCGGCAATGCGCAGCTCCTGGGGCAGAGAGACGATTTGCGCGTAATCGACGATAACCAGTGGCGGCTCGCCATATCTATCGGCAACCTCCTCGATTGCCTTCCGCATTCCCGCATTTTTGATTTCACCGGAGATAATGAACATGCGCTCGGCAATACTGCGCGCATAGATATCGACCGACCTGTCAAATTGCTCACGTTTTCCCACGGACATATCGCCACTGTACATGTCCTCGTACGTAAGCCCACCGTCGGTAATACGGGTCAGACTCTTCGCGAGCATGCTCGCGCGGGTGAGCTCGCCCTCGAATATTACAACCGGATGGCCTGCAATCGCCCAGCAATCCCCAACTTGATGCATAAAGGTAGTCTTGCCAGTGCCAGGGCCACCCGGCACGATGCACAGATATTGGCGCACGCCGCCGAGAAGAGCATCGAGCACACGGTGCTCAATATGGCCAAGCGGCTTATTGTTAAGAATGTCAAGCGTGGTCTTATCCAGGCCATCGCTCATCGGTTTTACAGACGACACGGCCTGCTCACCTCCAGTTCACGGAGATAGGCAAACAGGCTCGACTCGAGAATAAAAACGCGGCGATGCAACGCAATCGCGTGCCCGCTCTCCTTCATGAGCTTCGATGCAGTGACCGGACTGAGTCCGGTCATTTTGCTCACGTCGGAAATACCGAGAAGGCGTTCGCGCCCCAAGTCGGGGCGAAAAGAAACCGCAGATGATGCCTGTACAGCAACGTACGGTTGGGGTTCTCCAATCATGGTAGAATCCTTTCGGGCTTGCTCGCCCCTCCCCCTTCGTCGCCAAACTTAGTTAGGGAAGGGCGGGCGGCTTTTCAATCAACGACCGAGAATTAAATAACTCCTTTCAGACCAGCTGGTCAGGCTATTACCTAATGCCATTATACTATTTCGCACGGTGATTCGGTATTTTAATCTAATTTCTTTTCTAATTCATTTTCTAACGTCATAGATTTTTACGTCTAACTGAATTACAATCATATATGGAGATTGGAGTTATCATGGGCCGTTTACCATTATCCGGAAGCAAGATGAAAAAAATAAAGTACGGAACAACTGTTCTGGAAACCACACCCAAGAAAATCGACGAGCTGCGCCGTAAAAACCCTGAATCGATCAGGAGCACCGGCGAGGCGATCGACTATCTGTGCAATTTGCTTACAGGGCTTACGCCCCGATTTGCAAAAGTCCTGGAAGACACTTGTGCCAAGGAGATCCAACTCATCACTAACGAGATGAGAGCCCTTCCCATCGACGGGACAGAAGAGCTGACGTTTAGCACTAAAGAGTTGGAACGTGAACAGTTCCAGCGCCTCTACGACCATCTATCCCTCTACTATAAAGAGGCAGAAGAGCCCCAGGGCATGAAGCGTGTCAATCTTTTGGGCGGTGATTACGCGGTCTTTCCCTCCTCATGGACGCTTCTGGAGCCGGAAGATTGCGCAGAATCGTGCAGCCAGGTCGGAATTATCGAAATTCGCGGCGGAGCAAAGTACGACGCTCCCCATTTTGTCTTCTTCCACAATGGCGACTTTAGCCCAAAGGATAAATTGCAACGCGCAACCAAACTCTGGCCCCGCATGGCCGATGTGATCCGCGACGAGGTCAAACTGGTCACAGATGACGAGGGGCATTACCTAAATAAGGACGAGCACCTTGCTGCTCCCATCATTTGCTATTTCAATCTTCTAGATGCCAGCTACTATCAGTCAATGGAGCTGGAGCCGCCATACGGCGCGATGATCTGCCGAAACAATGCCGCTTAGAAAAAGAGGCCCGATGGGGCCTCTTTTTCTAGCCTTTCAGCAGATTGTCCAACGCAGACGCAGCCTTCTGGTCATTGGCCTCGATAAAGTGGCTATAGATGGACAGCGTCGTCGATGGGCTGGCGTGGCCCAGACGCGCTTGGATCGTCTTGATATCCGTATTGGCCCCAACGAGCAGAGTCGCCTGCGTATGCCTCAGTTCATGAGGCTTCAGCCCGCTGTAGCCCGTATGGCGCGTGCGAGCGGCGCCGTCGCTGCCAACGACCTCCCTGCTCTCTTTAAAAGAACCGAAGCCGTTTTTCACTGCAAACAGCCTAAACGCCCTCGAATAGTTATGTCCGTCCATCCGGGTCACAAAGGCCCGTTTGCCGCCGGGGACATCGGCAATCCCAATGGAATGGACAATCGGCGTTTCTCCGGTCTGCCCCACTGCAAATGAATCGAACTCACTCCGCTGAATGTCTTTCCATCTGTCCAAATAGTCGGCAAGCTCATCTCCCACCGAAATCTTGCGCCTACTCATCTTTGATTTAGGCGGCCTCAGCGTCCTATCGTTCGTATATTGCTTCACTATCCTTAAGGTCTTGGCATCGGGGTCATAATCCTCCCACGAGAGGCCCAGGGCCTCCCCTTTCCTTAAGCCGCATAGAAGCAGAAGCATTGTGCACGTGATGAAGGAAGATGGCTTCTCTTCCAAAAGGACCGTAAGCAGCCTTGCCGCCTCCTCGGCACTCAGCGCCTTACGAGCCTCGACATTCTGCTTGGGCAGCTTCACTGCCCTGCACGGGTTCTTTCCCACAAGGTCGTTATCGACGGCGTCCTCCATAATCTGTTTAAGCTTGATGTGGATGCGGCGAATTTCACTCTCGCTGAACCGCCCGTCTTTTCTAGCCTTGGCATACACGGCACGAATGCCATCCGATTTAAGCCGATCGAGATTGGGATTGCCGAACAGCTCGCGTATATGGCGGATATCCAATCCTTCACGTTCATAGGCAAGAGGCGACCCCATAGTCGACTCCCTATTTGCATGAAACCTGTCTGCATAATCCGATAAACCCAGAACGTCATTCTCCCGGCTGGAAGCACCCTCAAGCTCAGCCCTATAGGCCTCTAGCGCCTTGGCAACCTCACTCGGCCAATTTTTCGGGTTCTTGCTCCTGCAATGGACTCTACGCGATGGGCTGCGACGGTACCGGCCCGTATCAGGGTCCTTTCCCAGAGAAAAGTAGATTCGATAGACCCCCTTGGCCTTATCGATGCACTCCGAAGTTCCGCGTGCGGTCTTTTTTATCGATCCCTGAATCATATCCCTCACTAGGTTTTCCATTAGGCTTGATGGCAAAGCTTTAAAGGCTTTGCCATCAAGCCTAATGGAAAGATTTCACACTTTCAAGCGTCGATAAGTGTGAAATTGGTGGGAAATCTAGTTCTAATAGCTAGCTCGATATTTGCTATATACATATATTTACGTGCAGTTATTTTAAACTCAGTGAAATTCGCACTATCTGGGTAAAGGTTCAATTCACGTACTCGTAAAGCGGGGGTCACCGGTTCGAGCCCGGTCGCTGGCTCCATTGCACAAGATAGCCGCCTTCGGGCGGCTTTTTTGTTGCCGATTTTGAGTGCGTTCGCGCCAATCCAAGCATCGCCACGTCAACAGCGGCCCACTCGGTGGACTTCGTGTTTAATGCATAGGGGCGGGGATTTACCAAAGTGAAATTTTAATAAAAAGAAACCCAGCTGCAACAATTGCCATGGTGAGGGCTCGAATTGGCCATATAGATATAAAATAGTCACGATATACAAATGTCGAGAGACGTTGGGGATATAGATGAAAAGAACTAAGGGTTTTCTTTTGTTGGTAATGATGTTGCTCGGACTGTACTGTCTGAGTGGCCCTTCTTGGGCCGAGGCTGCCTGTCCTGAAGGTGAGCCTCAGCAGTCTTATACGGGCAGCCTGCTGATAACTGCTAAGGAGGGCGATGCCGACTCTCAGTCTGGGGTAAATCCCCTTGCCACTTTTGAGGGGGACGGCGGAACGGTCAAGCTTGACCATATTGGTAGCGGGATTTTGAGGTGGCAAGTTCTTCCTGACAAAATTGCGAACGATCCCTTCTCTTTTGCTGGAACGATATATCTATACAAGGTTGTGAGCGGAAAACAAAAATACGTCGATTGCTATCCGACAAACGGGTCTGGAATTGCATTCACCGGCATTTCGGGGCAGATTGATACACATGTACGAAAGGGAACCTATGTGGTGCGTTGGGTTGGAGCTGCTGCAGGCCCGATATGGATTGCGGTCTTGCGCCCCGATGTCCAAATAGGTTTCTCTCTCTAGACGGGAAGTTGCTCATGGACGCCATATATGACGGAGACGACTGGGTCGATCATTATACTTGGCGCCTGGTCGGCTCGAACGACAATGGGGATGTGGTGTTTGATGGACTATGTCCAAAGCATCTCCATCCTTTTGTCTCGTCGTTAATTGAGAGTTCCGCTCGCGTTGTCCCCTACAGCTCGGCGTCGCTTCATGATACGGACGTTTTGAAGACCATAAGGGAATCAATTGACGAGGGCACGATGAGCGGCCCGCTGTTTTCTCGGCTTGTGGGGCTAGATGAGATTGGCTCGAAACGACTGCTTGCGGGCGAAAAAGTGGAACTCACTTATCGGTCGATGATTTCAATCCTGCGGCTAGCCGATGTTCTTCGCAAATAAATGAGGCTTCCCTATTCAAAAACCGAAAACCCCGCCAAACGTGATTCCCCTAGAGAAAGCACGTTTGGCGGGGTCCTAGCGTGATTTCCCTAGGGGAATCACGCCATCAGACGAACAGCTCAGCCGAGCAGCTCGCTACTCCTCCCAGTAGGCGTCGGCAAGCAACTTAAAGCAGATCTTCTTGACCGGCTGCGCGCCATCGCCCGGGAACTCGAGCGTGGGCATGTGAGGCTCGCCGGCAACGAACAGCGCAAACTTATCGTCAGCAAGATCGCCGGCGATCGAGGCGTCGGAATCGACCAGATCGTAGTCGTCCTTCTCGTCAAACTCCTGGACCAGCGTCAGGCTGCCCGTAGCGACCTTAAAGGCCTCGCGACCCTCGACATCAATCTGCAGGTCGTGATAGCGCTGATGCGTCTCGTAGTGAGCCTCGGCCTCGGGACGCGTCGTGGGAGCCATGACGTTCGCAAAGACCTTGTCGCCCAGAATCGGATGGCTGCCAACCTCGAGCTCTGCCGGGTCATTCTCCTCGAGCCAGTCGATCAGCACGTCGAGGCCCTTGAGCATTCCGCGGTATTCCTCGATATCGCCCAGTGCACCGTAAATCATCTAAATCCCCTCTCGGATCGTTTCTTTGGCGGCTACTCGGCAAACGCGTTACCGACGCTGTTGCCACCCACATACGTCTCGACCAGGGTAAGGTCGGGACTGAACACGACAAAGTCGGCGTCGCGCCCCGGCATAATGTTACTGCACTCGTCGTCGACATGAGCTAGCAAGCGATGCCGGGGCCGACGCCCATGCTCTTACAGCTCGGTCACGACAACGCCGTTGTAGACCTCGTCCCAACGATCCATGACCAGATGGCCGGTCATGGGATCCATGGCGTTGAGCTTGCCGCAGGTGTTGGCGGTACGCAGTACCGTCTCGTCATCCGCGCCAGCAGCAATCGCATGTGCGAAGCCGGCGATAGTGGAGTCGCCAGAGCCCGTAGCGTTAACGGCGGGGATATCGGGAGTCTTGGCGCGGAACGCACGGCCGTTATGGAAGCCCACGGAACCGGCGGCACCCATGGAAACGACGACCCAGGGGATATCGGAGAAGCGGGCATCAGAGGCGAGCGCGGCGCGGAGCTCGTCCACATCGTCGGTGGTAAAGCTCGTGCCCAGAAGGCCGTTGATCTCGGTCAGGTTAGGCTTAACCAGCTCGGGCTTAATTTCGGACTTGAGCGCCGCCTCGAGCGAAGCACCCGAGGTATCGAGCAGCACCTTGGCGCCGGCGTTCTCGGCAATGCCCGTGATCTTGGCATAGTAGTCCGCCTCGACGCCGCGGGGCAGCGAACCCGAGATGGTGACGACATCGGCCTTGCCCGCAAGCTCGGTAAACTTGGCGGTAAAGGCATCGAGCTCCTCGGGGGCAATTGTCGGGCCGCTCTCGAGCAGCTCGGTCTGGTTGCCGGCGTGGAGGATGTTCAGGCAAATGCGAGTCTCGCCCTTGATGGGCACAAAGTCATTGTTAATACCGTTAGCATCCATGAGCTCGGCCATATAGGCGCCCATATGACCACCAAGTAGGCCGGTTGCCACAACGTCGTCGCCCAGCTGGCCCAGCACACGGGCCACGTTGAGGCCCTTGCCGCCGGCGGTCTTTTCGGGCGTCACACGGTTGACGTCGTCGATAACGAGCTCATCGAGCTGATAGCGCGTATCGACAGACGGGTTCATCGTAACGGTGAGGATCATTTTAGCTCCTTATCTCGCAGGCTCCTTGTGCCTCGCGATACGAGTCGACAAAACGTAATTACAGAATCTCAATCGCGAACGAGCGAACGACGGTCTCCCTGGGCTTGGCGACAAGGCAGCCACGCTTATGCTCAAGCACGTCGTCCTCATCGGAGCAGGTCGAAAGACCGCCCCAGGGCTCAACTGCCACAAAATCGCCCTCGGGCTTGCTCCACACAATGAGATATGGGAAGCCCTCAAAGCTCAGGCGAACGCCCTTGTCCTCGCCCTTCTTGGAAAGCGTAACCTGACGGCTCTCGAGCACGTCAAAGATGGTCTCCGCAAAATCGAAGAGCTCGTGCGACAGGGGCAGCGTCTTTCCCACCATGGGGCTCTTGGAGCGGTTGGTCACGTCAATCAAGCCAGTCGAGGGGACGGCAGTGCAAAGCTCAGCAGCTTCGTCCTTCTCAAAGCGCAGCTCGTAGTCCGTATAGGCCTCGCCCTCATCGAGCGGGCACCTAAAGCCGGGATGCCCACCGATAAAGAACGGCATGTCCTCGGTGCCCTCGTTGGTAACCTCATAGGAGACACGCACGGCGGCGTCCTCGAGCGTATAGCGGGCGACGAGCCTAAACGGATACGGATAATCGCTCAGCAGCGCGGCGTTATCCTCCGAAGCCAGGCACATAGCCAACTCGTTCTCGCCTTGGCTCAGCAGCTTCCACTCCTGCTTGCGCGCAAAGCCGTGGCGAGCGAGCTTTACATGATGCCCGGCAAACGTCATGGCACTACCATCGCGCAGGCCTCCGCAAATCGGAAAGCAGACCGGCGCCTGGCCGGACCACACGGCGGGGTCACCCTGCCACAAGTACTCGCGACCTCCGGCCTCAATCGAGGTAAACGAACCACCAGCCGTGGACACCTTAATAGAAATCGAATCGTTGGAGAGAGCGTATTCCATTGCCCATCCTTTCGAACAACTGCTTTTTGCTCGCAAGTACCCGTCTCGGCTCTGACCAATGGACAAACCCGCACGCTCATCGATGCGTCCGGTATCCCGGCCATGTAACGGGGTACCATACAGACATTGATGCAATTACAGCTGAAAGGCCTTCTTATGCGAACCATCATTCTTTATGCCTCACGCCACCACGGCAATACGAAAAAGCTCGTGGACGCCATCGTCGAGGCGCACCCCGAAATCGATACCCTCGACGTGAAAACACTCGGCAAAAACGAGTATCCCAACCTGCACGAATACCATCTGATTGGTGTCGCCACGGGCATCTATTACTCCGAGATCGACAAGGACATGGCACGCGTGCTCACTAACGTGTTGCAGCCGCAGGACAAGGTGTTTGGCCTTATGACCTACGGTGGCAAAAACAAGTGGTACGGCAAGGATATCGATGGCATCTGCCGCATGAGGCAGGCCATCTTTATGGGTGTCTACGGCTGCCCCGGCTTTGATACGTGGGGGCCGTTCAAACTCACCGGCGGTGTCCAAAAGGGGCACCCGACCGCTGAGGAAATTAAGGGTGCCGTCGACTTCTTCGACAAGATCGAAGACGAGTATGGAGACATCATCGTCGAAGAGTACGCCAAGCGCGAGAAGCGCCTAGCATACGAGAAGGAGCATCCTGCAGGAGGCCTGGTGGCCGGCGTTAAGCGTACGGCAAAGAAAATCGCTAGCAAGCTGTAACTGTAAAGGTGCTTTTGAGCGTTTAACCCGTACGGCGGGTCCGAGCAGATTCGGGCCCGCCGTCTTTTTCTTTCGTTACTCGGTAAAGGCGTTGCCGACGCTCTGGCCGCCAACATACGTCTCGACGAGGGTGAGCTCATGGTCGAACACGACAAAGTCGGCGTCGCGACCTGGCATGATGCTGCCGCACTTATCCTCGATGTGCGCGGAGCGTGCCGGCACCTCGGTTGCCATGCGAATGGCGATATCGGCGCTGGCGATGCCCCAGTCGACGATGTTCTTGACGCCCTGGGCAAGCGTGAGCACCGAACCGGCAATGCTCTTGCCATCGGCGAGCCAGCACAGGTTGTCCTTCATGATGACGTCCATGCCGCCGCTGGTGTAGCTGCCCTCGGGCATGCCGCCGCAGCCCAGGCAGTCGGTGATGAGTACCGTGTGCTGCCAGCCCTTGGCCTGCAGCAGCGCCTTGATGGCGGCAGGGTTTACGTGCTTGCCGTCACAGATGATCTCGGCGTAGGTCTCGGACGTGGACATAGCAGCACCCACGACACCGGGCTCACGGTGATGCAGCCCGCGCTGGCCGTTATAGGTATGCGTAAAGCAGCTGGCACCGGCGTTGATGGCGGCGATGCACTCATCGTAGGTGGCGTCGGAGTGACCGATGCTGGTCACCACACCCTTGGCGTTCAGAGCAGCCGCATAAGCAGCGGCACCGTCGCGCTCGGCCGCCATGGCGCTCTTAACGATGCGACCGCCCGCAGCCTCCTGCCACTGATCAAAGACCTCCTCGGAGGGGTCGATAAGATAAGCGGGGTTCTGCGCGCCCACGTGCTTCATGGTAAAGAAGGGGCCCTCCAGGTAGATGCCCTGAATGCGAGCACCGCAGAAGTCGGGGCCGCGACCCTCGTCCGCCTGAGCGATGGCGGCGCAGGCGTCCTTGATCTGCTCGACGCCATCGGTGAACGTCGTGGGTAGCCAGCTGGTGGTACCGCGACGGGCGAGCTCAGTCGAGCTGATATCGATACCCTCGGGGTCGTTATCGGTAGTTGAGTGGTTGTAGAAGCCATGGATGTGGGTATCGACCATACCCGGTGCGATCCACGATCCCGTGTAGTCCTTGATCTCGCAAGAGGGCTCGTCGGCCTGCCAGGCGCCAAAGACGCCATCCTCGACCATAAGATAGCCGCCCAGCTGCGGACCTGCCGGCAAGAAGAACTTGTCAGCCTTAATTGCGTACGTGCTCATATGCACTCCTTGCTTCTAAAGCAGTTGACTGTGGTGATGCTTATACCCGGTCCAAGTGAAAACAAAAAGCGCCCGCCCGCCGTTATGAGCGGACGGGCGCCCTTACAGGGGGGACGCGATTAAGCGGTGAAGGGGTGAATCGTCACGCCCTTAACCACGCGGTTGACCGTGCCGGTGGGGCTCGGCGTATCGGGCGTGTTGCCCACGCGCACGGAGTTGAGCAGGCTGATGGCCTGGGCAAACATCACGAACGGCAGGGCAAGGTAGCCCTCGGGGAGTGCCTCATAGCCCTTAAAGGTGAAGGACTCGCCCTCGTAGACGGTAGCGCCATCCTGCTGAACGGCAACGGTGTGCTGAGCGATCTCGTCGCCACCGATCTCGTTGAGGATGTCGATATCGTACTGACGGGTGTAGGCATCGTTGTTGACGAACACGAACACGAGGGTCTTGTCGTCGACGAAGGACTTGGGTCCGTGACGATAACCCATAGATGTGTCGTAGGAAGTAGCGACCAGACCGTGAGCGAGCTCGAGGATCTTGAGCTGGCTCTCCTGGGCAAGGCCACCGAAGGAGCCGGAACCCAAGTAGGTCACGCGGTTGAAGTCGCCAGCCAGGTAATCGGCAACCTCGGACTCGCGAGCGATGACCTCCTCGCCCATCTTGGCGATGGTCTCGACCCACTCGGCCTTCTGCTCGTCGGAAGCCTCGTCAAAGATGAGGGTAGAGAGCAGGGTCATGCAGGTGTAGGAACCGGTCATGGCGAAGCCCTTGTCGTTGGCGCGCGGAATGAGCAGCGTCAGCGCATTGGGATCATCGGCGGACTCGACGGCGAGCTTGCCCTCGGGCGCGCAGGTGATGTTGAGGAACTTGACGTTGTGGACGAGCTCCTTGGCAACGGCAACGGCGGCAAGGCTCTCGGGGCTGTTGCCAGAGCGGGCAAAGGAAACCACGAGCGTGGGATCCTCAGCGCGCAGGAAGTCGCGCGGGGCGCTCACGATGTCGGTCGTGGCGATGGGCTTAAAGTCGTAGAGATCAGTGTTGCCGGCGTGACGCAGATACGGGGCGCAGGTATCGCCAACATAGTCGGACGTACCGGCACCGGTGAAGACAACGGACAGACGGCCCTCGCCCATAGCGCGAGCCTCGGCCAGAAAGGCCTCGATGGCCTCCTTGTTCTCGCGATAGATGTTGAGCGTATCACGCCAAAGCTCGGGCTGCTGAGCAATCTCGGCCGTGGTGATCTGGGCGCCGAGCTCGGTGAGCTCCTCGACACTCTTCTCGAACATTTCTAATACCTCTCTCTAGAAGTAATCCTCTGACGTGCAATTATACACTTCGGTTGGTTATCTGGTAGTAACCAGTTAAATACAAAGTATCATCATATGGAAACGATGCCAACACTAGTCGCTACGCTGGTGGTAAACCTTGTATTTAAACTGATCGGCACGAGCAACCGAGAGCGTATACTCCACAACCTCGTTTGACTCGTTATACGTAGTCCTAACCAAATCGAGCACAGGCGAGCCCTCGACAATTTCCAAAAGGTGGGCATCGGTGGGACGGGCTATGCTCGCATAGAACTCCTCTTCGGCCACACGTATTTTTTGCTGAAAGTCTTGCTCAATCACATCGTAAAGCGGCTTACGCTCCAGCAGCGGTCGCTTTAGGGACAGAAATTGACGAACCGGTAGATAGCTGCGTTCGACCATCATGGGCATGTTGTCGGCAGAACGAAGGCGCTTGAGCTTAAAAATGCGATCACCGATACGCAATCCCATATGCTCGGCCAGATTCTTATCGGCCTCCATCTCGCAAAACTCAAGAATCGTGGTCTCGGGGTCACGACCCATCGCGCGCATCTGCTCGGTAAAGCTGTAGGACTGCATAAGATTGGTTGCCTTTGCCGAACGGTCGGTCACAAAGGTACCGCGACCGTGCTGCCGAACCACCAGTCCTAAACGCTCCAGTTCCTGCAGAGCCAGGCGCACCGTAGTGCGCGAGAGACCATAGCGCTCCGAAAGTTCGCGCTCGGAAGGAATCATGTCACCGGCGCGATATTCATGGTCAATCTTTTCGGTCAGAATATCGACCAGCTGATCGTACAGCGGTTGCTTACGCGCTCCGATCGCCATCCTATCCTCCCTTTTGCTCGAATTCGGCTAACTACCTAGGGTGTTAAGCATTACCTGTCTGCCACACCCGAATCATTAAGAAAACAAAAGCCGCGCGCTCTTTCGAGCACGCGGCTTTTAACATACACATGGCTTAAGGGGTCGGGGTGTGAGCCGCGTAGGGACACACCCCTCAAGCTAGAGCCTTACCAGATGCTCGGCCAGAGACCAAGCGGGCCAGCGCCCAGGATGCCCAGGACGAAGAGCAGCAGAATGCCCTTGGTCGGGGTCCAGCTGTGCTTAGCGAACATGTAGTAAAGCAGCAGCGTAAGCATAAGCGGGACGAGCTTCGGGACGATGGTGTTGAGGGTGTCGGCAACAGAGAAGTTGACCGGATCCTCGGTGACGGTGCCGTAGGTAACGGACTCCATGCCGTTGCCCAGATCGGTGACGCCGCACTCGACAGCGTTGCCGTCGGCATCGGAAGCGGTGAGGGCGTTGCCGTCCTCATCGGTCATGGCGATGGTACCGGCCTCAGCGGTCTCGGTATCGATGCCCTCCATACCGGTGAAGTTCTCGGCCTCCTTCTCGGAGACGATCACGGTAGTAGCGGAGAGGCCACGGGTGGTGCCGTTGGGGATCTGGAGGTTGATCTGGGTGCCACCCATGGTGACGACCAGGCAACCGACGACGAAGACGCCCATGATGGAAGCGGCACGCGTGAAGGCCTGCATGTTGGCAGTCAGAGCGTCAATAGCGCTGGTGCCAAGCTTGTAGGACCAGTTCATGAGCCAGAAGCGCAGAGCGAACTGGACGACGTTGAAGATCACCAGGAAGATGATCGGCGCAGCGGCGTTGCCGTTGATGGCCATGTTGGAGGTGATGCCGGCCGTGATAGGCACGAGCGTCAGCCAGAACAGGGCGTCACCGATACCACCGAGCGGGCCCATTGCGGCGACGCGGACGGCGCGGATCGTGGGGATGTCAACCTTGTTCTGCTCGAGCGAAAGCACGATACCCATAACAAAGGTGACGAGGAACGGGTGGGTGTTGAAGAACTCCAGGTTGTGGCTCATGGAAGCCGCGAGGTCGTTCTTGTTGGTGTGGATCTTCTCCAGACCGGGGATGATGGAGTAGAGCCAGCCAGCGGCCTGCATGCGCTCGTAGTTGAACGATGCCTGCAGGAAGCAGGAGCGCCAAGCCATCTTGTTGAGGGTCTTCTGGTCGAGCTGCGGAGCAGGAGTGAGATCCTCGTAGTGCTCCGGGATCACATACTCATTAGATGCCATCTTCGAAGTCACCTCCGTCAGAAACAGCTGCACCCTTCAGCTCGGTCTGCTGCTGGAAGTCCCAGAAAGCGATGCCGAAGCCGATGAGAGCGAGGATGAGCAGGGCAGGGGTTGCCAGCGAATCGTTGGCAACGGTGATGAGCGCGAGGCCAAAGCCCATGAGGAAGAAGCCCCACATATCGCGGTTCATCATAACCTTGAGCAGGACGGCGAAGCCGACGAAGCGCATCATGCCGCCTGCAGCGGAGAGACCGGTCTGCAGCCAAGTCGGGATGGCGGAAGCGATGGTCTGACCGATGGTAGCGCCAGCGATGAAGAACAGGGTGACGACGACAGCGAAGATCAGGCCGAGCAGAGCCATGGCGAAGTAGTTCAGACGCTCGATACCCTTGGTGTCAGCGTTATGGGCCATGTTGTCCGCGGAGGACATGAGCGGCGACATAAGCGTGAAGACCAGGGTAACGCCGAGCTGACCAAGCAGAGCGAACGGAATGGCAAGGCCGACTGCCGCGTTGGGCTCGAGGCCCGTAGCGATAGCGAGAATGGCTGCCATGATGCCGCCGATAACGGCGTTAGGCGGCTGAGCGCCTCCGATCGGCATGTTGCCGATCGTCATGAGCTGATAGGTACCACCCACGAGAAGACCGGTGTTGAGGTCGCCAAGGATAAGACCGATGACGGCGCCGGTGACGATGGGCTGATAGAGAGACTCGAGGAAGTTGAACTGGTCGATTGCCGCGACGAACGTGACGATGAAGACCAGAGCGACCTGGATGATCGAGTATTCCATCTTGCTCCTCCTTTCAAAATGTATGTACGCACTTTGGATATCACGTACAGAACGTCAGGGTTTCAATCCTGACAACGTGGATCACGAGGATTACGAGAAGAGCTTGCTCGTGTCCTCAACAGGCGTGCTCGGAACGCGCCTGATCTCCAACTCCACCCCCAATTCCTGCAGCTCTTTAAACGCAGCGACATCCTCGTCGTTAACTGCGACGGAGGTGGCGACTTGGCGCTTTCCTTCCGACATGTGCATGTTGCCGATGTTTACCTTCTTTATAGGCACACCGCCCTTGACGAGCGTAAGCACGTCTTCCGGTGTTTCGGCCACGATGAAGATCTTCTGGCGCGGGCTCGCCTTGCCAATGACGTCGATGGTCTTCTGCAGGGAGAAGAAACGCGTAGCGACGCCGGCGGGAGCGGCCATCTTCATGAGGTTCTGGCGCATGGTGTTGGTCGACACATCGTCGTTGGCAACGAGGATAAGGTTGGAGCCCAGGGTGGAGTTCCACTGGGTGGCAACCTGACCATGGACCAGTCGGTTATCGATGCGGGTAAGAAGAATGTTGGGTTCTGCCATGTTGATCAGCTTCCTTTCGTTATTTGCTGACGACAGTTACTTGATCTCCTGAATCGCGTAACGCGAAACATCTACGACGGCACCGGATCGGACTTTGATCTGGACCTTTTCGCCTTCGATGCCCTTGACGGTTCCGTAGATACCGCCGGCGAAAAGAACCTCCTGACCCGGCTTGAGCTCGGTGTGCAGCTCCTTGAAGTACTTCTGCTTCTTCTTCATGTTGATTTGCGACCAGATGGTGTAAATCAAGCCCATGACGACAAGCAGGCCTAAAAGAGCGACCGAGGAGCTCAGGACGCTGGCTCCGAAATCGGCCATTAGATGCCGTCCTCGTCACCGAAGATATCCTCTTCCTCGGCACCAGCGACGGAGGCAACCGTCTGGGCGGTGATGCCCGTCTGGCCAACGGTCACGGCCTGCTCGCCAAGCTCGGCGAGCGTAGCGTTGCCGCGGAGGAACAGAAGCTCAATAACCATGGGAAGGTTCGTGCCAGTCAGAATCTCGACGTTGTCGACATCCTGGGCAATCATCATTGCCTGGTTGAACGGGGTACCACCAAGCAGGTCGGTAAAGACGAGCACGCCATCGCACTCCTCGCGCATGGCGGTGATAGCGGCGCGGAGATCCTCACCGTAGGAAGCAGCCTGGTCGCCCTCGAAAGGAACGACGGTAAAAGCGGGCTGATCACCGGCGACCATAGCGATAGCGCTTGCGAGGCCGGGTGCGAACTGTCCATGACCGGTAAGAATAAAGCCAACCATTCATATTTCCCTTCCGAAGGTGTGTACGATCTGAGTCCGATGTTTTCGGAAGCCAGCGGGCGGACGCCCTTAAAGCTTCTTGGAAAGCGTTCTTTGAAGACCAGTGGTCTCTCAACTGGTAGTAACCACGTGACGTGTTGTTGTCACTATATCATCACAGAAGAGGTCGCTTTCGCTGATTCACGCAGTAAAACGTTTTTGCACCGCTCACGGCGATAAATCGACCGTTTACCGCTCGTTAACACTTCTACCTGCGGTTTTGAAACCGTTTCGAAATACTTTGACGAAAGATCGGAACCTTTTCTGTGTCTAAACAACGCAGGGTGGCCAAAAAAGGCATGTAGAAAAAATGCAGGTCATTGTGAAGATTTGTGAATTGGTCTTTTTGACTTAATACCAGTTAGAACCAGTTTAGAAATTATCGGTGAACGGTAGTTTTCGACCGCTCAGCGGTTATTTCCAATCGTTTGCAGCTCCTTTTCCATATGAATTAGGGAGACCCGATGAAGCACTTGCGCGGTTGCGGGAAATTTCGATACTCGTCCATCCCCCACGTGCCAAACTCTCACTCCCTAAATATGCCATAAGCTCTCGCTATTCGTCTTACAAACATAACTTACTCTAATCTGTAATTGTTTATCGTTTATCATTAAGTATGTTATAAGATTTAAATATCATCCTAGACATTGGTTGGAGGAGCTATGATCCGCTGGAACGTATCCAAATCGAATGAACCCATCAACCGCGAACAGGCAATAGCCGATCTGAGGAAGCTCGCTCACATCTGCAAATGGGCCACAATCTGCACCGCCGTAGCGCTCGCTCTGGGACTCCTCGCAGTCATTGCAATCGAGCTTCTACTCATATTGCCTAGCCTCTCCCAAGGGTTCTGCCTCCAATCCGTAGAGCTTAATGCCGGCGAAGGGCCATCTCTCGCTCTCGTCGGCGCCAATGAACAGACCCCTCTTATGCTTGTCGCGCACGACGGTCATACTGCCATAGGGAGCGCCATGATGACATGCCTTGCGCTTGCCATTGTGCTAAGCGCATACAGGTTTTTCTCCGCCATTGAAAAGGCGGGCAGGCCCTTTGACCTCGAATGCATCCGCATACTACGTCAAGTAGGACATTTGTTCCTTATTGGCGGCGTTGCTGTGAAGCTTCTTGGTGCCATAGTCACGGGGCTGATACTCTCAGGATTTGGCGGCAACTTTACGGATGCGCTCGGCGGCCAGCACCTCGACCTCTCTATGGTCTTTGCAGGCCTGATTATTAGCCTGATTGCCAGCGTCTTCCAGTACGGGTGTATCCTGCAAATACAAGATGACGAGTTGCTCTAGGGGGAATCCATGATTATTCTGCGGCTCGACCGCATGCTCGCCGAACGCAAGATCTCATCCAAAGAGCTTGCGGAACGCGTGGGCATCTCCCAGGTCAATATGTCGCGCATCAAGACGGGCAAGGTTTCTGCCGTGCGCTTTTCAACTCTTGACGCGATATGCCGGGCACTCGACTGCCAACCGGGCGATGTACTGGAATATATATCCGACGATGAAGCCGATAGCCTTTTTGGACTTAAAGATTAATTGAGATTATTTAACTACCGGTACCTCCGACGTAATAAGCCCGCTAGAACGGATATCGTTCAAGCGGGCTTATTCAGATAGTTCGGCTACGCGATCGGTAAGCTCAGGCAGATCTTACGCAAACAGGCCGTAAATGCTGATGTTGACCTTGGCGTACAGGCTGTTGGCGTACTCGGTCCACTTGGAGCTGGCGCTCGAGGCCTGCGAAGAGTACTGCTGGTAAGCGGTGTAATAGGCGGTCATTGCCTGCTTATAGGTCGCGCTATCGGCCGTAAAGGCATCGTCGGCGAATGCCTTGGCGTAGGTGCCATCGGCGTCCTTCCAGGTGCCCTTCTCGCTATCCCACTCATCGCCGGCAAGGTTGATGATGTAGTCGGCGTAGTCCTTGCTCGCGGTCTCCTCGTTGCCGTCAGCAGGCTCGGTCGGGGCGGTCGGCATGCTTGCGGAGCTATCGCCCACCTTCTTCTTGTAGAGCTTCTGCAGCGTCGCGGACTGACGGACGATCTGCTTGGCCTGGTCCTTGGACACGCCATACTGCTTGGCCATGGTCTTGTAGTCGGAGGTGCCGATGGAATCCTCGGCGTACTTCTTCATCTCCTTAGAAGAGACGGTAATGCCCTCGTCCTCGGCAGCATCGAGCAGAATCTTGTTGCGCACGTAGGACAGGATGACGTCGGCAGAAGGAGCGGTGTAGTTGCCGTCGCTATCCTTGACGGTGTCGAGGCTGTACTGGCTCTCGATGGCCTCGCGCGCGGTGATGTCGCTCTTCTTGCCGTTATAACTATAGCTTGCCACGGTCGAATCGAGCTGGTCCTCGGTCAGGGTCGACGAACCGACACCCTTGCCGCCAAAGCCGCCATTGCCAATAAAGAAGCCGACCACCGCAGCGATCACGACTGCAACCACAAAGGCGGCAATCATCGTCTTCTTGTGCTTGCAAGCGTGGTCGTCCACGTCCGAGTCGTCGTCCTCGTCCTGCTCCTCGGGCATGAGGTTCTCGTCGGCGGCGTCCGCGGCGATCTTTGCCTCCAGGCGAGCGTCCTCCTCCTCGGCGGTCGTGCCGGCGGCAATATGTTCGGCAGACGTGCCGGCGACCAGGTCGATCTTCTCGTCCTCATCACCGTCGGGGCCTTCGCCGCGCTCGATGATCTGGATACCGTCGATCTCGTCCTTCTCGTCCTTCTTTTGAATCAGACCCATAGTCAGTTACTCCTTGTTAGGAAACATAGTCCTCAATAGAATACGCCCGACGGAGCGCCGGGCGTATTGATTCTTAGGTTATACGCAAACACTTAAGTACTATTTAGGCGTTTGCAGCGTGCATACCTTAGACCAGGTGCGCGATAACGGCATCGGCAAAGGCCTGCGTGCCCACCGCGCCCTCAACGGAGCCGGTCTGGGCACGACGCACGTCACCGGTAACCTGCTCGCCCTCGTCGAGCGTGGCAGACACGGCGGCGCGGATACGATTGGCCGCATCGTTCTCGCCCAGATGATCGAGCATCATAGCCGCAGACAGAATCTCGGCCGTGGGGTTGGCGATATCCTGGCCCGCAATATCGGGCGCGGAGCCGTGCGTTGCCTCAAAGATGGCGCAATCGGCACCGATGTTGGAACCCGGAGCCATGCCTAAGCCGCCCACCAGACCGGCACACAGGTCGCTCACGATGTCACCGTACAGGTTGGGCAGCACCAGGACATCGAAGTCGTTGGGGTTCTGGACCAGGCCCATGCAGGTGGCGTCGACGATCTTGTCGTTGAACTCGATATCGGGATAGTTGGCGGCCACCTCGCGCGCCACGCGCAGGAACAGGCCGTCGGTCGCCTTCATGATGTTGGCCTTGTGCACGGCCGTCACCTTTTTGCGGCCGCAGCGGCGGGCGTACTCAAAGGCGTACTCCACAATGCGGCAGCTCTTGGCGATGGAGATAGGCTTGATCGAGATGGCGGAATCGGCGGCGAAGGTCTTTTGGCCCGAACGCTCGACGAGCTGTGAGAGCTCCTCGACCTCGGCAGCGCCCTCATCGAACTCGATGCCGGCGTAGAGGTCCTCGGTGTTCTCGCGCACGATGACCAGGTCGACGTCGCGGAAGCGCGAGCCGTCGCCCGGCTGCGACAGGCAGGGGCGCACGCAGGCGTACAGGTCGAAGTGCTTGCGCAGGGCGACGTTAACGCTGCGGAAGCCTGTGCCGACCGGCGTGGTGATGGGGCCCTTGATGGCAACCTTGGTCTCGGCGACCGCATCGAGCACATGTTGGGGCAGCGGCGTGCCAAACTCGTCCATGACGCCGGCACCGGCTTCCTGGACATTCCAATTGATCTGGACACCGGCGGCCTCGACCACGCGGCGCATGGCCTGCGTAATCTCGGGACCGATGCCGTCACCGGGAATCAGGACTACATCGTGCGCCATAATCTGTTACTCCTCGTCTTCGGCGTCGTCAGATTTTTTAACGCTAGCACGCTTCTTCTTTTTGGAGAGATCCAGGCCAAAACGTTTAACAAGCATTTCGCAAATCTCGCTCGAACGGGCCTTGAGATAGCTGCCCTTACCGTTCTCGGCATCGAACTTAAGGCGCAGCGCAAGCTTCTCGGCAACCTCGGCGTCGATCTCGCCCTGACCAAACTCGTACAGGCAACCGAGCATGTCACGATACTCAAGGTCACCGTGGTAGCACTGGATGGCCTCGTCCAGGATGGGCCAAGCCTCGCGCGAACGCTCGACGCTCGTGGCGCCCCACACGCACAGCAGGCGGAAGGCGGCATAGCGCAGCGTGGAGGAAATCTCGTCGAACAGCGCGGTCTCGGCGCCCTCAAAGGCATCGCCCAGCTGCTCGGGGCAGGTGGTGGCGAGCGCCGCCAAGGCATCGAGGGCCTCCCAGCGGGTCTGCGCCTCGGGGCGATCGAGCGCCTCGATCAGCGCGGGCACGCAGGGCACGACGCGCTGCGGATCGCGCTCGGCAAGCAAGTGCAGCACGCGGGCGGCAAACTGGCGGATGCGGCGCGTGGGGCAGCCGAGCTCCTGGACCAGGCGGTCGACGGCGTTCTCGTTCTCCTCTGCCAGCTGAAGCTGTGCCAGCTCCTCGTCGGTGAGCTGTTCGTCTTTGTTTTCTGCCATAGTTACCTCTTCTTACTATTTCTTAGCGTGCTTGTCGGCACCCTTGCTGTCATCGGTGATCGAGATGAGCTGTCGGTCGGCCGCGCCATTGCGACGCGCACGGCGGCGCTCCTCGGCATCGCCCGCGTCGGCGGCGGCACGATGGGCTTTGTTGACGTTAAAGACCTCGTCGTGCTTGCGCCACGGACCGACGGACTCGCCAAAGCTCATCTTAAGGCCGGCGATAAAGCCGCCGAGCCAGCCGATCGGCGCAAACTGCACCAGCGGGAACAGCGAGAACACCCAGGTCAGCAGGACGACTGCCGCCGCTCCTGCAAAGTTGGCGATCCAGTAGTCGCGTTTGGTGATGACGCGCTTTTCGCAGGCCCACTGGCCGCACAAAAAGCCGATGTAGATCGCAAAGAGAAAGAGCACCAGCGCAAGCACCACGAACGTCCAGCTCATAGGCGCTACTCCCCGTGATGGCGGCCGCAGCAGCACTCGTGGCCGTCGTCATGGCCGTGGCCACCGCAGCACTCGTGGTCCTCGCCGTGGTGATGGCCACAACCGCACTCATGGTCCTCGCCGTGCTCGCCGCAACCGCAACCTTCCTCGTGAGCGCCATGCTCCTCGGGACGATACTGCGACCAGTCCAGACCGGCGGCGATGGCATCGGCCTCCTCCTTATAGAGGACCGTGATGGCCTGGGTGCCCAGCTTGGCGCCACCGATAGCGTCGAGCATGTCGTAGAGCGTAAAGGCCACGTCGGCGCCGGGCAGCGCGAGCTCGCGGTCGTCGGCGTAAGCAAGGGCCAGGCGCAGGTCCTTAATGAAGTGCTCGACCATAAAGCCGGGCTTGTAGTCGCCGTCGAGCGCCTTGGGAGCCAGGCTCTCCATGGCGCCGGACTTGCCGGTACCGCCCAGGATCATCTGGCGGGTCTTCTCCAGGTCAAGGCCGCTAAGCTCGGCAAATGCCATGGCGTCTGCCATGCCGACCATGCAGGCGCCCAGCGACACCTGGTTGGCGAGCTTGGCAGCCTGGCCCTTGCCAGCGCCGTCGAAGCAGCAGATGTTGGCCGCAAAGGTGGCAAGGACATCGCGGACCGGCGCGATGTCGTTCTCGGTAGCGCCCACGATAGCCGTGAGCGTGCCGGCGATAGCACCCGACTCGCCGCCGGTGACGGGGCAGTCAAACGCCATGCGACCAGAAACCTGGGCGGCCTCGGCAATGTCGCGCGCCAGCTCGGGCGAGCTTGTGGTGAGGTCGATCAGGACCGCGCCGGGCTTAGTGCACGCGAGCAGGCCGTCGCCCGCCAGGTAGAGCTCCTCGACCTCGGAGGGATAACCCACCATGGTAAAGACGACGTCGGCGTTCGCCACGGCATCTGCCGGCGTATCGGCCCAAACGGCACCGCGCTCGATAAGCGCGGCGGCCTTGGACTTAGTGCGGTTGTTGACCGTGACGGGATAGCCGGCATCCAGGATGTGGCCGGCAATGGGGGCACCCATGATTCCGGTGCCGATAAATGCGACGGAGAGCTTGTTTGCCATGAAACCTTTCCTTTTGGGTTGGGTGTTATTACCAGGTTGAATACTCGGTGCCAGCGTTGGGATGTGAGTCGAGGGCGATTACGGACGCAGCGCTTGCCTACTGGCCGCGCACGCGGCGGGCGATGCGGTCGGAAAGCGACGCCTTGTCGGCGCGGTTCTTACCCCAAAACGCGCAGGCCACCATGCCGGGGCCCACGTGCGAGCCGATGGTAGGACCGACGGAGCTGCGAATGATCGTGACGTCGGCGCAACCCTCCTCCTTGCGGATGGCGGCTTCGAGCCAGTCGCCGTCCTTTTCGGCATCGGCCGTCATAATGGCGATGGGCATGGTGCGATCGGGCACATAGTTCTCGCGGAACGACTTGAGGATGGACTTGAGCGCCTTCTTGCGGCCGCGGTTGACGCCGATCAGCGACAGCGAGCCGGCAAGGTCGTAGGAAAGCTCGGGCTTGACGTCGAGTTTTGCCGTGAGCTGCGCCGCCGCGGGCGGAATGCGGCCGCCAGCAGCCAGTGCGTCGAAGCTCTCGAGCGTAAAGTAACCGTGGACATAGGTCTTAGCCTCGTTTACCCAGTCGACCAGCTGCTTGGCGGTCAGTCCCGCCGAACGCTGGCGCACGGCCTCGAGCGCCAAGAGCGCGCCGGTCGCGCAGGGCAGAGCGTTGTCGACCACGTAGAGCTCAAAGTTGGGATACTCGGCGCGCACGGCATCTGCCGCCTGGCACGCGGAGTTGTAGCTCGACGACAGCGCCGAGGTAAAGCACAGGTAGACCGTGGGCGTGCCCTCTTTGGCGCACTCGGTAAAGAACTCGATATAGCGACCGAGCGACACAGCCGAGGTGGACACGCGGGCACCGGCGCGCATGCGGTCGTAGAACTCCTTAGGGCTCATGCTCGACCAGATGTCGTCCGTACGCTCCTCGCCATCGATAATGAAGGGGAAACCCAGGATATCGACATCGAGGTTCGCGGCGACCTCGGGGCTAAAGTCGCAGCAGGTATCGACGACGATGCGGCAACGGTCCGAATGACCGGCGGATGCGGCCTTGTCCATCAAAGCGACTCCTTACGTAAAAAGGCGGCCACCCGCATGGGATGGCCGCCAGCCGTTAACTCATGCAAGTTAACGTATTTTACTCGTCAAGTGTTTCGATGCGGGGCTTGATGATGCCATATCCACCATTCTTACGGTGATACACCACATTGATAAGGCCGGTCGTCGCGTTCTCGAACACGTAGAAGTCGTGACCGAGCAGATCGGTCTGCACCAGCGCCTGCTCCTCAGTCATCGGAGTGACGTCGATAACCTTCTCGCGGACGAGCAGGTCGTCTTCCTCCTCGGGCAGCAGCAGGTCGGCAAGATCCTCGACGCGCTCGACCGGTGCGACATCCGCGGCGCTGGCACCACCCTGGCGGTTGTCCACGACCTTAGTCTTGAACTTGCGCAGCTGGCGGGTAACCTTATCGGCGGAGAGGTCGATGGCGGCATACATATCTGCGCCGTGCTCGGCAACGCGAATCACAGAGCCGCGGGCACGAACCGTGACCTCGACGATTGCCGGGTTGGGGTTCGAGGGGTTCTTCTCATAACGAAGCACGACGTCGACTGTCATGGGCTCGATATCGAAAACCTTGAGCGCCTCGCCGATCTTCTCATCCACATGCGCACGCAGAGCATCGGTTACCGTCGTCTTGCGTCCAGAAACCTTGATATCCATACGTGGCTCCAATCTGCCTCGGGGACTTACTGTACTGGCTATGTACCCATTGCCGTGCATTTAATCACGCGGATTCCTAAAGACCCGAATAACGATTGCTTGATACCGCATACCGAAGTCTCGCACTTTTCTGTGGCAAAGTGCGCTATAGAAGGGAGCCGACGGCTTTGTATTTGGCCCCGAAAATTGGCTTTGACCTGCTGGTTTTATAGGGATGAAAAAGCCGGGCTCCCCTATTGGGGAAGCCCGCCAGTGCGTGTTGAAACCGTGAAGAGGCGTCCTTTCCAACGTATAGGAGACACCACCCCTAGCAATAACTAGCTATTAAGTTTGTTAATGTCGTCGTCGGTGATGGTGCCTTCCTGGCTGGACGATTTGTCCTCGGAGGATGCGGTCTCACTGTTGGAATCGGAGGACTCGCTGCCGGAGGATGCGGAGCCAGACGACTGAAGGTTGACACCAGATACTGTCTTAGTGGTGAGGTCGTAGGGCATCGTGCCATACCAGACGCAGTGGACCGCCTCGAGCGTACCGTCGACCGTGATGCCGTCGAGGGCATCGCTCACGGCACGACACAGTTCGTCATTGGACGAGAGGCCCGCAACACCAAGCGTCGAGGGCGCCTCGAGCGCACCGACATAGGAGATCTCGCTCATCAGGCGTGCAAGGTAGCCGCCGGCCGTGGAGTCGCAGATCACATAGTCGACTTCGCCGGACTCGAGCGCCTCAAAGCACTCGTTGATGTTGGAGTAGGTCTTTTGGTTGGCGGTGATGCTCTGCTTAGCAAGCGCCTCCTGCGAGGCCGAGGACATCTGGACACCCAGAGTAGACGTGTTAAGGGTATCGGTGGAAACGCTTAGCGACCCACCATCGCTGGTTTTACCGAACACGGAAGCGGCATCGTACAGGCAGGTGCCGAGCGAGCTAACGTCCCCGTCCGTGGAGTTAATCTCGCCGATAAAGATATCAGCCTTTTTGTCGCCGAGCGCGGAACCTGCCGAGGACGCATCGACAAAGGCGACCTTAAGGCCCATGCGGCTTGCGAGGGCGCGGGCAGCGTCGACTGCATACCCCGTGAGCTCGCCGTCAGCGCCCTGCATGGCCTGCGGCGCATCGGAGGTATCGAGGGCGACCGTCAGGGTTCCGGGAGTGACCAGGGCATCGTCCGACACCGTGGGCGTGACGGTCTCGTACTCGATCTGGTCGATCGTGGGAGTCGTGAACGTAGACAGCGGGTTGAACGCGCATCCGCTCAGGCCCAAAACGGCAATGACCGCTGCGGTCCCAGCACCTAACCGAGCCGCGTGCATCAAGCTGCCCCTCACCATGTCCACTACCCTGCCTTCTGTGTCGTATACGATCCGTGCGTTGCGCGGAATATCAGGTTGTTCCCACCAGCTGACCTGGTATTTGACCCCACACTTGCGCACCGGGGTGTTTGCTCGGGAGGCCGCAGCCACCTTCACGACTGGCCCGCTCGCCCGCGAGGCGGTATTGCCCCAAAGAAAGTAGAACGGACGGTGCGGCTTACATCTAGGACGCGCCATGATCGCGCCGCGCGCACGCGGTCGCTTACGTGGATCCCTTTGACCGCGTCTGTCTTGGACTAGGACGGGCATTTCGTCCGTCCGCAACCACAGCCTGGTAGGAACGTAGCGCATTATAGCTAAGTTCAAGCTAAAGTTTAAGGTTAGGGGCGTCATTCGCATCGCGAGTACAGATTTCGCAGGTCGGAGTGGGCTATTCGTGCCCCTGTGAAGCCCGGAGCTCCCCTATGGGGAGCTCCGGGGCACCCTTCCTAGGGTGCTGTGGCCAAAAAATGGCAAATATGAGTACTGTCACCAATTTAGTAACAGGCAGTTTTAGCCTCTCGGACAGATTTTGCGCTCAGTGTCGCCAACCTGATGCTTAGTTATTCTACATTTGTTTATTATCTTCTTACTTTATGACGCCTCCGAGTCCTAAATTCCTTGATTTTGCTGTTACTGATTTAGTGACAGTACTCATATTTGCCATATTTTGGCCAGGGCATATGATTAACCCCCTATTTTCGACGTGAATTAGACCGGCTTAAGCCCAAAACACGCCCGCAGCGTGTTAAGCAACGCCTCTTGCTTCTTCCTGCGGGCATCGACACGATTCCGGTACCGCTTTCGCATACGCTGGTGCATGCGCCATGCGAGCGCTTCCATCGCTTCCATGTCACAGAGCATTTCGTTGTTGACCGTCGCGACCTCGATTCCCATAGTAATCAAGCCCGTGTTGCGCTTTTCATCATGGATACGTCCCCTCCGAGAGGAATGGCCCAGCTCACCGTTGTATTCCAGGTCAAACCGGGCTGCCTCCTGATATGCATCGCAAACTGCATGGGGCATCCCCGAGATTGCCTGCGCACGGTCATCGAACTCGATCTTGTAGTCGGTCTTAAAAGGTCCGCAGGCAAACCCGCCATAGGAAAACGGAAGCGAAAACAGGGCGAGCATGATGCACTCCATGGGCGAGAGCAGGTTTTCCGAAAGATAGGGACACAGACGCAGCAGCTGTTTGGCCACATTCCCCTTGCATGCCGCAAGGTAATCTGCCAGACGATCGGGCATCAGCACCGGCTCGACTTCAAAGTAGCCCACGTCTGCTGGCTGGTCCTTGTCCTTTGCAAGTTTATTCGTAACAGGCGAGGTGTAGGGAGGCAGATACTTCCCGCGGTCGCTCAGTGAAATCTTAGAGCACAGCTCCTGGGCCAGGGCAAACGCCTGGATGCAGCCGACCTCACGCGCAACGGCAACACAAAGGGCCTCGGGAGATAGGCTGTACACCCCCGGTTCCACCTCTAGAATCGAGCCGGCGGGCAACCCGGAACACACGGACCAGCCTACGCCAGGCATGCGGCGGCGCTGCGCCGCAGACCCCACCAACAAGCACAGATCTTCCTGCACCTCGCCACTTTTGGCTCCAATTCGCACCAAGTCAGGAAGATAGATATCCTCGGTCGAGGGCGACGACGTGCGCAGCACACGGCGCTCTTCATCGGGATTAAGGTCCTTCCAGCTGATATAGCCCATCTGCCGGCGCTCGGCGCGCATCATGCGAAGCGCCGAGGCACCTGTTAGGATTACGGAAGCCGCTAGCTGTTCGCCTGTCGGCTCGTTGCGCCGCTCAATCTTCACTGCCACAAAACCACCCCTACCAAACACGTGCGATAGCAATGCCATCGACTGCCGCAGCGCCGGCGCGCTTGAGTTCCGCCGAAGCCGTGGCCATCGTCGCGCCCGTGGTGATAACGTCATCGATCAGCAGCAGGCGGCGGCCGTGCACGTCCTCAACCGTCTCGTACATGCCTTGGGCACGCTCGCGGCGCTCCTCACGACCGAGTTCGCGCTGGTCGCCATGCCCGTACTTGACGAGGGCATCGAGCAGAGGAACACCCGACAGCTCGCAAAATGGGCGCGCAATGGCCTCCATATGATCAAAACCGCGCCGCCGAAACGCTGCCGCCGTCGCAGGCACAAACACCACCGCATCCGCACCGGACAGCACACCTCCTAAGCGATCGGGCGCTACGACCTGGGCATGCAGGGCGGTGTCGTAGAGCAGCTCCGCCAGATACGGCGCCAGGCGTCGCTCGCCCGCGTCCTTGTACGCTTTAATGATGCGCGGCAGCGGATGCGCATAGACGGAGCACGCCAGGCAGCGGTCGAGCGCCTCCGCCATTGCCGAGGACGTGCCCTCGACCGAACACTCAGTGCACAGCAAATCCCCAAACGGGGCGCCGCATCGGGTACAGCTATGACGTGGGTCGATGAGCGTGAGCGCAGCCAGGCAGTCTTGGCAAATAAGCGTACCGGCGCGCTCGCAGCCGGCACATCGTGTTGGCGACAACGCCTCAAGCGCCTCGTGCGCCGCCTGCTCGGCAAACGATAGCGATTCGTCCGCAAACGGTAGGATGCCGGCACCTTGCAGACGGCTCAATATGTTCAGATGGCTCTTCAAGACACAACCCTCCCTACGTTCGGTCGCAGGGAGGGTTGTTGATTCAGCGCTATGATACCCCGATGCGCTCGGGGCAAGGCGAGCAAAATCCGCTCGCGGGCGTTATTCGCCGGCGGGCGGTTGTGGTGCAGACGAAGACGGGGTCGAGCCCTCGCCACCATCCTGGCGCGGCTTGCGGGAACGGCGACGGCGACGGCGCTTTTGGCCCTGGTCGGCCGAGCCCTCGCCACCGCGATCCTCGCGCGGCTCGCGCTCGTCGCGAGCGGCGCCACGCGAAGCCTTAGCAGCCGCTCCCCCGCCATCTCCGGGACGACGGCGCGTGACCTTGACCTCGCCATCCGAGACCTGATCGGCCACGGAGGGCACTGAAGGCTTCTGCTGCGCGCCCGAGGAATGGCGACGGCGCGGACGCGGCGCGCGCTCATCCTCGCCACGTGACTTGCCGCCCTTGTCGGCAGACGCATCGGAGGCCGAGGCGCCCTTGGAAGCGGCACCAGCCTCGCGAGCAGCTGCGGCGCGGAAGGCGTCCTCGCGCTCCTCGCTCGACAGATGACGGCGGCGGCGACGTGTGGGGTTCATGCCACCGCCGCGATTCTGCTGCTGGGGTTGCTGAACCTCGCGCTCGCGAGAGGCGTTCTTGCCCGCGGCTGCAGCCTCGGCAGCATCGCCCGAGCCTGCGCGCTTGCGACGACGACGGCCACCGGCGGCCTCCTCGGCCTCAGGCGTTGCGGCATTGCCACGGCCCTTTCCGCGGCCACGACCCTCGCCCTGCCCCTGACCGGCGCGAGCATCGGATTCAGCATCGCGACGACGGCGCTTGGGCATCGACGTACCGGCCAGACGGTCGGCGCTCGACAGGCCATCGCCCACGTCGACGCCGTTCTCGCGGTCGAGCTCCATAAGCGCCAGACGCATCTCGGGCGACTCGATGCGCTCGAGCACGTCGCGCGTCACGCAGTCGGGGCGGCAGTTGCAGCCCTGCTCGGCGGCCTTCTTTTTGCAGCCCTCCGAGCAGGTCATATCGGCCAGGTTGACCTTAAAGACCTTGCCGTTCTCCAGGCGCAGCACCAGCTGCTCACGCGGCGTGTCATATTCCTGAATACGCGCCTTGCCGAGCGGCGTATCGATGAGCGTCTTCTTTTTGGGCGCACGGCTCTTAAAGTCCTTGTACGCTTCGAACTCATAGCGCAGGCAGCACATCAGGCGGCCGCAAACGCCGCTGATCTTGGAGGAATTGAGCGGCAGGTCCTGCTCTTTTGCCATGCGGATCGAGACGGGCTCAAACTGTCCGCCAAAGCGCGTGCAACAGAGCTCCTGGCCGCACTGGGCATAGCCGCCCACCAGGCGAGTCTCGTCGCGCACGCCGATCTGGCGCATGTCGACGCGAATGTGCAGCGTCGAGGACAGATCCTTGACGAGCTGGCGAAAATCGACGCGCTCCTCGGCCGCAAAGTAGAACACGGCCTTCTCACCGCCAAACAGGTACTCGACGCCCACCGGCTTCATCTCGAGGTCGAGTTCTTTGACCAGACGGCGGAAATCGACCATGGCCTCGTCGCCCTGGATGGCAAGATCGTCGGCAAGCTGCAGGTCGATGTCGCTCGCCACGCGCAGCACGGGCTTGAGCGGCTGACCGATCTCGTCTTGCGGCACCTCGAAGGGATCGGCCGTAACCAAGCCGATCTCGGTTCCGCGCTCGGTGGAGCAAATGGCATAATCGGCCTCGAGGATATCCAGGTCCTGCGGGTCAAACCACAGGTCGCGCGAGGCGTAGGTAAACTTAACGGGTACGACTAACGGCATTTCAGTGCCTTCCTGATATCGAACAGCATGACCTCGATGGCCAGCTGGGGAGTAACGTTTCTGGCGATGTTGTGCTCGGCGGTTGCGACCGCCTCGAGCGCCTGGGTGGCACCCGCAACATTCGTCGCAGCGGCAAGCCGACCGATCGTGTCACGCACGTCTTCGTTCACCACGTCGGCCGCCTCGTCCTGAAGTGTCAGCAGCACGTCGCGCATGAGCGTCCGCGCGCTCGCCAGCGCTTCCATGATACCCGAACGCTCGCGCGCGTTGAGTTCGCGCTTGTTGCGGTCCTCAAGCTGCTTCAATGCTCCACGCGACAGGTAGTCGGCATTTTGCTCGAGTACCTTTTCCTGCGTGGACTTGACCTCGGCGAGCGGCGCCTTGACGGCGACGATGAGCGACTTGGCGCGACTGAGCACGTCGGCCTCGTCGGCGGCAATGAGTGAGTCGATGGCACGGACCATCTGACGGCGGGCGTCCTGGCGCTCGGCGCTCTTAAGAAACTCGATGCCGCGTGTGGGGCTTCCCGCCACGGCGACCGCCATGCGGCAACGCGCGGGGTCCTGGCCGGTGGCGCGGCTCACGGCCTGCGCGGCGACGGCGGGCGACACCAGCCGAAACGGCACGCACTGGCAGCGGCTCACGATGGTGGGCAGCATCACGTCTGCCGAGGTGCCCAGCAAGATGAACATAATGCCCTCGGGCGGCTCCTCGAGTGTCTTGAGCAGTGCGTTGGCGGTATTGGCGCGCAGCTGCTCGGCACGGTCGATGATGTAGACCTTTGCCTTGGCGCGGATGGGCGCCAGCGGCACGTCATCGAGCAGCTCGCGGGTCTGGGCAATGAGGTAACCCGTGGCGCTCTCGGGCGTGTAATAGTGCACGTCGGGATGCGTATGTCGAGAGACGCGCACGCAGCTGTCGCATGCGCCGCAGCCGTCCTGCTCGCACAGGAAGGCTTGGGCGAGCGCCCACGCGGCGTCGAGCTTGCCCGCGCCGGGCGCGCCCAAAAACAGGTAGGCGTGCGACGCGCGACCGCTAGCAACGGCATTGGTCAAAAAGTCGCGCACGCGCTCTTGGGTGTCGAGCTTGGCCAGCAGGCTTGCCTGAGCGGGGGCCATGCTACTCGGCCTCCTTGGCAAGCGCGGCGGCAACGGCTTCCTGCGGAATGTCGAGACCATACGCGCGAACCTGCTCGACCGTCTTCTCGAAGACTTCCTCGACGGTCGCAGTGGCGTCGATGAGCTTTACGCGGTTTGGCTCCTCGGCAGCGATTGCGCAAAAGCCCTGGTAGACACGCTCCTGGAATGCCACGCCTTTTGCCTCCATGCGATCTGCCGCGCCACGGGCTGCCATGCGCAGCGCCGCCTGCTCGGGCGCGATGTGATAGACGAGTGTGAGCGCCGGGTGCGTTCCCGCGACGGCCAGGTTGTTGGCGTCGCGCACCATCTGGCGATCGAGGCCGTCGGCAAATGCCTGGTAGCAGGTCGTGGAATCGTAGAAGCGATCGCACAGGACCACCTTGCCGGCCGCAAGGGCGGGGGCTATGACCTCGTGCACCAACTGGGCACGCGCAGCCTCGTAGAGCAACAGCTCGCAGGTATCGCCCATCGCCGTGTTGGCGGGGTCGAGCAGCAGGGCGCGAATCTTTTCGCTGATGGCAGTGCCACCCGGCTCGCGCAGAGTTACGACCTGATAGCCAGCGAGTTCGAGCGCGCGGGCAAGCAGGCGCGCCTGCGTGGACTTGCCGGCACCGTCGACGCCCTCGAGCGTGATAAAGCTATGTTGAGCAGGCTCAAAAGCCATGGGCGCAGCCCCTTCCTACAAGGCGCGTAAATGCGGATATATCAACCAAGCCATGATACCCCAGGGACAGGCGCGCCCCAACGATTAGCCGGCAGTTAGGGATGCATTTTCTTTAGTACGGACGGCAAAAATACCGATGATAGAGAGAACGATACCC
>OGYS01000232.1_pt1 | contig 36240 bp, 36 predicted proteins | sample 1576611 | NCBI WGS metagenome assembly OGYS01 (sample SAMEA3541571, study PRJEB24748) | human gut metagenome | biome: human gut; feature: human-associated habitat; material: faeces | place: China | collected 2012
TACAGGTGTGAATGTCCTTCTTGCAGAGGATAATGAACTGAATGCAGAGATTGCTACCGTGCAGTTGGAAGAGTTCGGGATGAAGGTAGAAAGAGCTGTGGATGGAAAGAATGCTGTTGAGATTTTCAGAAATCATCCGAAAGGCACATTTGATGTAATCCTGATGGATGTCATGATGCCTGAAATGAATGGTTATGAAGCGACAAAAGCCATCAGGGCAATGAATGACAGACCGGATGGAAAAAACATTCCTATTATAGCAATGACAGCTAATTCATTTGCAGAAGATGTTCAGGCATCACTGGATGCAGGAATGAACGCACATTTGTCAAAGCCGATTGTGATTGATGAAGTTATAAAAACGATTATAAGGTATGTATATCATTGATTAGCAGAGGTTCATGAATTAGTGGAGTACAATTGACAGGAGCTTCGAATGTGTCATTTTTGTGTCAGAAAAAATGGTTTCGTTGCCAGAAATGCAAATATTTACAAGGCTTTTTGCAAATAAGGACACTTTTTTTAAACAAAAGGTGTTCTTTTTTTATTCCTGAAAACTTTCTATAATGATGTCAGTACAGTGATGATGAAATACTTGCTTCGGCGGGTGCACAGCAGATATTTCATTTTCTATGTGGGGGAATCTGGAGGAAAGATATGAGTAAATATTATTTAGCAGTAGACATTGGGGCGTCAAGCGGAAGACATATTTTGGGACATCTGGAAAATGGAAAGATGGTTCTGGAAGAGATCTATCGCTTTCCGAACGGCATGAAGCCGGTAAACGGAGAAAAAATATGGGACATTGAGGCTGTTTTTGGAGAAGTTGTAAATGGAATGAAAAAGTGCAGAGAACTGGGAAAAATACCGGTCAGTGTCGGCATTGATACATGGGCAGTAGACTTTGTACTTCTGGATGAAAACGATAAGAGACTGGGAAATGCCGTAGCGTATCGCGATGACCGCACCAAAGGTATGGATGCGAAAGTTTATGAGACGGTAGCCGAGGACGAACTGTATGCGACAACCGGTATTCAGAAGCAGATCTTCAACAGCATCTATCAGCTGATGGCCTTAAAAGAGAAAAAGCCGGAACTTCTGACAAAAGCCAGGACATTCCTGATGATTCCTGATTATCTGCATTTTCTGCTTTCCGGCGTAAAAGCGCAGGAATATACGAATGCAACAACAACCCAGCTGGTGAATCCAAAAACCGGAGACTGGGACAGAGAAAGAATCGAAAAGCTGGGTTATCCGGTCGAAATGTTTTTACCGATTCAGGAGCCTGGTACCGCGATCGGACATTTAAAAGAAGAAATCCAGAAAGAAGTTGGGTTTGACTGTAACGTAGTGCTTCCGGCAACACACGATACCGGATCTGCAGTGGTTGCCGTACCGAGCAATGACAAAAACGTTCTTTACATCAGTTCCGGAACCTGGTCCCTGATGGGAACGGAACTTCTGGAAGCGGATTGCGGAAAAGAAGCGATGCAGCGGAACTTCACAAACGAGGGCGGCTACAACAGAAGATACCGTTTCCTGAAAAATATCATGGGACTGTGGATGATTCAGTCGGTGCGGAAAGAAATTGCGGCAGACCAGAGCTTTGGCGAAATCTGCGAGAGTGCATCAAAATGTACGATTCCGTCCATCGTGGATGCAAACGATGACCGTTTCCTGGCGCCGGAAAACATGACCGCAGAAGTGCAGAAAGCATGCGAAGAAACCGGTCAGCAGGTACCGCAGGGAATCGCCGAAGTGGCAGCTGTAATTTACAACAGTCTTGCAAAATGCTATGCGGCAACATTACAGGAACTCGAGGAGCAGACGGGATGCCGTTACGACAACATCCATGTCGTAGGCGGCGGCGCCAATGCTGATTACCTGAATCAGCTGACGGCAAAATATACGGGAAAAACCGTACTGGCAGGTCCGACCGAGGCAACCGCAATCGGAAACCTGGCCGTACAGATGATGGCAGGAGAAGAACTTGCGGATCTGCAGGATGCGCGCAGCTGCATTTTCCAGTCGTTTGCGATTAAGCAGTACCCGGCTGTTTAACAAAATTAAGGAAGTATCCTGCTTCCATTGCGAAAAGCAATAAACAGTATGAGAGAAAAAATAGAAATCAAATTCTATTTATGTTTATGGCAGGATTGCTGCAAGGCAGTCTGCCAGTTTACAGAAAGGAGAGCAACATGTTAGTTGAAACAAAAGCAAAGGTGGGTGTATTTTCCATCGCACTTGGTGCGTATCTTCCGCAGTTTCCAAGCCTGGTTCCAGAGTTTGAAGCACAGTATGAGGCATTCAAAAAAACTATCCCGGATACCGTGGAACTGATCGACGGAGGCATTGTTACCACAAAAGAATTATCCATGCAGGCAGGAGATAAATTCCGCGCCGCAGATGTAGACCTTGTCATCTTACAGCTTTTAACGTATGCGACCAGCTACAACATGCTTCCGGCCATCCGTGACTTAAACGTACCGGTTGTCCTGGTCAATGTACAGAAACTGAAAGCGCCGGACTATGCAAATACCGATACCCCGAAATGGCTCGGCGAGCTGTATGCGTGTGGCGCAGTCGGTGAGATGGTAGCAGACCTGGAGCGTGCCGGAAAACGTCATGCTGTTATCACTGGTGTGGTAGAAGGCGGTGATGATTACGTGGCAAAAGAGATTGCAGAGTGGTGCCGCGCAGCACAGGTCCGCAGAAGATTCCGCTATACCAATATCGCACAGATTGGCCGTCCGTATCCGGGCATGATGGATCTGTATATCGATGAGACAAACCTCTACAACCGTATGGGCCTCTATACCAAACAGTTCGACTGGGAGAAAATGTGGGCCATTGCCGATCATATCACAGATGAAGACGCGATCCGTGCGAAAGCAGAGGATATTTTGAATACTTTTGATATCGAAGGCGGTGCAACGGTGGAAACCGTATGGGATATGGCAAAATATGTCGTTGCTTTTGAAGAGTGGGTAAAAGAAGAAGACCTCGGCATGATCGCGTCCCATTACGACGGATTCGCCCAGGGAATTGCTGGAAAACTGGACAGCATGCTGATCCCGGCATTTTCCATGCTGATTAAGCAGGGAACCGCCTGCGCCGTAGAAGGCGACATCAAAGTTGCCATGGCGATGAGTATCCTGAAAACGATTGCAGGAACCGGCCAGCTTTCCGAGATGTATTCCATCGACTTCAACGAGGATATTTGTATTATCGGTCATTCCGGATCCGGTGATGCCGATATTTCCCAGGCAAAGAAACCGACCATGAAGATCGTAGATGTCTTCCACGGCAAGACCGGCGGCGGATATCTGACCCAGTTCTATCCGCCAGTTGGCGATGTGACCTATCTTGGCATTACCCAGGATAAAGACGGCCACTTCAAATTTGTTGTTGCAGAGGGCGTAAACGAAGACGGCCCAATCTTTACCTTCGGTGATACCAATATGAGAACCCGCTTCTCCATCGGAGCAAGAGAATTCTGCAACCGCTGGAGCGAGGCAGGCCCGACGCACCATATGGCAGCAGCAGTGGGACGTCATATTGACACCATTCTGAAAGTGGCGAAGATTCTGGATGTGCCGGTAGATGTGATTTGCCGGTAAAATGCAATCAAATAACAATAAATTTGCGAGGCCACAGTTTTACAGACAATCTGTAATCTGTAACCTTTACAAATTACTATAAAAGTATACAGAACAGAAAGGAAACAAAAAAATGAAATTTTTAGACGCAGAATTCGTACAGGGATTTATCCGCATGGCAAACGATGGATGGGAGCAGGGATGGCATGAAAGAAATGGTGGAAACCTGTCCTATCGTGTAAAACCGGAAGAAGTAGAAAGTGTAAAAGGAAACTTTGAAGCAAAAGAATGGCAGCCGATTGGCACAAGCGTTCCGGCACTGGCAGGAGAGTATTTCCTGGTAACCGGAAGCGGCAAATATTTCCGCAATGTCATCATCAAACCGGAAGACAGCATCTGCATGATCGAGCTGGATGAGAAAGGTGAAAATTACCGTATCGTCTGGGGGCTGGTAAACGGCGGAAGACCGACTTCCGAACTGCCAAGCCATCTGATGAACCTGGAAGTAAAGAAGCTGCAGGATGAGCGTTATCGGGTTGTTTATCACGCACACACAACAAATATCATTGCCCTGACTTTCGTTCTTCCTCTCGAAGATAAAGTATTTACAAGAGAACTGTGGGAGATGGCAACCGAGTGTCCGGTTGTATTCCCGGCCGGCATCGGCGTTGTTCCGTGGATGGTTCCAGGCGGCAGAGAAATCGCCGTTGCCACCAGTGAACTGATGAAAAAATATGATCTTGCCATCTGGGCACATCACGGTATGTTTGCAGCCGGATTTGATTTCGATCTGACCTTCGGCCTCATGCATACCGCAGAAAAATCGGCAGAGATTCTCGTAAAAATGCTCTCCATGCGGCCAAAGAAACGCCAGACCATCACACCGGATGATTTCCGGCATCTGGCAAAAGATTTTGGCGTTACACTGCCGGAGGAGTTTCTTTACGAGAAATAAACCGGAAAGAATTGTTTTAGCAGACAAGTTGTGAGTGATTGCTGAAAAAATTGTATTGACATTATATGATTTAGAGTGTACGTAAAAGCGCCAGGAGATGAAAACCTGGCGTTTTTACGTGCGAGAAAATATTTGTAAAACTTTTTTGGGGCATAAGAGCAGAACAAACTGTTTTTCAATACAGGAATTCAATTGAGAAAATATGTGAGCAGATGTAAAATAAAATCAGAGATTTTAAGGTACAGAAGCAGGAGCGAAGGGAGGTTAAAAGAGTGCGGAAACAGAAAAGTGAACGGAAAAGAAAGGTGCAGAAATCATTAAAATTCCATCTGATTTATACCGCGTGTGTTGTGTGTGTTCCTGTTTTTCTTGCCCTGTTTTTCATTGTGAATGTATCGATTTTTCTGATACAGGAAAAAATTGCGGAAGACAGCCGGGAAATGCTGAGCATGAATGTGCAGATGATGGATGAAGAATTGCAGAAGGTGTCCTCCTATCTGAAAGAAGATAATGGAGTGTCACCGGAAATGGAAGGATTTCTTTCTGGAAATCAGTGGGAAGAGTATAAAAGTGAGGTCAGTTCTTTTCAAAAAATGGAGGATATTATTCTGCGTTTTCGCTATGTGGATAACTACATATGCTATTTACCTAAAACGGGAAAAAGTATTTGTCGTTTTACAGAAAACAGCGGGGATTTCAATTTACGTGAAGCAGTCAAGAAAGAGATTAAAGAAAATCCGAAAGAATTTTACGGAACCGGGGACTACTGGAAAAACCGAAAGATTCATGATACCAATCTTCTGATGTGCAGCTGGGGGAATGAGGATGTCATCTTGTGTGCATGGACTACGTATGATTCCATGATGACGCTTACGAAAAACTGGAAAAAAACAAAGGGCAGTTCCTACTGTATTACATCAAAGGATGGAGAAGTGTACACGGATCTTCCGAAAGAGATGCATGATCTGGATTTTACAAGAGACAAAGACGGATATTATTTTTCCGGAGAGTACGACAAGTATCTGATTATTCGGGAAGAATCTTCGTGCAGCGATATGCAGATGGTCAGAATTGTGAACCGGCGAGATCTGCTGGGAGCGTTGTGGACGATTCGTTTGCTGAATGTAGCGATTATGGTGGTATTTGCATTTCTAATGCTCCCTCACTTGTTTGTTACATTGCAAAAATATATTTTTCATCCGATTGACCTGTTGGAAAAGGGAATCCGTGAGGTGGAACAAGGTGATTTATCTGTAAAAATTCCAGCGGATGAAAGCAGTACAGAAATGAAACATCTGATTACATCTTTTAACAACATGGTAGGGCAGATCGGAGAATTAAAGATTCGCAATTACGAGGAAAAGATGGAATATCAGAAGCTGATGCTGGATTATATGTCGCTTCAGATAGAACCGCATTTTTATCTGAATGCATTAAACCTGATCAATACAATGGCGCAGATGCAGGACACGGAACTGATCGAGAAAATGACGGAAAATCTTTCGTTGTATTTTCGCTATATTACCAGTTCCAGAAATAAGAAAGTGACAATTGGTCAGGAACTGGAGCACATCGGTCATTATATGAATATTATGATGATCCGGTTCGGAGAGTGCTTTCAGTATGAAGAGAAGGTGGATGAATCACTATATTCTTTCCTGATCCCGCCGCTTCTGATCCAGACGATGGTGGAAAATTCCATGAAATATGCATTTGATGTTTATGGTGATACCAGAATTAAAGTAGAAATCCGGGAAGAGACGGGAGAAAAGAATTATGTGGTGATTCAGGTTTCCGATAATGGAAAAGGCTATCCGCAGGAGATTATCTCGCGTTTTGAAGAAGAAATTCCAATGGAGGGAACCCATATTGGTTTGTGGAATGCAAAAATGCGGTTGCAGCATCTATATCCCAATACATCGAAATTCCTGTTATCGAATCAGGAACCACAGGGTGCCGTTACAACAATTATAATAGAAGAAACAGAGGAGAAAAAAGCATGAACTTACTGATTTTGGACGATGAAATTTATACGGTCCGGGCCTTACAAAAAAGTGTGGACTGGAAAGCGGCGGGAATTGATACGGTAGAGATTGCATTTAATACAGAAAAAGCAAGAGAGATCGTATCTCAGAACCAGGTCGATGTGCTGCTTACCGATATTGAGATGCCAAGAGAGTCCGGGCTGGAATTTTTGGAGTGGATGAAAGAACAGGGAAAAGAGTATAAAGCAATCTGCATGACCTGTCATGCGGAATTTGATTATGCGAAAAAAGCGCTGGGACTTGGTGTGATGGAGTATCTGGTAAAGCCGGTGAACCGGGAAGAACTGGTGAACTGTGTGAAAAAAGCTGTTCACGAAATTGAAAAAGAACGCAGAGTGCGACAGAAAAGCGCAGAGGGAAAATTCTGGGAAGAAAGCCGAAAAAGAGTACAGAGAGATTTCTGGCAGGATCTTGTGACGGGAGCGCTTGGAGAAGAACCGGACAGAATTCAGAAGAAGGCGGAGAGATGCGGCATTGCTTATGATATCAATGAACAATACCGTATGGGTTTGTTTTGTATTCGGAATACGAATGAGAGGCGTCAGGAGTGGAAAGAAGATGCAGTACTCATGAAGTCGATTGTGGAGAATATTGCAAAAGATATTCTGAATGGGGAAAAGGAACTGGAAAAAGCAGGATGGAAAGGGGAAACTATGTGGATGCTTTTTTCAGAGAAAGAAACGGAAGATCTTTATGGAAAAATTGAGCATTTTTTGAGCGAACTGGAACGAGTGATGCAGTTGAACATGACGGCTTATCTTTCGGAAAATGAATTTGGAGAAGAACTGCAGAATGTATTGCAGAGACTGGAAGAACAGAATGAGCAGAATGTATCGGTGGAACATGGAATTGTCGATGAAGAGGTGCGGAGAAAATCAAGTGATGAAAAGGCTACCTATTTAAAAAAAGTCAGAGAGATGATTAAAAAGAAAGATTTTGATGGTCTGGAACAGCTTTTTATTACATATGCCAAAGGGAAAAAATATGCGGGACAAAAAGAACTTTTTCTGGAAGGAGAAAAAGTAAAATTTGAATTGCAGCTTTTCGCGCGAGAAAATCAAATTAGTATCGAAGAATTCTGGACAGATGAATTGATCGAAAAATCAGAGGGAATTTACCGGTCGCAGAATCGATATCTGGAATATGCATTGTGTGTGTTGAAACGAACCAGAACGCTTCTGACAGAAAAAGAACAGGAAAGCGATCTTCTGGGAGAAATTAAGAAGTATGTGCAGGAGAATTTGGAAAACCGTATTACAAGAGAGCAAATCGCGGAGAAAGTTCATTTTTCCGAAGACTACCTGTCCAAAATTTTCAAAAAGGAGACCGGAATTTCCTTAAATGAATATATCACACAGGAAAAAATTGCCTATGCGAAGAAACTGATTGAAGAAGATAAAGATTCCATCGGCAATATAGCCGTAAGGCTGGGATACAGCAGCTTCTCGTACTTCTCTGATATTTTTAAAAGAAACACGGGATGTCTGCCGAGAGAATACAGGAAAAAGAGCAGAAATACAGGGGAAACAGAAGAATAGCGGATGAACAGACAAAAAGCAGAAGAAGCCAAGAGAACGGAATTGTGGTAAAATGTCGCAAAAACGATAAATGGGAAATCAGGAAATGAAAAATAATATCTTTTTGGGGATAGATGGAAAGAAAACAGCGCGGAAAAAAGATAATCTGGCACAGAAGGCAGTTAGAAAAAACTGTTCACAAATCGTAAAATAGAATTACAGAAAGAGGGAAAGAGAGCATAGAAAAAAGCTCTCAAAACGATCTGAAAATCAGACAAGGGAGGATTTGTGATCTATGAAAATGAAGAAAGTTGCAGCAATGGGAATGGCAGCCGTAACGGCACTCTCCATGCTGGCCGGATGTGGCAGCAGCGGTGGTTCATCAAGCAGCAGCTCGGCAGAAAAAACAGCGGAAAGTGGAAGTGCACAGGCAACATCCGACAGTGGAGAAGCTGAGGATATTGTATTTGCAATACCGTTAAGTAAGACCGTTGATATGTCCCCAATTGAGGATGAAGTAAACAAGATCACGGAAAACAAGCTGAATGTTCATGTAAAAATCGAAGGAATTTCCATGGCGAACTACAGCAATCAGGTTGGACTGATGATGTCCGGCGGTGAGCAGATTGATATTGTGAGCTGGATTGGTACATACAGCTCACTGATTGCGAAAAAACAGCTGATGCCGATGACGGACCTGATTGATCAGTACGGTGCAGATGCAAAAGAGGTACTTGGAGAAGAATTCTTAAAGTCCACAACCAGCAACGGAGATCTTTATGGACTTCCGGTTAACAATGGAAAAGCAGCTGTTTTAAATCTGGTTATTCGAAAAGATCTGGTAGAAGAACTGAATCTTCCGGTAGATCAGCTGACTCAGGCAGCAGATTTTGACGGCTACTGCAAGAATTTGGATTTGATCACAGAAATGTATGCCAAAATTCATGAAGCACATCCAGAAATGGCATGTGTAGTTCCAAGTCAGACAAATCCGAATGGATTTATGATTACAGGAGTGCCTTTTGTGGATGGTTTAAACGACTCGCTTGGTGTACTGATGCCAGGTGAGGATTCCAAACTCGAAAATATTTATGCAACATCAGAGTTTGAAAAACTTTGTGAGTATGCATACGATTGGAATCAGTCAGGATATGTTCTGGAAGACGCGACAACAACACAAGAAACAAATAATACTTATATGCAAAATAATCGTGCTGCTACATTCTTTATTACAGGAGAAGAAGGTCAGGCAGAACAGATTACAACAGCGACGGGTGTTGACGTAGAATCTATTAAATTAGTAGAACCTTATATTACGACAGCCTCTGTAAATGGTATTGGATTTGGTATTTCTTCTACCAGTAAGCATCCAGAAGCGGCCATGAAATTCCTGAACGAAATGTACAGTAATGCAGATCTGGTCAACCTGTTAGACTGGGGAATTGAGGGCGTTCATTATGAAGTCCAGGACGATGGAACGGTTGATTTTCCGGAAGGGGTGGATGCCAGCAATACAACGTATGGTCTGAACATGGACTGGTTCTTTGGAAATCAGTTCTTAAGCAAAATCTGGGGTAAAGGAAGAGATACTACCATCTATGAGAGACTGGAAGCAAACAACAAAAATGCACAGTTCACACCGGTTATGGGATTCTCTTATAACAGTGAGCCGGTATCCACAGAAATTGCAGCAATTTCCAATGTAACAAATCAGTATCTGCCAGGCTTACAGTGCGGTTCCCTGAATCCGTCTGAGACCATTCCGGAATTTTTACAGGCACTCGATGACGCAGGTATCAATGTTGTAATCGAAGAAAAACAGAAACAGCTGGATGAGTGGAAAGCAAACAATCAGTAAACAGAGAAATAGTCAGTAAAGAAAAACGCAGGCTGCTGCACGGGTGCAGCAGCCTGTTTTGATGACAGACAAACTGATACAAAGTGTAAAAATGGAGTGGCAAGAAATATGACGAATAAAAAGAAAAAAGGCCTGAGAAAACAGTGGCCGTTTTATTTGATGGTACTTCCTGGAATGTTGTATCTTCTGATTAATAATTATGGACCTATGGCGGGACTGTTTATCGCGTTTAAGAAAATCGATTATTCATTAGGTGTCTGGAAGAGCCCATGGGTGGGACTGAAAAACTTTACCTATTTATTTAAAACAAAAGCAGCTTTTCAGATCACAAGAAACACGATTCTTTACAATCTGGTATTTATCGTTCTTGGTACAGTTCTCGGAATCGCAGTCGGCATTATGCTCAGCGAACTGCGGCATAAATGGGAGACAAAAATATTCCAGACATTAATTCTTCTTCCATATCTTCTTTCCTGGGTTATCTGTGCGTATATCGGATATGCCTTTATGAGTAAAGAAACTGGTCTGATCAATGGCGTACTGAGCAGTCTTGGCATGGCGAAGATAGACTGGTATAACGATGCCGGAAAGTGGCCGTTTATTCTTACTTTTGTCAATTTGTGGAAAGGCATCGGTTATGGTTCCATTGTTTATATGTCCACAATTATCGGTATTGACCGATCTTTGTATGAATCGGCCATGGTAGACGGAGCCAGCAAATGGCAGCAGATCGTCAAGATTACCCTGCCGTTATTGAAATCCACCGTAATCATGATGCTGATTATGAGCATTGGCCGTATGTTCTATTCCGATTTCGGTCTGTTCTATCAGATCCCGATGAACTCCGGAAGTATTTTCTCGACCACGCAGACAATTGATACGTATGTATACCGTGCACTGATGCAGCAGAACGATGTAGGAATGTCTTCTGCAGCCGGTTTCTATCAGTCAATCGTTGGATTTATCTTAGTACTGTCCGCAAACATGATTGTCCGCAAACTCAGTCCGGATGATGCAATGTTCTAAAAAGGGGGAAAAGAAAAATGGCAAATGTATTAGGAAAAGGAGAAAAGATTTTTCAGGTCATTATCCATATCTTTTTGATCCTGCTGGCACTCTGTGCAGTTTTACCGATCTGGATTCTGGTTGCCGGTTCGATCACCGGAGAACAGGAACTGATTTTAAGCGGCTATTCATTTATACCGAAAACACTGAGCCTGGACGCCTATAAATATCTGTTTTATAAAGGAGCCGATATCCTGCGTGCTTATGGTATCACCATTTTTATCACGATATTCGGAACGGCAGTGAGTCTTCTGATGACACCGCTTCTTGCGTATCCGCTGTCCAGAAAAGACTTTAAAGCAAGAAACATTTTCGCTTTTCTGGTCTTTTTTACGATGCTGTTTAATGGTGGTATCGTACCGTCTTACATCATGTGGACGCAGATTTTTCATATGAAAAATACAATCTGGGCACTGATTGTACCAGGTCTTCTGATGAATGGATTTAATGTTATTCTGATGAAGAACTACTTTGCACAGAATATTCCGCCGGAACTGATTGAAGCAATGAAAGTGGATGGAGCCGGAGAGTTCTGCATTTTCTTTAAAATGGTACTTCCGCTGTCTCTTCCGATTATGGCAACCGTAGGCCTCTTTGTCGGAATTGGTTATTGGAATGACTGGACAAATGGTTTATACTACATTACAGATACTTCGCTTTTCAGTCTGCAGAATCTGTTGAATCGTATTTTACAGGATGTGCAGTTCTTAAGCTCCAGCACCTTGTCGCAGGCAGCCGGAGGCGCAGCAGCGCAGACAACCATGCCGTCTGTCAGCATCCGTATGGCAATTTCCGTTGTTGGAATTCTGCCGATTATGATCCTGTATCCATTCTTCCAGAAATACTTTGTAAAGGGAATTACAATTGGAGCGGTAAAAGGCTGATATAGCAGAAAACAGGAAACCGAAAGCATGAAAAACAGAAGGTATCAAAACATGGAGGTGTAGCAAAATGGAGTTTCAGATCCCATATACGAACTGGATCTGGCTTCCGGTGTGGGGGCCGGACGACCAGGAGGAATGTGCGCTGGCTTATTTTAAAAAGAATGTGAAGCTAGACGCCGTTCCGGAAGAAGCGTGCGAGATTGAAATCTCGGCAGATTCCAGATATAAACTGTATGTCAACGGAGTATTAGCAGAACTTGGTCCAAGCAAGGGAGACCGGATGAAATGGTATTACGATACCGTCGATCTTGGTCCGTTCCTGAAAGAAGGAGAAAACAGCATTGCCGTAGAAGTTCTGCGGTATCCGATGAACAGCCGGAAAGGTAATTATGGTGTTTTCCGTACAGAGACACCGGGCTTGTATGTGAAAGAAAAACCAGGAAAGGTTTCTCTTGGACTGAATGCAGATGCTACCTGGAAATGCTGGAGGGAAAAAGAGTTTCATATTGTCTCAGAGAATCCGTTTTTTGCACCGCTCCAGATTCTGGAGGAGCGCAGCGGAGACGGCGAAACGGCGGGATGGAAATACAGCACTTACGATGACAGCAAATGGGAAACGGTAAAAGTATATAATGAGTTCGAGATGCCAAAAGCAGTTTCTCCGGGAAATCTGTTCCCGCGTCCGATTCCGTATATGAAAAAAATCCCGGCAGAATTTCCTGGTGTCCATGGAAAATATGAGGCAGAAGCTTCAACCCGGGAAGCTTGGAATGATGTGCTGCATAAGAAAGGAACCATTACGATTCCGGCAGGCTGTACCGTATGCGTGGAAATCAATGCAGGCGAAGAAATGACGGGATTTCTTTCTTTACAGCTAAAGCAGGGAGCAGGAGCAGAAGTAAAAATTCTGACTTCCGAGTGTTATGTAGAAAAAGAGAAAGGTGAATCCGACCATCCGATGCGGCTGCCGAAAAAGGGAGACCGCTGTGACTGGGAAAATGGAGAGCTGAACGGTTATACCGACACGTATCACGTAGCGGGATATGGCGATGCCGAACAGGAAGAGATCTATGAACCATTCTGGTTCCGGACCTTCCGTTTTGTCCGGCTGGAAATCAGGACAGCGGAAGAACCGCTTGTCGTTACAGGCTTTGATTATATGGAAACCGGATATCCACTGGAAGTGAAAACCAAAGTGGAAACGTCCGATGAAAGCCTGAAAGGCGTGTGGGATATCAGCCTTCGGACTTTAAAGAGATGCATGCATGAAACGTACGAGGACTGTCCGTTCTATGAGCAGCTGCAGTATGCGATGGATTCGAGAAGCCAGATTCTTTATACCTATATGGTATCGGGAGATGACCGTCTAGCCAGAAACTGTATGGACGATTTCCGGCGCTCCCAGCGCTATGATGGGATGATTAACTGCTCATACCCGACCTGGGGACCGAATGTTATTCCGGGATTTTCTATTTATTATATTTTGATGCTGTACGATCACATGATGTACTTTGGTGATCCGGAATTTTTACGGCAGCACATGGGAGCTGTGGATGGAATTCTGGAGTTCTTCCGGAGAAATCTGGATGAGCGGGGTCTGGTAGGAAAAGTCGGAGGCATCAACGGCAGAGCAAAATACTGGTCTTTCATCGACTGGACAAAACAGTGGGATGAGACAAGCGGAATGCCGCGTGCCGGACTGGAAGGGCCGATTACGATGGAAAGCCTTCTGTATATCCTGGGTTTGGAATATGCTGCAAAAGTTCTCGAATATCTGGGAAGAAACAGTGTGGCAGAAGAATACCGGGAGCGTGCCGCGAAAGTCCGCGATGCGGTGAACCGCTGGTGTGTGGACGAAAATGGCGTATACATCGATGGACCTGGCGTAAAACAGTACAGCCAGCATTGTCAGGTATTTGCATTACTGGCGGGCTGTGTAGATCCACAGAAAGGCGCAGAGAACCTGAAGAAATCCATGGAAGATCCGGAAACTTATGCACAGTGTTCCGTGGCAATGGCGTATTATCTGTACCGAGCACTGGAAAAAGCCGGTATGTACGCAGAGACGGAAAAGTGCTGGGATCTCTGGAAAAAAATGGTAAAAGACAATCTGACCACCTGCGTGGAAGACGGCGTAAACGGCAGAAGCGACTGCCATGCGTGGGGATCGCTGATCCTGTTTGAGCTTCCGGCGGTTGTCCTAGGCGTTCATCCGGCAGCACCGGGCTATGAAAAGATTGCCGTAGAGCCAAATCCGGGCTATCTTGAATGGGCGAAAGGTGAGGTTATTACGAAAAAGGGAATGGTGAAAGTTTCCTGGAAAAAGACGGAATCTGGTGTGGATGTAGCGTATGAACTGCCACAGTAAAAGGAACGACGCAAGTCATAGACGAAAACTATGACTTGCGTCGTTTTTGTACATGACAGAGCGGGTAGTCCGACAGAACAATTTTAGTCCGGCCACACAAAGTGTGCGTTCCCTGCTTCGAGCCCGTCAATCAGAATATTCTGCCCGGTGCAGAACCGGTTCGTCACGGTCATGAAATACGCCCAGTCGGCAGCCTCCTTGACGGTCATCCACCTCTTCAGCGGTGTCAGATCCATAATCTGATCCCAGAGCTTTTTGTCCTCCATGACCGGCAGATTCAGCTCCGTCAGTACGCCGCCAAAGTCAAGGCTGTTGCACGTTCCGCCGTACGGTGCAATGCGGAGTGCCACATTTTTCGTATAAGCGAGCACGCCGCCTTTACTTGCCGTATACTCCGGAAATTCTGCACCGGTGTGGCCGCTGGCCGATCCGATCATAAGAACGGCGCGGATTCCATCATGAATCCCGTAGGATTCCGTGATCGCAATGGTTCCCTTCAGATTGATATCAATATCATCTTCATTCTGCACGCCGGCGTTGTTGATAACAATATCAAACGGCGCAAGAGACGGATACTGCTTTTTATCGCGGATATCGAGACAGAAGTGGGTATAATGCTCCTGCACAATCGAAGCTGCTTTCCGGTCAAAGCCGGTAACGTCAAATCCTTCTTTTAGAAATTTTTCCGCAATCGCTTTCCCGATTCCGGAACTGGTTCCTGTGATAAGTACACGCATATGATAACCTCCAAGTCAAAGATTACCCACATTATACCGCAAACCCGCCGTGTGATCCAGAGAAAAGGAGAGGCATTTCCGGATTGCTTGGCATCCCAAGAGAGCTGCCCGTGGCAGGTCCTGCCGGTGTGCTCGAAATAGCAGGAATTGGCCTGAACGATCCGATTTGGTTTCCAAAAGAGAACAAAGGAATGAAAGTAAAACGTGGAAAAATCAACGGATTTATGGTACAATGTGCGCATAAGCGTCAGGCACCGAGCGACAAGACAGATCCGGAACATTTCCGACCAACGAAAAGCATCCATTCCGATTGTGCCAAAATAGACGTAAAACAGGTGCGGCGGCATTCTGGAAAAGAGGAGAAGACCATGGAAAAACAGAAAAAGATAGCGCTGATTAACGATTTGACCGGCTTTGGCCGGTGTTCCACAGCCGTGATGGCGCCGCTTGTGTCAGCGATGAAGATTCAGGCGGTGGTAGTTCCGACCGCGATTCTTTCCGCACATACGCAGTTCCCGACGTATTACTTTGACGATTATACGGACCGGATGAAGGATTACATTCAGACATATAAGGATCTGAAGCTCGATTTCGACGCGATTTCAACCGGTTTTCTGGGATCGGAGCAGCAGGTAAACATTGTGCTTGATTTTATCTGCCATTTTAAGACGGACAACAATTTCGTCATCGTTGATCCGGTAATGGGAGATTATGGAAAGCTGTATCGAACCTACACAAAAGAGATGTGCGACAAGATGAAAGAACTGGTTCACTATGCGGACATCATTACACCGAATCTGACAGAGCTGTGCACACTGCTCGATATGCCGTACCCGGAAAACGGGGCATCCATTGAGGAGCTGAAAGAAATGTGCTCCAGACTGGCAGAGCGGGGGCCGAAGCACATTGTGGTGACGGGTATCCATTTCAATCAGACACAGATTGCAAACTTTATCTATAATAAAGGAGAAGATTTCCAGATTGTCATGGTAGACCGGATCGGCGGCGACCGGAGTGGGACGGGAGATGTGATCGCGGCGATCATTGCGGGAATGTATCTGAACGGCCACAGTCTTTACGAATCCGTGAAAAAGGCGGCAGACTATGTATCGAAATGCATCCGCTACTGTGAAGAGAACGAAGTGCCGAGTTACTGGGGACTTAGTTTTGAAATGTTTATGAAAGATCTGACGGAGGAAAACTGATGTATTTATATACCGTAACCGGAGCCGTCGGCGAGGAGGGATACCTCGACCTTGCAAAAAGCGGCGATTTAACCGGAAAAAATGTCTATGTCAACATGACGAACAAATGTCCGTGCAGCTGTGTGTTCTGCCTGCGCCAGACGAAACAGCAGCAGGAGGGAAATACACTGTGGTTAAAAGAGGGCGAGCCGTCCGTTGAGACGATGCTGTCGCTGTTTGCAAAGTACGATCTGAGCGTAATCAACGAGCTTGTATTCTGCGGCTTCGGCGAACCGCTGGAGCGCCTTTCTGATGTCTGTCAGGTGATTGATGCGCTGAAAAAGCAGTATCCGTCCCTGAAAGTACGCCTGAACACGATCGGACTTGCAAATCTGATTTATGGAAGAGATGTCACGCCGGAATTAAAGGGAAGATTCGACACCGTTTCGATCTCTTTAAATGCACCGGATGAAAAAGAGTTCCTGGAGCTGACACGCTCCCGCTTTGGGCTTCAGTCATATGAGGCGCTCAAGGAGTTTGCTGTCCTTGCGAAACGGTATGTGCCAAATGTTGTCATGACCGTGGTGGAAAAAGTTATGCCGGAAGAAAAAATCCAAAAATGTCGGGAAATCTGCGATTCCCTTGGCGTTACGCTGCGGGTAAGACCGTTTGAAAATTAAAAGATAAAAGCTTAAAATTTTTAAGCTTTTATCTTCTTTATCTTTCCCTTGTGTTTTTGACGGGCATTGCCTATAATAGAAAAGAAAAACAAAAGAGAGGGAAAGACGTATGAACGAATCTAATGGAGTCATTCGTGATGCGAGAAAACTCGGCATTCCCAAAATGCTGATTCTCGGATTGCAGCACATGTTTGCCATGTTCGGCGCAACCATTCTGGTGCCGATTCTGGTAAACAGCTACTTTGTGGATGCATGCGGCGAGGGTCCGTCGAGAGGCCTTACCGTATCCGTCACACTGTTCTGTGCCGGTTTTGGAACTCTGCTGTTCCATCTGTGCGCGAAATTTAAAGTTCCGGCATTCCTTGGTTCCTCGTTTGCATTCTTAAGCGGTTTTGCCGCTGTTGCAAATCTGAACACGGGAAAATATGCCAATATGAGTGTCAACGACAAGGCAGCCTATGCCTGCGGAGGTATTGTGGTAGCAGGTATTCTGTACCTGATCTTTGCCCTTATCATCCGCCTGGTCGGTGTAAAACGCGTGATGCGTTACCTGCCGCCGGTTGTCACAGGTCCGGTCATCATCTGCATCGGCCTGAGCCTTGCAGGTTCCGCCATTGGAAATGCTTCGACCAACTGGTTCCTAGCACTGGTGGCACTGGCTGTCATCATCATTTTCAATATCTGGGGAAAAGGAATGTTCAAAATTATTCCGATTCTGATGGGTGTTGTGATTGCCTATGCCGTGGCCGTGATCTTAAACGTACTCGGGATCAAAAACCCGGACGGATCCGTCATCATCAACTTCGCACCGGTTGCGCAGGCAGGCATCGTCGGACTTCCGCCGCTGCAGTTCTGCAAATTTGATCTGACGAGTATCATGATTATGGCGCCGATCGCGATTGCTACCATGATGGAGCATGTCGGCGATATGTCCGCAATCTCTGCAACGGTAGGAGAGAACTTCCTCTCCGATCCGGGACTGCACAGAACGCTGCTTGGCGACGGTCTTGCAACGGCAATGGCAGGTCTCATTGGCGGACCGGCAAACACAACGTACGGTGAGAACACCGGCGTTCTGGAACTGAGCCGTGTTCATGACCCGAGAGTCATCCGCATTGCCGCAGTTTTTGCCATCATTGTCAGCTTCATTCCGAAGGTATCGGCACTCATCAGCACCATGCCGTCCTCCATCATCGGAGGCGTCAGCTTTATGCTGTACGGTATGATTTCTGCCATCGGTGTGCGTAACGTCGTTGAGAACAAGGTAGACCTGACGAAATCAAGAAACCTGATTATTGCGGGTGTAATCTTTGTCTGCGGACTTGGGTTCAGTGACGGCCTTTCCTTTACCATTGGCGGAACGACCATCACCCTGACTGCACTTGCAATTGCAGCGATCGCAGGAATTCTGCTGAACATGATTCTTCCGGGCAACGATTACGAATTCGGCGTAAACGAGACCGGAGACGAGAACAGAGGAATCCACGCATAAAAAGCAAAAAGAAAAAGATCTGTATTTTCAGAACCTGTTATGAAAAATGACAGGTTCTGAAAATACAGATCTTTTTTCTTTTCAGACTATTTTATCCGTTCAAACGCGATCCGTGGGGAGTGATTCAGGACGTAGATGATGCCGCACTGTTCAAATCCGTTTTTCCGGATCAGATGCTGCATGATTTTGTTGTCTGCATGTGTATCGATACGCAGATGCGGGATCTGTGCCTGACAGTAAGCAACGATCTGCGAGAAAAATCCATGGATCGTTCCATCCGAGGCAACCTGGTGGATGGTGCCGTATGGCGCATCGGAAAGCCAGGAGCCGTCGTCGATCTGCAGATACGTCGGATCTTCACCGATGATGAAGGCAAAGACGCCGTGCAGTACGCCGCCTTCTTCGAAGACATGCAGAAGGTCAAAGCTATGAAAATCAGTATCGTTTTATACTACAAACCGGATTGCGAACAGGCGAATTGGTAGGAGTGAAATGTGAAGATGTCGATTTTATATCCAAAACAATTCAGATTCGCAGAAGTATGGAATATCGTTACAGTGTAAAGGAGTGGCGTATCGGAGAACCAAAGAGTAAATCAGGTTACCGTACGATACCTTTAACAGAAGAAGCGGTTGCTATACTGAATAAACAAAAAGAAAAGAATAAGTGGATTTCAGAAATTTCAAAAGAATGGGAAGAGTTTGTGTTTCTGTGCAGAAAGGGGACACCAGTTAAGAACAGTACATATGATACGGCATTGTTTAAGATTTGTGACAAAGCACAGATTCCTAGATTTTCAATGCATATTTTGAGACATACATTTGCTACTAGATGTATTGAAGCAGGTATGAAGCCCAAAACACTTCAAATGCTACTGGGCCATTCAAATATTGGAATTACCATGAACTTATATGTTCATACTACCGAAGAAGAAAAGAAAAAAGAAAATGTAACAGAAGATGTTTTTGCAACACCGTGGTTAAGGCGGTTGTTGGAACTGAAAGACATTGAAGAATTAGACAGAGATATTATTGTGGAAATGATAGACCAGATAACAGTTTATGAAAACCGCAAACTTAAAATCTCATACAACTTCGGAAATGAGCTGGAACATTTATTTTCAAGTGTTTACTGTGAGGACTTGGAGAAAAAGGCTATCTAATCTCAACACATTTCTAACTCCCCGTATATACTGGGGAATACATACCATATTTGCGCAATCAACAACTAGCACACGGGGGAAAAGATCCCGGAAAAGTCGGGATCAACGGGGCGCAGGAAAAGGAACTCAATCTGCAGATCGCAGAAAAATTGAAGAAATATCTGGAGGAACATCAGATCACGGTGGTGATGACACGTATAAAGGATGAGAGACTTGCAGATTCTCAGGTGGAAGATCTGAAAGCCAGAGTAGAGCTGATCGACAAAGAATCTCCTGCACTTGCAGTCTGTATTCATCAGAACAGTTATCCACAGGAAAGCGTAAGAGGACCACAGATTTTTTATTTTGCGCACTCCAAGGAGGCAAAGAAAGCAGCAGAGGTAATGCAGACAGAACTGAAAAATTTCGATCAGGAGCATGCCAGAGAGATCAAGGGAAATACTACATACTATATGCTGAAGAATACAAAGTCACCAATTGTGATCGTAGAATGTGGATTTTTAAGCAGCCCGGTGGAGGCGGGGATGTTGATCGATGAGGCGTATCAGCAGAAGCTTGCCCAGGCAATCGGCAATGGAATCCTGAAATATGTTGAGCGCTGATAAGAAAAATGGTATAATGAAAGCTATGGAAACGATAATTAAGAAAATAGACAAAAACCAAATAGACGAAGATGCAATACGAGAAGCGGGAGAGATTCTCAGAGAAGGAGGACTTGTTGCATTCCCAACAGAGACAGTTTACGGATTGGGGGCGAATGCACTGGACGAGGAGGCAGCGAAAAAAACATATGAAGCAAAGGGCCGTCCTTCTGATAATCCACTGATCGTTCATATTGCAGATCTGGAAGATTTAAGTGAGATTACGGAGAATGTACCTCCGGAGACAGAGCTTCTTGCGAAGCATTTCTGGCCGGGACCTTTGACGATGATCTTTGAAAAAAGTTCTCTGGTTCCATATGGCACGACAGGCGGTCTGGATACCGTTGCTGTGAGGATGCCAAGTGATCTGATCGCGAGAAAGCTGATCCTTGCGGCAGGCGGATATGTATCGGCGCCGAGTGCCAACACATCCGGACGTCCGAGTCCTACTACGGCAGAGCATGTGTGGGAAGATCTGAACGGGAAGATCGAGATGATCATAGACGGAGGAAGTGTAGATATCGGACTGGAGTCTACGATCCTGGATATGACAGTTTCTCCGCCGATGATCTTAAGACCGGGTGCGATCACTGCCGATATGCTGGAAGAAGTGATCGGCGTGGTGAGCGTGGATGAGACGATTCTGGGCAGTGAGAGCAGTCAGGCGCCGAAAGCACCGGGTATGAAATATCGCCATTATGCGCCGAAAGCAAAGCTGACGATCGTAGAAGGAAGTCTCAAGGAGGAAGTGTTTGCCATCCGGCAGCTTGCTTATGAAAAGAGCCGTCAGGGTGTTCTGGTGGGCATTATCGGGACGAATGAAACGGTTGAGTTTTATACCCATGGTCTGGTAAAAAATATCGGTTCCCGTGAAAATGAGAAGACTATTGCAAGGAATCTGTACCGAATTTTGAGAGAGTTTGACGAGGAGGATGTGTCAGAGATCTACAGTGAGTCATTTGCGATCCAGGGAATCGGCAATGCCATTATGAACCGTCTGGAAAAGGCGGCAGGACACTGCAGGATCCCCGCATCAGTTCTTACGAAAGAGCAAAAATACAGAAAAATCGTATTTGTCAGCAATACAGATACCTGTCGCGGACCGGTTGCGGCAGAGATTTTCAGGCATCAGTCATTAGACCAGGAATATTGGATCGAATCCAAGGGAATGGTCGTTTTGTTTCCAGAGCCGGTAAATCAGAAAGCAGAAGCTATTTTAAAGAGCAATCAGATGACGCTGGAAGGATATACTTCCAGACCGTTTACGGAGAAGAACTTGAATCCGGAGACACTGATCCTGACGATGGCACAGGCTCAGAAGGAGAAGATACTTTCTGAATATCCGAACGAATATACAGACAATGTATATACACTTACTGAGTTTACGGGAGAAACAGAAGAGATCCCGGATCCATATGGGCAGCCTTTGACTGCATATGGAGAGTGTTATGAGAAGATTACGTTGTTGATAGAAAAATTAGCAGAAATTTTAAATTCATTTACTAAAGGAGGACAATAATGTCAGAAGTACATGTTATGGATCATCCGCTGATCCAGCACAAAATCAGCTATATCCGCAGAGAGGATGTCGGAACAAAAGAATTCAGAGAGGTAATCAGTGAGATCGCGAGTCTGATGTGTTATGAAGCAACAAGAGATCTGAAGCTTCAGGACGTTACAATCAAAACACCGATCTGTGAGATGGTGGGAAAAGAGCTGACAGGAAAAAAACTGGCAGTTGTACCGATCTTAAGAGCGGGACTTGGTATGGTAGATGGAATGTTATCATTGATTCCGGCCGCAAAAGTAGGTCACATCGGTCTGTACCGTGATCCGGAAACATTAGAGCCGGTAGAATATTACTGCAAGCTTCCGGCAGACTGCAGTGAGAGAGAAGTATTTGTAGTAGATCCGATGCTGGCAACAGGCGGATCCAGTGCTGCTGCGATCCAGATGCTCAAGGACAAAGGAGTAAAGCATATCCGCTTCATGTGTATCCTTGCTGCACCGGAAGGGGTCAAGAAGATGCAGGAGGCACATCCGGATGTCGATATGTACATCGGAGCGCTGGATGATCATTTAAATGATCATGGCTACATTGTGCCTGGACTGGGAGATGCGGGAGATCGTATTTTCGGCACAAAATAAAGGAGTTGAAAATCATGTCAGATAAAAGAGAAGATTATCTGACCTGGGATGAGTATTTTATGGGAGTTGCCATGCTGTCCGGGATGCGTTCCAAGGATCCGAATACTCAGGTCGGATGCTGTATTGTGAGTCAGGACAACAAGATTTTGTCCATGGGATACAATGGGTTTCCGAAAGGATGCTCAGATGATGAATTTCCGTGGGCGAGGGAAGGCGAAAATCCGCTGGAGACAAAGTATGTGTATTCCACACACAGTGAATTGAATGCCATATTGAATTACAGCGGCGGAAGCCTGGTCGGAGCCAAGCTGTATGTGTCACTGTTTCCGTGTAATGAGTGTGCAAAAGCGATCATTCAGTCGGGAATTAAAGAGGTCATTTATGATTGTGACAAGTATGCGGACACCCCGAGTGTCATGGCATCCAAACGGATGATGGATGCAGCCGGAGTCCGGTATCATCAGTATCATCGATCAAACCGGGAGATTAAAATAAAATTATAGACTGCGCATAAACTACCTTCTGTGGGAATAAGATATATCAGATGTTTCCACAGGAGGTAGTTTTGTTATGAAAAATAAAGCGGGAGCTGTGATTTTAAACTTTTTTCTGCGGGCAGTGATGGGAATCTGCCTGATATATTTTATCAATCAATACGTCCTGCCGGATCAGGATTCCTGGAAGGTAGGAATCAACGGGCTGTCCTTTTTGACATCCGGAAGCCTTGGTATTCCTGGGGTCTGCATGCTTTATGGAATTCTGGTGTATCAAAGTTTGTAAGGTTTTCACAAAAAACTGCAATTTAGGAAAAGCGTATGGACAAGGCGGGAAACTGCGTTTATAATACATTTCACACAGCAGATCATTCGAGTGCTGTTTTTATCGGACCTGCTTCACAGGTCTTTTGTATCAGGAGATCAGAGGATTCTGATCGTCAGTTATTTTTATTCAGGCTGCGGTTCGCAGCGGTATTTTCATCCAAAAGATTGAATGAATCATACAGAACAGGAGGGATAGGTTGCATCAGAAAAATTTTGTAATCTGTGATCAGGAGGCAGATTATGCGAGAAACCTTATGCAGATGATCGGAGACAGAAAAGAGCTTGGATTTCAGATGCATATGTTTCAGAAATTGGAACCACTGAAAAAATTCGCAGAACAAAAGCCAATCCAGATCTTGCTGATCGGAGAGGAATATTCGCAGGAAGAAAGACTGGAAATTCCGGCAGCAGAGCGATTTGTACTGGTAAAAGCAGAAGGGAGGTATCTGGCAGACGAAGAAAAGGAGCTTTATAAGTATCAGTCAGTTGATCAGATTCTGACAAAGGTTCTGGAGCTTTCTGTGGACAAGGAACGGGCTGTGGCAAAGACGCTCCGAAAGACAAGGGGAAGTCTGATCGGTGTTTATTCACCCATACACAGGATCGGGAAGACGAAGTATGCGTTGGAACTGGGAAAAGAGCTGGCAGAAAAAGGACCTGTTCTGTATCTGAATCTGGAAGAGTATGCAGGAGGTGAGCATTATTTTTCAAAAGAACAGGAACAGAATCTGGGAGATCTCTTGTATTATTCAAAACAGGAGACCGGAAATCTGGGACTTCGTATCAGCATGATGACAGGCCAGATTGGGAACATGGATTATATACGTCCGATTCCGGTGGTACAGGATCTGCAGGCGGTCACAGCAGAAGAGTGGCTGCAGCTGTTTGAGCAGATTGTGGAAAAAAGTATTTATGAAGTGTTGATCCTGGATTTGGGAGACAGTGTGAACGGACTGTTTTCGATTCTGGAAAAATGTGATTCTGTTCATACGCTTTCGATCGAAGAGCCGGCAGCAAAGGCAAAGCTGCAGCAGTATACGGAGAATCTTTTGCGGACCGGACATGAGAAAATCCTGGAGCATACGGTACAGAAGGTGGTAAGGTCGAGAAACGGCGGTACTGTCATATGAGAAACACAGAGCGATTATATGACCGGGTGATTGAAAAGATGGATATGACCTGCGATATGGAAGACGAGGAACTGCAGGAGCTGATTCACGAAGTGTTGGAGGAGGCTTCAAAAGAAGAGTTTATTCCGCTTCAGGAAAAGATACGGATCAGCAAAGAGTTGTTTAATGCGTTCCGGAAACTGGATATTCTGCAGGAGTTGATCGAAGATGATGAGATCACGGAAATCATGATCAATGGGACGGATCATATTTTTCTGGAAAAAGCGGGGCGTATTTTTGAGTCAGATCGCAGATTTGTGTCAGTTGCAAAGCTGGAAGATGTGATCCAGCAGATTGCGGCAGGTGCGAATCGCTATGTCAATGAAGCATCTCCCATCGTAGATGCGAGACTGGAGGACGGTTCCCGTGTAAATGTTGTACTGCGTCCGGTGGCATTAAACGGTCCGATCATGACGATTCGAAAATTTCCAAAAGAAGCCGTTACAATGAAACAGCTGATTGACTGGGGAAGTATCAGTCAGGAAGCGGTAAATTTCTTAAAAATTCTTGTGGAATCAAAATATAACATTTTTGTCAGCGGAGGGACAGGCTCCGGTAAGACAACATTTCTCAATGCGTTATCAGACTATATTCCAAAAGATGAACGAATTATTACAATTGAAGACAATGCGGAGCTCCAGATCAAGGGTGTTTCGAATCTGGTCAGACTGGAGGCGAGAAACGCAAACCTGGAAGGAGAAGGGGCGGTGACGATCCGTGATCTGATCAAGTCAGCACTTCGTATGAGACCGGATCGGATCATTGTGGGGGAAGTCAGAGGTGATGAAACAGTGGACATGATATCTTCAGCAATGCTTAACGGCCATAGTGGTTCAATGTCTACCGGTCATGCCAACAATCCGATGGATATGCTTCACAGATTGGAGACGATGATGCTGATGGGGATTGAATTGCCTCTGATCGCGATTCAGCAGCAGATCGCTTCTGCTCTGGACGTTATCATTCATCTCGGAAGACTCCGGGATAAGAGCAGAAAAGTACTGGAGATTACAGAAGTACTTGGGTATGAGAATGGAAGGATTCAGTTACAGACATTATATAAATTTCAGGAGGAGGGAATGGAAGATGGAAAAATTAAAGGAACTCTTATGAAGGAAAATGAAATCACTCAGAGAGAAAAACTGCTGGCAGCAGGATATTCAGAAACGGGAATACATGGCGGCAGCGGGCAGAGGAATTCTGATCACGGGGATGACGGCCTATCTGTTTTATGATCATTGGGCAGCGTGGATCTTGATGGTTCCGATCGCATTGCTCTATGTGAAGAACTGGGAAGAAGAGTGCTGTAAACAGAAGAAAGAGGAATTCAGAGAACAGTTTCGCGAGAGCATACAGACATTGTCCGCAATTTTAAAAGTCGGGTATTCTGTGGAAAATGCAATCCGGGAAACGTGGAAAGAAATCTGCCCCATTTACAAGAAAAAAACAAGAATTATAAAGGAATATGAAACGATGGTTCATCAGCTGGATCTGAATATGACAGCAGAAGAAGTGATGAAGCAGTTTGCCGATCGTGTGAAAGAGGAAGATGTGGAAAATTTTGTAACGGTATTTGGCGCTGCAAAACGTCTGGGAGGAGACAGTATTGCCATTATTCGGCATGCGGCAGACGCAATCGGAGAAAAAATGGAAGTTGAAAGAGAAATACAGGTGATGCTCACTTCAAAAAAGCTGGAATTTAAGATCATGTGTGTGATTCCGTTTGTAATTATTCTGTATATGAGAAGCGCATTTCCTGAGTTTATGGCAGTGCTTTACGGAAATCTTGCAGGCACTTTGTTTATGACAATCTGCCTGATGGTATATCTGACAGCTTATCAGCTGGGCAAAAAAATGACACAGATAGAGGTGTAAGGGGATGGTATGAAAACAGAAAGAAAAGGATATCAAAAGGCAGTACTGGTGATCGCAGTGTTTACGATTCTGGCGGGAGCCTTATATGCGACTGATAATTTTCGGAAAATTCCGCAAAACAAATCCGGAAGCAGTATATTAAAACGGAATGAACACGGACAGGGGGAGAAAAATCAAAAGCTGGTCGCAAAAACAAAAGATCAGAAAGCGAAAATCACTGTGGAAATACAGGAACAGTCGTATACACAGGAAGAATTGCAAAGAGTATTTGACACAGCAGGGAAAAAGCTGGAAACGCTGATACTTGGGGAAAATAAGAGTCTGGATGAAGTGAGGTATGATCTGAATCTTGTAAAAACAGTACCGGATACGGGAATCGAGGTATCCTGGGAGTTAAGTGATTACCAGACAGTAAACATTCTTGGCGAACTGCAGGATAAAAATCTGTCGGAAGAGGGAAGGATCATTGAGTTAAAAGCATTGCTCACATACGGAGATGCAAAGGCAGAACATCAGTTTTCGGCAAGAGTGTTTCCGCCAAAGCTGGATGATGCCGGGCAGTTTCAAAGACAGCTGGAAAAGAAAATGAAGGAAGCAGATGAGACAGACCGTGAATCCGGCTATGTGGTGCTTCCGGATGAAATTGAAGGAAAAACAGTATCCTGGCATTATGCAAAAGATATGAGAAGTGTGGGAATCTTTGTACTGGGGATTGTGGCAGCGGCCCTGATGCTGGTGCTGGAAAAACAGAATGAAATCCAGAAAAAGAAGGCACGCCGACATCAGCTGGCAATGGATTATCCGGAATTTATCAGTACATTTACATTGTATCTGGGAGCCGGAATGCCTGCACGAAGAGCGTGGTTTCAGATTGCATCGGTTTATCGGCAGCAGGAAAATACGAGATATGTGTATGAGGAGATGGTCTATACCATGCGGGAAATGCAGAGAGGAACTCCGGAGAGTGAATGCTATGAGCATTTTGGAATGCGGTGCGGGCTTCCGGTCTATCGTAAATTTGCGGTGATGCTGTCTCAGAATTTAAGAAAAGGAACAAAGGGACTGGCAGAATTACTTCAGAGAGAAGCGGCGGGAGCGTTTGAAGAGCGAAAAGCAGCAGCCAGAAAACTAGGAGAAGAGACCAGTACAAGACTGCTGGGGCCGATGTTTCTGATGCTGGGAGTGGTGCTGATGATCATTGTTGTACCGGCATTTTTGACGATTCAGATTTAAGAAGAAAGGAAGAGGACGATATGTTGAGAAAATTTACAGAGAGCATGAGAGAACGGGTGCAGATGTTTGTGGCAGAGATGCAGGCAGAAACCGGGCTGTCAGTCGTGGAGATGATATTGATATTGGTGGTTATCATTGCACTCGTCTTGATATTTAAAACACAGCTGACGACGCTGGTCAACGATATTTTTGAAAAGATCACAAGTGAAAGTGCGGGAATCTAACGTGGAAAAAGGGGAGATCACAGCATTTTTAAGCCTGATATTTGTACTGATGATCTCATTTGTAACAGCAATTCTGGAAAGTGCATCTGTTCAGGCAGAGAAAAATCAGGCAAGGCTGGATATGGATCGTGCGGTGTATTCGGTATTTGGAGAATATCAGAAAGAATTATTGGAAGAGTATGGAATCTTTGCGGTGGAGGGAAGTTATGAAACCGGTAATTTCTCAGAGAAACAGCTGATCGACAGAATGCACTATTATGGAGCGTCAGGAATCTGGCCGGAAGTAGAAGGGATTCAATTTCTCACAGATCAAAACGGACAGGCATTTCGGGAAGGCGCTGTCAAATATATGGAAGATCTGTATGGGATTTCGATTATTCAAGGATTGGGGGCTCTGGCAGAAAAGTGGGAACAGCAGGAAATTACCGGGGAACAGACAAAGGATGAGAGCAATCAGAGTCTGGAAGAACTGGATGATATGTTGAATCAGAATCAGAGCTCTCTTCCGATGGAAAATAATCCGCTTCCCCACATTGAACAGTTGAAAAAGTCGGGTCTGATCAGCCTGGTATTTCCGAAAGAAAAGCAGGTTTCCCAAAAGCAGATTCGAGGGGAAGAACAGGCTTCCTCCCGGGCGCTGCGGGTAGGGAGGGGGACATTTCCGGTCAGAAGTGATGTGGATGAAGTTACAAAAAAGCTGTTATTTCATGAGTACATTCTTAAAAAATTCGGAAATGCTGTGGAAGAAGAAAAAGAAAAACGATCGCTTGCCTATGAAGTGGAATATCTTCTGGAGGGAAATACATCTGATCAGGAAAATCTGGAGGCGGTGCTGAACAAGCTGCTTTTGATCCGGATGGGGCTGAATTTTGTATATCTGCAGACGGATACAGCAAAACAGGCGGAGGCAGGAGCTATGGCATTGGCGCTTGCAACGGCAGTAGCGCTTCCGATGCTGGAGCCTGTAGTCAAACAGGTATTGCTGGCAGCGTGGGCATTCGGGGAAAGTGTCATGGATTTACGTTCTCTGATGTCCGGAAAACGCGTTGCTCTGGTAAAAACAGCAGAGAACTGGCAGCTGTCGCTCTCTTCCCTGATGAAGCTGGGAACCAGTGAAGATACACAGGAAGGGGCTGATGTAACAGATGGATGGGATTACAAAAGTTATCTGAGAATGCTGTTGTTTTTAGAAAATGGAGATCATCTTACCATGCGTACGCTGGATCGGGTGGAGCAAAATCTGATTTATGAAAAAGGACTTGCCTTTTTTCGTGCAGATGCATGTGTAACAAAGCTCAGACTGCAAAACCTTGTTCAGATCAGAAACGGGTTATCTTATGAATTTCCACTCTATTTCGGATATGAATAAACAACTCCCGCACCCGGCACAGGTGCCCGGATCTACTGCCGAAACGTCCCCTCTGGCAGAGACACTCACAAATTTTAAAGAAAGGAAAAATGATGACACAATCAAATCAAAAACCATCCAATAAGAATCTAAAACGGGCATCTGTGCCGGGGGCGGGAGGAAGTATTACTGTAGAAGCAGCGCTTAGCGTACCGATTTTCTTTTTTGCAGTAGTATGTCTGATTTATTTTATCGAGATTCATAATGTGCAGACAACCATTCGGGCAGCGGCAGTTCATGCGGCCAAGATCTGTACGGAAGATACAGCACTTGTTCCGGTCTTAAATACATCGAAGCTGGAATCGGAAATTGTCAGGAGCATTGGAGCAAAGCGTCTGGAGAACAGTATTGTGAGCGGTGGAAGTAAAGGGATACAATGTGCGGGATCATATTGTAATCCCAATGGGAATGAGCTGAATGTTGTTGTACGATACCAAATCCGGCTTCCGTTTTTACAGTTTGGAAATCTGTCTGCAGAATATAAGGAAGAAATGAAATTCAGCAGTTGGAACGGATTTCAGAAAAAAGGTCTGGAGTCAGGAGATGAACAGATCGTCTATATTACAAAAACAGGGCTGGTTTATCATGAAGATTATCAGTGTACGTATCTGCAGCTTTCTGTCAGGTTTATCCCTTATGCAGACCTGGACGGAATTCGGAACGAAGACGGCGGAAGATATTATAAATGTGACAAATGTGTCCATGGAAGTGCAATGGCAGGAGTTTATATTACAAATACAGGGGGCAAGTATCACAACTCACTCACATGCAGCGGTCTGAACCGGACGATTTATGCGGTTCAGAAATCAAGGGTGATAGGAAGAGGGAGATGTTCACGATGTACGAAATAGGAGAAATTTGTTTTGGAGGATATTTATGTGTTGTTTCCATGTGGGATATCAGAAAAAGAGAAATACCGGTCTGGCTTATTGCGGCAGGTGGGATTCTTTCGGCAAGTCTTGGATATTTTCATGGAAAAATTCCACTGCTGCTAATGGTCACAGGCGCGCTTGTGGGCGGTGTGTTTCTTCTGGTCAGCAGAGTGACACAGGAGGCTTTCGGATATGGTGACAGTCTGATGATCGCGGTGACGGGTGTGTATCTCGGGTTTTGGAATGTGTTGTATCTCCTTGTCTGGGCATATGTTCTGGCAGCAGTGTTTGCAGGATACGTGCTGATCAGGAAAGGTTTTCAAAAAGATGCGGCATTTCCGTTTGTTCCGTTTTTACTGGCTGCGTATATAGGGATCGTCTGTCTGGGAGGGATATAAATGAGGTGTGTAAAAGGGAGTACCACAGTTGAAATGGCATATGTGATGCCGTTGATTTTTCTGGTATTTCTGATTATTGTCCGTACGACATTTTATTATCATGATAAAAGTATTTTAGACGGGATGGCATATGAAGCAGTTACGACAGCGGTTCAGACGGCACGGAATCCAAGAGCGAAAGAAGCGGATGTGGAGACGTTTTGCAGGGAACGGATCAGGGGGAAACTTATTTATTTTTCTATGCCGGAGGTGTCTGTGAATGTGACAGATGATGAGGCAGAGACGACAATTTCCGCGACCAGAGGGAAGATGTGTATCCGGGTAAAAAGACAGGTAAAAATCCCGCATCCGGAGAAAAAGATCCGTTTGAAGAAAAAACTGGAAACAATAAAATAGGAGAAGTTGGAAGTGAATACAAAATATGAAAAAGAATTAAACAGAATCTGTCTGCATATTCATGTACCGGAGATTTATGAGGAAGATTATCAGATGCCGATGCTGAGAGCAAATAAAATTCCGGGCATTCTGGAAGTAAACGGCTGCGGAATCGATGGAGAGAGCCGGTATACATATGAAATCACAGGATTAGTCTCCATGGCGGTTTTATTTGAAAACAAGCAGGTTCAAAAAGGGGATATTGAGCAGTTTATCTATTGTCTTCTAGAGAGTATTTCGCAGCTGCAAAAGTATATGCTGCATCCGGGCTGTCTGTTGTTAGAACCGGAATATGTTTTTTGCAGAAAACAGAAATATTTCTTTTGCTATCTGCCTGGAAGGAAACAGGAGCTCTGTGAATCATTTCACCGAATGACAGAGTATTTTGTAGAAAAGCTGGATTATGAAGATGAGAAGGGGATCACGCTTGCTTATGAGCTGCATAAAGCAACACTTGAGGAGAACTATGATCTGGATGCCATTATGCAGGAATACCGTACAGAATGTGAAGAAGCAGAAGAGGAGGATGAGCCGGATACAGAGGAAGCGTGGGAAGAAGAGGAAATTTCTGATTCTCTGTTTACGTTGGATACGGAAGAGGAATATAAACCAGCAAAGGATACGGAGGTCATCCGGGAATCCGGCGGTGTATGGAGTGCCTGGAAAAAAGCGGCGCATAAAATCAGCAGAGGGAGACTTGGAAGATGGGGAAGCTGGGATGATCTGATATTGGAAACAGATGGACAAGATGAATCCACTCACTTATAATAACTGTATTAAATTGCGCCTGATGAAGGGCGCGGAAAAGAGGGATTCAAATTGCAGAAAAACAAACAGACAGTCTGTACAGCGGCATTGATCGTGATCAATATGGGAATCTTTTTTCTATTGTCATTTCTGGGCAACCCGGAAAATGCGGTATTTATGATAAAATACGGAGCCATGTACCCACCGTTGATTTTTGAAGATGCCCAGTATTATCGGTTGATAACCTGCATTTTTTTACATTTTGGGATCGATCATCTGATGAATAACATGGTAATGCTCGGTGCATTGGGGTGGAATCTGGAGAAGGAGATTGGCAGTTTTAAATTTTTGCTGATTTATTTTGTGAGCGGGATCGGGGCAAATCTGATCTCTCTTGCCATGGATTTTTACACTGGAAATCTGGCAGTCTCAGCAGGTGCATCCGGAGCAATTTTTGGATTGCTCGGGGCACTTCTTTGGGTTGTGATTCGTAACAGGGGAAAGGTCGGAAGGCTCACCGGAAGAGGGATGCTGTTTATGGTACTGTTAAGTCTTTATTTTGGCTTTACCAGTACAGGTGTAGACAATGCGGCCCATGTGGGCGGGCTGATCTGTGGATTTCTGACAGCCGTGCTTTTGTATCACGGAAGGAACGTGCCTAGACAGGAAGTGTAACGGTAAATGTAGTGGATTCCTGCGGAGTGGAAACAGCAGTGAGAGTTCCTTCGTGAGCCTCTGCGATCTTGCGGGAGAATGCCAGTCCAAGTCCGGTTCCGCCCTGTTTGTAGGTGACAAATGGCTGGAAGATACATTCCATCTGCTCCGGAGTGATTCCGCAGCCGGTATCGGTACAGGTGATGGTAATGATATCTCCGCTGCGGGAAGCTGCCAGATGAATGGAGCCTTGTTCGGTGATGGCTTCCTCTGCATTTTTCAGCAGGTTCAGGACAAGTTCCTGCAGTTTGATCTTGTCTCCGGTAAATTCACCGAGAGAGTCGGATATGGAAGAGGAAAATTCAATATCTGCTTCATTTGTGTCCAGCGAGATTGCAAAAGAGATTGCAACGTTTTTCAAAAGCTGTTCTATAGAGAAGACAGAATAATACAATTCATTGCTGCTGTTAAAGGCAGAAAGCTCTTCTAAAAGCTGAATAATAAAATCGACGTCACCCATTACCTGGCTCCAGTGTGGAATGTCTTTGAGCTCCGGATTTTGTTTTTCCATTACCTGCAGAGCAGAGGAAACAAGAGTAAGGGGATTGCGAATCTCATGTGAGATCGTGGAAATTGTATTTCGGTGATTGCGCAGAAGCTGCGGGATGATCTGCCGTGCATCTTCATTATTGCTCATCAATTTGTTCATTTTATTAATATCGATATTGTATAGCATAGTTATGTCCTCCAAAGTAGTTCTGTTTAAGTGTAGTCTATCATGCGAAAAAGGAGGGTTCAATAAAATAAGTATGACAAAATTCGACAAAAAAGGTGATTTCTGTAAGTAAAATATTCTTCTATTTTCTGGAAAAATGTTTTATACTACAAGTAAACAAAAAAGGAGATGCTTAGATAATGAAAGATGATAACTGTATTTTTTGCAAACTGGCATCAGGTGAGATTCCTTCAGCAACTATTTATGAAGATGCTGATTTTCGCGTGATTCTGGATTTGAGTCCGGCGTCAAAAGGACATGCACTGATCATACCAAAAGAACATTACCGCAATTTATATGATCTGGATGATGAACTGGCAGCAAAAGCGCTGGTGTTGGCAAAAAAGATGATCTGTAAGATGAAAGATATTCTTGGATGTGACGGATATAATATTGTTCAGAATAATGAAGAACCGGCAGGACAGACGGTATTTCATTTTCATATGCATTTGATACCGCGTTATGAAGGAGATCAGGTTGGTCTTGGCTGGAAGATGGGTGAACTGACAGAAGCGGACAAGGAAGAGATTCTGAATAAAATCAAGTAATTACTGGAGAAAACATGTTGACGGATAAACAAGATTATGAAGAGATATACCAAAAATACAAAAATCTCGTTATGAAGGCAGCATATAAATATTCAGGGAATTACGATATTGCAGAAGATATTACACAGAGTACATTTCTGCAATTATATATGTATATCGATGAATTGAAAGATATCAATATCAAAGCTTGGATGTATACGACTGCAAAGCATATGGCGTTGAATTATAACAAGAAAGCAGAAAGAGAAGTTCTCTCGGAAACAGGGGAAGATCCTGCTATTTTAGATTTGGAGGACAGCGCAGAAGATACATACATGGAAAGAATGAAGGATGATGAACAGACCAGTCTGCATGAAGAGATTTTTGCAGCCTTGTACAAGCATAATCCACGTTGGTATGATGCAATTCGTTATGTATATTACTTGGAGATTCCGCAGTCTGCTGTTGCAGAAAGAATGGAGATAAGCATAGAAGTGCTGCACAGTTTACTCTACAGAGCAAGAAAATGGATCAGAAAAAAGTTTGGTGTAGAGTATGAGGAATTTCTGGAGCTGTAAACGAACAGGTGTCAAAACGACACCTGTTCAGCTGATTTTAGTGGCGATATAAAACTATCGGCGGGAATTCTCGATGAGATCGATGATTGTATCGATTGAATTTTGCTGATTCGAATCACGCATGGCATCCATAAAACGGCTGCGATCGTTATACAATTTCCGCACTGCCTCTAAAAGGGATTCTTTGGTCAGCTCTTCTTCTTCGAGAACCATGCTGAAGCCCTGACGTTCAAAGGAGCGGGCATTTAAAATCTGATCTCCGCGGCTTGCGTTGGCTGAGAGCGGGATCAGCAGATTCGGTTTTCTCAGAGCAAGAAGTTCGCAGATTGCGTTTGCACCGGCTCTTGAGATCACAATATCTGCAAGTGCAAAGATATCACGAAGCTCATCCTTGATATATTCAAACTGTGTGTAGCCTTTCATAGAAGTCAGAGAGTCATCTACCTTGCCTTTTCCGCAGAGATGGACAATCTGGAAATGCTCTAAAAGTTCCGGGAGTGCCAGACGAACAGCGTTATTTACTGCAACGGATCCAAGGCTTCCGCCGATGACGAGGATGACTGGCTTGTCAGCAGAAAAATGACACAGATCCATAGCCGCGATCCTGTTTCCGGATAATAGTTCCTGACGGATCGGAGAACCTGTTAATACGGCCTTGTCTTTCGGAAGATGCTCCAGAGTCTCAGGAAAGTTACAACATACCTTTGTAGCAGATGGGATTGCGATCTTGTTGGCAAGTCCGGGTGTCATATCAGATTCGTGAATGATCGTCGGAACTTTATTGTGTTTGCCGGCAAGTACGACAGGAACAGATACAAATCCGCCTTTGGAAAAGATCACATCCGGCTGAAGTTCTTTGATCAGTCTCTTTGCTTCACCGAATCCTTTCAATACGCGGAATGGATCGGTAAAGTTCTGAACACTGAAATAGCGGCGCAGTTTACCGGAAGAGATTCCGTGGTAAGGGATGCCGAATGGCTCGATGAGCTCTTTTTCGATTCCCTGATAAGAGCCAATATACTGAATATCGTATCCAAGTTCCAAAAGACGTGGAATCAGAGCGATATTGGGGGTAACATGACCGGCGGTTCCACCTCCGGTAAGTATGATTCGTTTCATATAAAAACCTCCAGAAAAAATGTGTTAGTTAGTCGGCTGCAACGAAAATAGCCGAGGAAAACATATAATTTCATATTAACCTTATTTAGTGAAATGTCAAGACAAAAGTAGGAACCATAAATAGAATCGTGTAAGGGGTAGAACGATGAAAAAAAAGAACGTGCTTTCACTTCATGAAGAAACAGAAAAAGAAGCGGCAAAAATCGAAAAAGAGATTCTGAAAGACTCCAAACTGGAAGAAATCAAAGTCTCTGATGAAATGGAAAAAAGGCTGGCAGAGCAGATACAGGCATATGAAAAGACACAAAGTCAAAAGAAAGTGCATCGGCACAGTCCACTTTTCAGAAGAAGAGTGATGGTGGCTGCTGCAGTGCTGATGATCGCGGCTGTTGCAACAAGCGTGACTGCGGTGGGGAGTAAATCTTATCTCAAGGAGATCATTGAGAAGTTTACCGGGGAGACAGGTCAGGCATCGGTGATCAATGTGGAGGATATGGATACGCAGGCAAGTGAGAGTGAAGATGAAACACAGGTGTATCGGGAGATAAAAAGAGAATTTGGAATTCAAGCCGTGAGAATTCAGTATAAGCCTAAAGGAATGAGGCTACAGAAATATACTCTTGATAAGGCACAAAAAAGAGTACAGATGTTTTATGAATATCAGGGAGAGGTAGTCTGGTACTCCATTTATATGAATGCAGAGGATTCGTCTCTTGGACAGAAAGAATCCGATGAGAACGTAGACGAGTTTGTAGTAGAGAATAATGGAAAAGAGATAGATGTTATAGAAAACGATGTAGAAGGTTATGAATTGCATCGATATATTGCGGAATTTGATGATTATGGTATTTATTATCAACTGAGAGGAATCATGGAAAAAAAAGAATTTGGAAAAATTTTAAAAAATTTAAAATTTTTTTGAAAAAACGCGTCAGTTTTTTCGAGTTCGATTGTTTACTTAATAGAGGGGGATGGAGAGAGTTATGAAAATTAGAAAAAAAATGCTGTCTGTATTCTGTGCGGCAATGTTATTGGGAACGATTACATCAGTCACAATTCCTCAGGTGCAG
>OGYS01000286.1_pt1 | contig 33366 bp, 30 predicted proteins | sample 1576611 | NCBI WGS metagenome assembly OGYS01 (sample SAMEA3541571, study PRJEB24748) | human gut metagenome | biome: human gut; feature: human-associated habitat; material: faeces | place: China | collected 2012
ATCGGCACATCTTCCACCGAATCATCCGCCAGCACCAGATGAAACACCAGCGTCATCTGCACATCCTCCAGTGTGTACCTGTCAATATCACTCAGAAGTGTGATCCCCATCTTCGCCGCATATACCGTTCCCAGTTCAATCTCCGTGCTCCCGCAGCACTGCCTGGAAATATATCCGGAACCCTTCACAATCTCCTTCGCCCCGAACTCATACGTCATTCCGCCCTTGGTAACAATCGTACCCGTCCAGAAATATTTTCTTGTATTACTCCTGACTGCCCTCAGAAAAGCATCCGACACAGGATACATTCCGCCATCTCCATTTCCCCACGAAAAAAGCACCAGCCAACTAAGCGACTGATGCCATATTATGTTATTATTTTACTTACAAACCAGAAACTATAGACTTGTTCACACTTTTAAAAACGAAGTGGCATTTCAGATTTTACAACCTCAACATCTCTCTTATAATAATGCAATAGCTCACCTATCCCTTTCGCTGCAATATCAATTTGATTTGTTGGTCCAATAGTTATTCTTGTAATAAAATCGATACTTTCTATCTCTTTTTTTATATACGGTATTACTATACTATTTTTGTTTCTAAAACTGATTTCTTGCTTTTTATTAACAGCAAACACAAATCGATATTCGTTCTCCCCTTTGAAACAACTTCTTTTAAAAAACATACTATACAGTTCACATATAATTGACATATGCGAAATAAGCATTTTGTACTCTTTGCCTTGTAATTTATTAATCTCCTCTAAAGATTTTATATTTCCAAAATCATCAACATCTATGAACTCATCATAAAACGTTTTTCTTAAACATTCTTTTTGTGATTCAAAATCATAATTCACTAAACCATCCCACATGATACTATGATTCAAATTTTTTCTAAATTTTGCAAAATCAATCTCTAAATTAATACCATCATACTTGGAATAATTCGACCACAACAATTGACTATCCTCATCGCAAGAGAACGAACAGATGTAATATGAATTCGTCAAACCATTCCCCCTAATACCTTCGTTTATACTTTTTTCTACATCCTGGATTACTTCTGATTTTATATTTTCTTCCTTTAAAACCACTACACAGGCATCCAGTGCAACTTTAAGTTCATCCATATCATTTAAGTAATCCCATTTTGTAACCCATAATTCTTTTCTAGAAACAATATTAATTAATGCGTCAATTGTTGTATAATGATATATCTTCTCGCCCTCATCCATTTGAGCTATGCGGAGCATATCTTTGTCATAATGCATATACTTACCTCCATTTTCTAAATCAGCATAACACAAGCAAAAATGCCATTATACAATAAATAAAACGATACTTTTTTTATAAATAATATTTTTAAGACTGTACTCTTAATCTGATACTCCAAGTATAGCACCATCCTACATCTCTTTCAACGTAAAACTCACCGTCCAAAGTCCCTTATATATTAGACGAGATTCGTAAAATGAGAGTGTTCCCAGAGCCAGAAGAGATGGATAAACTCCTGCCGTGGTCAAAAGATTTGCCCGATGAAGTTCGAACGAAATACAAGAAATAAATTGAGCCGCCCAAGTGAGCGGCTTACTTTGATAATACGGATGATTACCAACTTACGCTTATAATTCCTTTACTTAAGCAGATTCAATATAAATATGAGGATAAAAATATTCTGCGTATAAGCTGAGTTATACTGATATTAGGATAAACTGCGAAACGGGCAATACGTGGATTCTGCATTGGGAAGAAGAATTGGGAAATGAGCGACACCATCAATGGTGCAAACAGTTCTGCAATCATTTACAGCATAGCAGAGACAGCGAAAGCGAATAATCTGAAACCTTATGATTATTTTGAATATCTGCTCATAGAACTTCCCCAACATGCAGAGGATACAAACCGAGATTTTCTGGCATCACTTCTGCCATGGTCAGAAACATTGCCGGAATATATCAGGAAACCTAAGAAAACAGATGATAAATAGAATGGCCGCAAAAGCGGCCAAATAAATATCAAGGTACTCGGAATTTACCGTTTTTACTTTAGTAATACACACAGTTATGATTTTGCCTCCATAAATAGAAACAAATACCTGTTTTATTAAACTCATAATTCTATCAGGTGCATTCTTTACTGCCAAATACCCTTCATTAATATTTACCCTCGCAAATGTATCTTTATATTCATAGACATATTCCGGTTTTTCTTCTTCTGACAAATATGTATGCTTTGATAAGTAGCTAAAGGTAATCTCTAAAGTGTCCGCAGCGATATCTTCAACAGACTTTACTTTCAATTTTTTATATTGTTCGTCCTCTACAAATTGAAGTACATCTAAGTTTTCGGCTATGTATTTTTTTAATTTTTCTGGTTGTATCTCCTTTGATTTCATATTAAAACGACACAAAGAAAAACCAGGCCTTAATCCATATCTATTTAGCTCATGGATTTTATCAATATCAGCATCTGTTATTTCAGACGATTTCTCTACTAAACATATTAAATCTTTTCGAGAAAGTCTCTGTAGTGCTTGCCTCATGATCATATTCGATCAAACTTGGCGGCAGCATAATAATCAGCTTCCTGGCTTCTATGCATTTACTGGTAGTTCCGCTATTGCGAAAATCACGTTGTATTTTTCTTTGCTAGGATGGTACCAACATTTTTTCGGAACGTTGGTACACGTGGCATACAGATTTTCCTGACGTTTCAGATCCGTTATATAACTGACTCTTCCACGTACATTTTTCAGCTTCACCATACGGACAAAGCTATGCTTTCCATTGCTGATTTTTTCCCTTTCCGGCAATGGATACGTCAGAAAATATGACTTTTGCCAGCAAAAATGGTTTATTAGCATCTTTTGTATTGACTTTTCTGCACTATCAGGTTACAATTAACATTAAGAAATGGGTTTTGTTACTGAGTAAAGTCATTTGACTGGAAAAGGTTGCTCGTTTCTTTTTTTATTTTCATGATATCGTATAAGTAATACTTCCCATCTTCATCGTGTCTGACCAACATCGCAACATTAAAGACGTTGTATCTCTCTATTTCTCCATCATCACCAAATACCGGAAGAGCAAATCTTGAATCATATGAATACCAACCATATTTAGCATCTTTACTATGCTTCTCCTTACGATTATCTTCATAAACCTCGTTCGTTGCTATTTTAAGCAATTCCGGTAATCCCTGTGCGGCATTCGCTTTTGCTTTCGCATTTGCTCCTTTCAAAATCCGAGTATAATTTGAGTGCGTATACTCATCAGGAAGATCCGATCCAATATAAATCATCTTATTGCAATCTTCTATCTGATAGAATTCTCCTACATACTGGCGTAAATACTTTTCAACTTCATCCCAATTAACTGCTCTTTTTCCCTTGAACAGAATATCATGAATAAATACTGTTTTCTTTCCGTTCAAATCTTCGACAACATTTACTTTTCTCTCCAAGTTAACCTCCTAAATATTTGCGTGTTATAACGCATTGCGTTATGCTTATTGCAAAAAAATATACAGAGGATACATTTTAATTATCTTCACTTTTGATATGACGCTCTATTTCCGCTCTGTATTTCAACAATCGCAGTAAATAATCCGGAAGTTCTCTTTTCTCTGCTTCCCAATCTTGAACGGTACGATACGGAATACCATAGTAGTCACTAAATTCACGTCTGTTCATTCCCATTTTTTCTCTTAATTTTTTTACTTCTTTTCCTCTACTCATGATTAAACTCTCCCGCCAGAAACAACGCATTGCGTTACTTAATAGTACCCGATATATGCTATGTTGTCAATTCGCTATATTCTCACCTCTCATCATATTTTCACCCATATATTTTTATTAAATAGAAAAGACCGGACCAATATTCGTACTATGCTTCGCTTATATTCATATATGGATAAGTTTTCAACCCTTGACTCTTGAGTCATACTGCTCTACCAGTCTTTTCACTTCTCCTTGCATCTGTTCTACAACTTCCTCAGGTGAAAGTATTTTCACCTGCTCGCCCAATGAGAATACCCAGCCCAGGAACTGCTTGCTGACATGTACATCTACATTTACGGTAAAATGATTTTCATCTGCTGGTATGAGCATAATGTCTTTTCCGAATCGATCAATGATAACTCCGGCCAGGCGGTTATCCACCAAAAGCTTTACGGTCTTTTCTTTTCCACCGAACATTCCGAAACTTTTCTTTGCATAATCTGCCATGTCCAGTTGCTTAAAATGTTCTTTTCCTTCTCGTGCTTCTGTAGACATGCGGATATGAAGCATCTTATCTACGCGGTAATGCTTGATTAGTTCTGCTTCTGAGTCATATCCGACGAGATAATAATTTTCATCGTCCCAGGAAAGTCCCCATGGACTGATATGATACCAGGCACCATCATGCCGAAGCTCCATTTCTTTTTTCACATTCCACTGATAATACTGAAACTTGATTTTCCGGTTCTCGGATATGGCATTATGGATCGCATCGACGGTATAATAAATGCTTTCGTTCATAGCCTTGATTCTACCAGACACATAGACTTGTCGCTGCAATTTCTGTGCGTCATATTTACTGACCAGTTTTTCCAGCTTTTTAATCAGTGTATTTGTCTTCTTTTGGGTGATGAATTTTGAAAACTGAATCGCATCTACCAGAAGCTTTAATTCCGGAAGTTCGAATGGTCGCTCTACCACATGATAATGATAGCGGTTTCCCACCGGCTCGCCTTCCACTTCTATCCCCAACTTTTCCAGATCTTTCAAATCATTATAAAGACTTTTCCGGTCTGCAGTGACTTCGTATTCTTCCAGCTTTTCCTTAATTTCCGGCATCGTGATATAGTGCTCTTCATCTGTATTTTCTAACATAATCTGTGCAAGTCGATATAATTTAAACTTCTGATTCTTTCCTTTTGGCATCGCAGCCTTCCTCCTCACCTGATGATAGTTTGATTGTATCACAGGTGGGGAGAATATGGTACAGCTATGTATTTTGTCGATTTAATCCTTACGCCAACTTAAGCTCCATACCGGCAAATAGTTCTCCAAGTGAACTGCTAAGGTGCTCGGAAGGTTTCTCTGGCATCTCATAACTTACCAGTTGATAATCTGGATTTAATTCTAACTTTTCAATCAGCAGACCTGTATTGACCGCATCGTTTAGCCCATCGTGGAATCTTCCCTCCGGATCTATGTCAGCCCGTCCCATTGCTTCTTCCAGACTCATTTTTCTGGACATCTCATATCTCTTCATAAATATATCCTGATAGTCTACCCATCTGGATTCTTCCATAAAGGACGCAATCTTTTCATCTACAATATTTTTTGCTTTTATCTCATGAAGAATCTGGGCACGGTCACTTCCGCTCCAGGCATAGACTTTATACTCTCTGTCACCGATCCAGTTGAGCATATGTAATAACGCTTCCTGAAGTCTCGGCGCATGCTTCACCTGACCGTTCTTGATACCTGTCAGATTTTCAATAAAATAATCTATCACACCATGTTCTGGGTGTACGAACTGACTGAGTGTTCCAATTCTCTTGAACTCCTCGTCCAGAAGCACCGCACCAATTTGTATCGTTTCATTCGCATATTTGTATCTTTTACTACGATAATCTCTCGGCACCTTGCACATTTCTAAATCAACAACCAGATAATTCATATAACATTCTCCCTTCTGAATCTTACAACATATGGTATTTTACTCAACTTCTCTCTTTTACCTATCATTTACAATATTCTACCGAAACAGGTGGGGTATAAAATTCACAGCTCCACTTTATTTTCATTTTTTAAGTTTCGAATTTTTAAACCAATTTTGCTAGTCTTCTATTCCTTACAATTTATATCTTGGCTTATTCTTCTTTTTCTATTAGTATAAATATAAGAAATGGGTTTGTTACCGCACAGCTCTAGCTCAAACGGTGTGCTCGTTTCTTTTTTTATTTTACCATATCGCAAATATATCTTGACATATTTTTATATTTATATTAGTATTGTCATTAGAAATGGGTTTTGTTACTGAGTAAGGTCTTATGACTGGAAAAGGTTGCTCGTTTCTTTTTTATTTCCCCCCTACACAAAAACAAGCTGACCTTTCGGCCAGCTCATTTCTTCTTACTTTTATTATTCTCTTTTAATCCAGTGAGACTACCTTGAATCTATTTCACTGCTCCACCTTCTACAACCAGATCCTCTTCGTAGTCTTTTCCGTAAGTGTCTACAAGTGTCTCTTCGTAATCTTTGTGAAAGAACTGTTCATCACCAAGTGATTTGATTTCCTCATTTACCCAATCAAGCAATGTATCGTTTCCTTTGGATACTGCTGGTGCAATGGTGTCTTTATTTCCAAGTTCAGAGATTCCAACTGTGTAACCTTTGTTCTGAAGTGCAAATGCGATAACCTCTGTGTTGTCGTTTGCCCATGCTACACCATTTCCATTTTCCAAAGCATTCTTTGCTGTTGCGTAGGAATCATATTTCTGAAGTGGAATATCCGGATAATTCTCTGTCAGGTAAGTCTCTGCTGTTGTTCCGGAGATGACGATCATCTGGTCTTTACTGTTCCAGTTGTCCAGGCTCTTGATAACGTTGCTGTCTGGAGATACAACTCCAAGTGCTACGTTCATGTACGGAAGTGCGAAGTCTACTTCTTCTGCACGCTCGTCTGTGACTGTGAAGTTTGCAAGGATCAGATCAACTTTTCCTGTCTGCAGATACTCGATACGGTTTGCAGCTTCTGTAGATACAAAGTTGACTTTTACACCGAGATCTTCACCGATTCTGTTCGCGAAATATACATCATATCCCTGATATTCACCGTTTTCATCAACATATCCAAATGGATTCTTATCGGAAAATACTCCGATATTGATTGTTCCGTCTTTTTTGATTTCATCTAATGTACGATAAACAGTTCCGGAATCTTTTTTTGCTGAGGAATCGCTTCCTTTAGAATCATCGGAGCTTGAGCTTCCGCATGCTACAAGTGCAAATGTACTTGCGACTACGGTTGCCAGTGTAATTAATTTTTTCAGTTTCCCATTTTTCATAATACGAACTCTCCTTGTCTCATTTCTTATATCAAAACTCTTATGAGTCTTGCTTTTTCTAAAAATTTCCTGTTACAGATTGATTCAAATATCTCTCTTTACAGACTCAAATGTAAATGTATTCAAGAATTTCTTCGCCCGATCTGTCTTCGGGTGTTCGAAAAACTCATCTGGTGTTTCATCTTCTTGTATTTTTCCGCCTTCCAGAAATATGATCCGGTCTGCTACAGCTCTGGCGAACTGCATTTCATGGGTAACAATTATCATCGTTCTACCTTGCGCTGCCAGGTCTAAGATTACGTCCAGTACTTCACGGACCATTTCCGGGTCAAGTGCTGCTGTTACTTCATCGAAAAGTAAGATTTCCGGGTGCATGCACAATGCACGGACAATTGCAACTCGCTGCTTCTGTCCTCCGGAAAGCTCTCTTGGATAACTTCCGGCTTTTTCTTCCAGTCCAACTCTTCTAAGAAGCTTCATGGCTTCTTCTTTCACTTCATCTTTTGAGCGTTTTTGGACTTTCGTAGGTGCCAGTAAAATATTATCTAATACAGTCAGATGGGGAAACAGATCATAGCTTTGAAACACCATTCCAATCTTCTGTCTGAGACGGGTCAGGGATTTGCTTTTCGGGTCAATGACCTCGTCTCCCAGTTTGACCACGCCGCCCTGGATTGGCTCCAGGGCATTGATACATCGAAGTAATGTACTCTTTCCACAGCCACTTGGACCAACTACCACAATGACTTCGCCTTTCTTTACGTCAAGACTTACATCATCTAAGATGACTTGATCTCCATATTTTTTTATCAGATGTTCTACTGTAAGTAATGTCTCTGCCACAATCTATCACCTCCATCTTCTTTCCAGATATTTTGCAAGCATACTGATTGGCCAGCATGCGAAAAAGTATAATAAAAATACTACAAGATAAATGCCAAATGCAGCATTTGGACTGCTCATTCGATTTGCCTCGATAATCTGCTGTGAGACTTTCAGCACTTCCACCACACCGATCATCAGGATCAGGCTTGTAGTTTTGATCATTCGTGTGATCAGATTGATGGATAGCGGAATGAGTCTGCGAAGTGTCTGCGGAATGATAATGTACCAATAAGTCTGCACTTTGCTCAATCCTAATGCCTCGCTGCTTTCATATTGATGTTTCGGGATACTGATAAGCGCCCCTCTTACCAGGTCACTCATTTCAGCTGCTCCCCAGAATGTAAATACTATAATTGATGCATTTTCTCCTGATAAATCCCAGCCAAACGCTCGCGTTGTCCCGAAAAACACGAGAAATAACAGTACCATTTGTGGCATGATTCGTACAATTTCCAGGTAAATGCGAAGAATCGCTTTGGTAATTGGATTTTTCCAGGTCATCAAAACTCCCAGTACGATTCCGAGTGGAATGCTTATGACTACGGAAATCAGGCTAATCTTCAGTGCCACTCCAAGTCCTGCCAACATTCGCATGAAGTTCTGTCCTTTTAATAAAACACTAATCCCCAAATCCGGCATAGCGCAGCCTCCTTTCTAAGAGACTTCCCAATATCGAAATTGGGAGTAAAATCAATAGATAAAAGACTACCAGTAAAAACAGGCTTTCTGTTGTCTTGTAATAAAGTCCGATCAAGTCTTTTGCGGTAAACATAAGGTCCATAAGACTGACTGCACTAAAGACACTCGTTTCTTTCAAAAGAAAGATTACATTTGCCATAAAGGCCGGTACACTTATTGAAAATGCCTGTTGCAGTACCACGTACCGCATAACCTGCAGTCGGTTCATGCCGAGGCTCAATGCGCTTTCTGTCTGAACCTCTGCGACTGTCTCCAGTCCGCTTCGAAACGCTTCTGTCATATAACTTCCTCCAAGAAATGTCAATCCTGCGATTCCACATGTCTGCGGATCTGTCTGGATTCCAATCTTTGGAAGTCCATAATATATAAAAAATAATTGTACAAGCAGTGGTGTATTTCGACTGAGTTCGATATAGACCGCTACAATTTGTCTTGCGACCGGTACTTTTTCATACTGGATGATCGCACAGATCAGTCCGACGATAATTGCACAGATAACTCCGGCTAATCCAAGTTTTACAGTCAGCAAGGCGGCTCGTTCATACATTGGCAAATATTTGATAATAAATTCCCAGTTCATTGCCTTACCCCTCTCTCACGATTTTTAATCTCTTGCTCCTTTCGATTTCATGAAAGCAATGTTATCACTCTTTTCCTAGCTAGTCAATAGGTTTTATATGAAATGTTGGTTTTTACTCAAACCTATAATCAATATCCAGTTATAGATGTTGACTATAGCAATTTAAAGTAAGACACGCTTTGCCGGCATCATAGATATTTTTTATCAACATTGCCTGATTCTATTATATGCATACTGACTTATATAAGTTATGAATCTTCAAGAAACAAAAAAAAGCCGACACTTTGCATTCTTCGCAAAGTGTCGGCTTTTTTCTACTTTCTGATATCCACAATTCCTGCTTCCAGCATACCTTCGTTAAAATCATAGGCACCGCCTTCACCGTCCAGATTCAGGTACATATCCGCCAGATTATCTTCATTGACGATCCATGCCATGTTGACTTGAATACTCTCGCCCGGTTTCAGAGACGAAATATAATTACCACCATTCCCATAATCTTCTCGCACACTACTGTAGGTCATTTCTGCAGTATGCGCCACGCCGTCCCAACTCACACGGTCATATCCGTTACCGGACTGTTCCATTGCATTATAAATATGGTATTCACCGTTTTCATGACGAATCAATGCCAGATTTCCGATATACAACATGTGCTTGATTTCCTGATCTGAATTATTTGTATACGTGACTGTTGCATAAACAAGTTTTTGATTTACATTTTCTGTTTTAATGACCCGATCTACAGAATTCACACCATCGCCGGATTTGATATAAGAAACTTTATTCTTTACAAGTTTTCCGTTGGAATTGATTACATTTTCCCATTCTTCCGGTAAGTCTGCACCGTTAAGCAACTTCAGATCATCCGCTGTCTGAACCGAATCTACGTGGGCAGAAATTTTATCATTTACGATATTGTTTCCGTCTTTATCTTCTCCTGATGCAGATAATGTAAAATCTTCGCCAATCTTGTACACCTTTAATTTATCCTCAGACACAGACGTTACCATTTCATCTCCGGTCTCAACGTTCGGGTTGACCTCATCGCTCCAGGTATACATCTTCGCTGTTTCCATCATCTTGTCATTTTCTGTAATCTCAAGATTTTCTGCTACTTTCACAGCATCATCTTTCGATACATCATCTCCGATATAGATTGTGATCACACGGTATTTATCCGGGCATAAGAGATAGATTCTTTGGTCAAATGCACCTTTTTCAGTCTTTAAATTGTTATATTTCAGATATACACCTTCGTATTTGCCAAATGTTCTCTCCTCGGACTCGACAACATTTTTATTTTCCAGTGCCTGATTCAGATCATCATTGTCCAAAAGTACGGATGCAAAACTAAATCCACCCATACGTTTGCTTTGCGGATATTCCAGATGTGACTCGTCTACCCATTTCATGCCATCCGGAATATATCCGGTCTTGAAATCAATATCGTGAATCTGCGCCGGAAGATCTGCTAATTTATTTTCTGATGTTATCCCCGTCTTCACACTGTAATCGCCCTGTTTTTCCACATACATGCGGTACATTTTCACACCCGCATAAGCTGCTGTGGAAGTTGCCAGCACGCAGACCATTGCTGCCGCTGCCACTCTTGCACCGTTCCATTTCTTCCTTTTCTTCGGAATCTGTATAATTGTAGTTCCCTGAAGCTGTCTGTCTACTTCATTTTGTATCATTTCATGGATAAAATCCGGAGTCTCCGGAATATTGTTTTTCATATCTTCAAACCTCATATCGCCGCCTCACTTTCTCGCAGATTGCATCTAAGTTTTCCTCTTGCCCTGGCAAGTCGTTTCTGTACTGCACCTTCTGTAATATCCAGAATCTGTGCGATTTCCCGGATATTAAAATCCTCAATATAATACAAAATTACCGGAAGTCGCAATTCTTCTTTTAATGCATTGATTGCCTGGTACAATTCACTGTAATCAGCCTTTTCCTTTGTCATCATTATTTTTTCTGCCTTCGTCTGCTCATCCATCATATCCAACGAAGTCAGTTTACTGGATTTTCGCAAAATGGTATAACATTCATTGATCAGGATCCGAATCAGCCATGTTTTTGCATATTTGTCATTTTTCAATGTTTGAATCTTGGAAAATGCCTTTACAATCGTATCTTGAATGGCATCAGCACAGTCCTGATCACTGTATAAGATTGTCTTGGCTGTAGAATATAACTGCCTCTCGCAGTCGAGAATCAGTACTCCCAATTGCTCTTTTGTCACTTTAACACCACCTTTATATCGGCCGATTTATTTTTTCTTACATAGATTAGACGCATATAGATAAAAAATATCCCGAAAAATATGAAAAAAATAGCTGCCCTGTATCGTAAATATTTTCAGGACAGCTATCTTGTGATAACGAATTATGAAATTTTCCCTGCCTACTCTGCTTTTTTTATAATTCCAACCCCTATTGGATATGGTCCTGTGTGTACCCCGATTGTTGCACCAATCTGGTGGATTTCAATCTCTTCGATTCCGAGACGTTCTTTTACGAGATCTTTTAACATCTCCCGGAATTTGACTGCCTCTTCATAATCATATCCATAGCCGATGCAGAAGCTGTACTCGCCTGGTTTTGCGTTGATTTCATCCAAATAATCTTTTGTCATCTCCACAACCTTTTTCATAGATTTGATGCGGTTTCTTGCAAGTCCGGAACTGAAAATTTCCCCTTCTTTCAATGTGATCATCGGTTTTATCCCCAGTGCACCTGCTGCTATCCCCGCAAGTTTTCCGATTCGTCCGCCATGCCTTAAATAATCAATGCTTCCGATTGTAAAGAAGATCCGGCCGGTCTCACGGATAGGAAGGATTCTTTCAATGATTTCCTCATAATCCAATCCCATGTCACGCATTCTGCATGCCTCCAGTACAAAAAGTCCCTGAAGAACGGTATTGACCGTGGAATCAATAACTGTGATCCTGAACTCTGGATATTCGTCCTTTACCATCTCTTTTGCAACCGTTGCAGATTGCAGGGAGCCACTGAATTTTGTCGTAATACAGATGCAGATCACCGGAATATTTTCCTTTGCACTTTTTACAAATGTCTGATAAAAATCATCTACTGACGGCATAGATGATTTTGGAAATACATCCGGGTGGTCTACCATTTCCTGATAAAATTCCCGAATTCCAATCTCTTCTATTTCTTTCTGATAAGTCTCACCGTTAAATGATACATAAAATGGTACGACTTCTATATCATGTGCATCTGTGATTTCCTGTGGAAGATCCAGTGATCCGTCACTGACGATCTGAACTTTCTTTTGCATAACTACTACCTCTTATCTCATGAAATTACGATTCTATATTGTTCTGATTTCCTTTGCATACCTCGAAAATATCAGGCTTACAGAATGAATTATTCTAATACATAGTTTCTAATACTACTTCTTATAGAAACGTAAAGCAGTATAACACAAAGGCAGTATTATGTACACGCTTTTGGCAAATAATTTTCTAAAATTTTAGAATTAAACCGTATGCTTTAAGTTTGGATCTCTTGTCACTTTATACTTGATTTATAAATCTTAAAAATGCTTCTTTTCCTTCTGGTGTCCGTTTGTAAACTCCGGCCTGTTCCAGAACTTTTGAAAAGACAATTCCAGTCTCTTTCTGAACGATTTCTTTTACATTTTCTGCTGTAATTTCGTAGTTCGCTGCAATATCTGCCGCCCACTTTGCATGAGACTTGGTCAGCGGATCTTCTGTCATATCCTCACCGGAAAGGAGTTTTTCTTCCACTGCCTCCAGCTCTTTTTTCAGACGTCCCGGAAGAATTGCCAATCCCATAACTTCAATCAGGCCGATATTTTCCTTCTTAATATGATGGAACTCTTCATGTGGATGATAAATTCCAAGTGGATGATCCGGCGTTGTCAGATTGTTTCGAAGCACCAGATCTAATTCAAAATCTTCTCCTCTGCGACGGGCAATTGGGGTGATTGTATTGTGAGGTTCTCCATCTGTCTCTGCAAGAATCATAGCTGCTTCATCTGTATACCCACGCCAGCTTCCAAGAATTTTATCCGCAAGATCAATTAATCTTTCCGGTTCTTTTGCATTTAAACGAATAACAGACATTGGCCATTTTACAATTCCTGCTTTTACATCTTCGTATCCTTCAAAAGAAATCTCCGTCTCAATCGGTGCGCGTTCCATTGCAAATGTATAATGTCCGCCCTGGAAATGATCGTGCGCCAGAATGGACCCTCCAACAATCGGAAGATCTGCATTGGAACCAACAAAATAATGCGGGAACTGTCTTACAAAATCTAATAACTTCGCAAAGCAAGCTTTATCAATTTTCATCGGTGTATGCACTTTATTAAAACAGATGCAGTGTTCATTGTAATATACATATGGAGAATACTGCAAATACCAGTCAGTATTGTTGATTGTCACTGGTACAATACGGTGATTCTGTCTTGCCGGATAATTGAGTCGTCCGGCATATCCCACATTCTCCTCGCAGAGCATGCAGCGTGGATAATCGGAAGCTGGTTGGTTTCTTGCTGCTGCGATTGCTTTTGGATCTTTTTCCGGTTTTGACTGGTTGATGGAAATGTCAATCTCACCATATTCTGTCTCGGTCTTCCAACGGATATCTTTCGCAACTCTGTCCTTTCGAATATAATTCGTGTCCTGACTGAACTGATAATACCAGTCCGTTGCCCTCTGGGAAGATTCTTCCTGAAGTTGTTGAAACTTCTTCATCACCTGTACCGGTCGCGGTGTCAGGCTGCCCATGAGTTTTGTATCAAAAAGATCGCGGTATACGACTGAATTTTCTTCCAGTACGCCACGCTCATATGCATCATCGATCAATGTGTCCAGTATCTCTGTCAGACCAGCTTCTTTTCCCTTTGCTGACTCTTCCCATGAGAAAGAATCTGCCTGCATAACCTCCAAGATCCGGTTTACTGCCCATACTTTTTCTTCCTGCTCGATCAGCTCTTTCTCCAATGCATAATTCACTAACGCAGTAATTGCTTCATTTCGATTCATCTCATTTCCCCCTCATTCTTTAAAGGATAAGTCCACCAGCCGGACGGATACTCAATACATGACAGCATCCTTCACTCAACATAGTTTCCATCGTTTTCTTAAATTCACACACATCTTCCACCGGGACAAATGCCTGGATTGTTCCGGCAAATCCACCTCCATGTACGCGGCATGCGCCCTTTCCATTCAGCGTTTTCTCAGCCACGGCCAATGCCACTGCCATGTCCTGATGTGTGATGGCTGCTGCCGGTGTAATATTCTGCAGAAGCTCCCAGGAAGAACGTCCGGACTCTTTTACAAGATTTAAAAACGCCTCTTTATCTTTCCGCTCCAGTGCATCTGCTTCCTCTGCAGCTCTTCTGTCATCTGCATAGAAATGCAGAGCCCTAAGAACAGCCCGGTCTCCTGCTTCTTTTCTGACCTGTGCCAGATTTGCTAGCAGATCTTCTTCTTTGACTTCGCGAAGTACTTTTTTACCAAAATGCGCTGCCACTTTGCACATTTCTTCCGGGATAGACGCATATTCGTTAGTAAGTGCCGCATGATCTGCACCGCAGTCGATGATACAAAGTGCAAGTCCCAGTCCTGTAAGATCTGCATTGATGGATCTTACTATCGGATTTGCCGGATCTTTAAAATCTATGGCCACTGCATCTCCCACGGAAGAAGCAGTCTGATCCATCAAGCCACATGGCTTCCCAAAATATTCATTTTCTGCTGCCTGACCGATTTTTGCAATTTCTACTGCATCAAACTTGTCCTGACAAAACAGATGATTTCCCGTTGTTCCGATCAGCACCTCACACGCTGCGGAGGAAGACAGTCCGGATCCAGGCAATACCGTTGATGTCACATACATATCAAAGCCTGCTACCGGATATCCTGCTTTATGAAGCTTGGCCAGCACGCCTCTTATCAGAGAAGCAGTTGTTTCTTTTTCTTCTTCTTTCACTTCCAGATCAGCAAGATCAACACTTGTCATTGGCCATCCTTCTGACTGAAAATTCACAACACTCGTTCCGTTTACTGCGACACATGCCAGAAAATCCAGATTCACTGCTGCCGCCAGCACTCGTCCATGCTGATGATCGGTATGATTTCCACAGATTTCTGTACGCCCAGGTGCAGAACAAAGTGCGACCATCGTATCTTCTGTTGCTCCAAAGCTCTCCTTAAATCCTTCCATCACATGTGCGGCTCTTTCTCTTGCTGTCTTCAGATCCTCACACCCGGTCTTCAGAAGTGACGCGTCCAAATCCCCATTTTTTACCATCTGATATACTTCATTCCACTTTTTCAAAATATAGTTCCTGCCTTTCCTGTATGATTTTATATGTTAATATATTTAACATGCTTATTTTTTCAGAAAATGTTCCCGGTTCGGGTATTCCTGACGAAATGCCTGAAGTGCCGCCTCCTGTAGAAGGGCAAATTCTTTATCCATGTGCAATGCATGGGGTGCCTGAAATGCAATGGCGCTGATCTGTTCCGCGATTTTTTTCACAACTCCTTCATCCGATAGCTGTCCCATTCCAAACACAAGTGAAGTAAATCCTCTTCCGTCTCTGCTGACTTCCATAAATTTCAAAAAGACATTTTTTAATTCCAGCAGAAGATTTTCTCTTAATTCTTCGTCCAAAGAATCTGCATCTGCCAGACATAATGTACTAATAATCTTTGCTGCCTGTTTTCTTCTTTGTCCGCCAAAATCTAACGATGTGCCTTCTGCCAGACATTTCAGTTCCATCAGGCTTCCTACGAATGCATCTTTTGTCGGTTTTCTCTTTCCATATCTGGCGACCCATAATTTTTTTCGGAACACATCCGCCTGCGTTAATTCATTTTCTGTATTCTGTTTTAGTAATTCCAGCCTTTTTGGCGCATCTGTCTCCTGATAAAATGTCTCGATCCATGCTGCTTCCATTCACTTCTTACCTCGTCTGTCTTTTTATAAAATCTTCCACATTACTGCTGTATACCGGCTGATACTCAGAAACATAATACCTGCCTTCTTTTAACTTGTTTCGGTTCACATCTTCTCCTCGGAAAATCTCTACAGCCAGCTTCGCTATCTGCAACGCCTGGTCTTCTTTATCATTATACACTGTTCCCTGCATTTCACCAGCTTTTATTGCTTCCAATGCATCATCTAATCCATCAATACCGAAAATGACCGGCCGCTCTGCCTGTTCATATCCGGCTTTTCGATATGCCTCCACAGCTCCAAGCGCCATTTCATCATTGTTAGAAATGACAAGTTCAATTCCATCTTTATACTGACTGATCAGACGGTTCATCCGGTTTTCGGCCTGTCCTCTGTTCCAATCTGCAAACTGATAACTTAGTTTTTCCAGATTTACCTCTTTCTCGATCAATGTTTTTACAGAGAAATCTGTTCTGCTGATTGCATCCTGATGCCCAGCTTCTCCTTCCAACAATACATATTGTATCTCTCCATCCTGATTCTTGTCTACTTCCGGATGATTTTTAATATAATCTGCCGCTATCTCACCCTGCATCACTCCAGATTGTTCTGCGTCACAACCTACATAATACAAGTCTTCCCACTGCATCAAATCCTCCCAGACCGGTTCCCTGTTAAAGAAAATAATCGGGATGTCATTCTGTTTTGCCAGCCTGATGATCCGGGACGGAGCAGTTCTGTCTACCAGATTGACGCACAAAACATCACAACCGGCATCAATCATCTCTTCCACTATATCATTCTGATCCTGCTGATCATCATTTCCATTTTTTACAGATACGGTAATCTTCATATCTTCTGTTTCCATAGATTTCAGATTTTCTTTTAGCTTATCTGCCAATGCATTGATAAAAGGATCATCCTGTGTATATGTTACAACACCTACACGCAACACTTTATCAGATTTTATTTTTCCTGATCCACAGCCAGAAATACACAGCATCGCTACCATTACAACAACTGCACAGACACTTTTTTTTCTACATTTTTTACTCATAGGAATATAAAAACCTTTCTATTTCGTCATCTAAAAGCTTAGTATCCTGATCCATAATCTTTACTTCCGTTTCGTGGCTTTCCATTTTGTAAAGTCTGTTTTTTATTTTCTTTGCAATTTCTTCTACACTTTTATATCCTATCTCATATCCATCCAGTACGACAAGCCCTTGTGTCTTTCCGTAATCCTGAAGTGCAATTGCTTTCATACTGCTTCCGATCCCATAAATCTTCGTTCCTGCTCCCTGTTCTTGTGTTTCTTCCTGTGCTTCCTCCTGCGTTTCTTCCTGCGTTTCTTCCAACTGGTCTCCCAGTTGATCTAATGCACCGGGATCTAACACTACCAGCGTATCTACTTTTGGCTGTTCTTTCACTTTCTCGCAGACATCCTGGTCTTTTTCCTGATAATAATGCCATAGAATCTGACAGTCGGAACCTTCCAGTGCATCCGTAAGCCCGCGGACTGCACTGGCTGCCGCTTCCGTATCTTTCCTTCCCACAACAATTCCTATGGTCTGTTTTCTTGAATTTATCTGTCCGCCAATATATTTTCCCATCTCATAGTAATCTGGTGCGACTACCGAAAACTTCGATGTTGCTTCTGCGTCCTCGGTATACAGATCTTCCACGACCAAAACAACCGGAACATCTGAACATTCTTTTGTCAACATCTCTTTTGTATCTGTTCCAGGTGCAGGAAGCACAATAAATGCATCGATATGATTATTTTTCTGCTCTTCGATAGCTTCCTTTTCTGCTTCTGCATTTTCAATATCATCTGTGTTGCAAATGACCAGATGTATATGATTCTCTTTTGCCGACTGCTTCATTCCTTTGATCAGAGAATCCCATCTCTGGTCTCCGGATTCCGGAAGTATTACGGCTACTCTTTTTTCCGGCACGTTCTGAATAAAAATCTTCCACACAAAAAACAGTGCCAATACAAGAAGAATCAATTCCATAGCAAAGAATGTTATTTTATTCTTTTTCATGTGCATTCCCCCTCTGGCTGTATTTTTGCATTTCCAGCTTTTCTGCATTTTCTTTTGTGTATGGGATTGCCGGAATGTGAATAACGACTTTCGTTCCTTCATCAGGTTCACTGTAGACAGTAAGTCCGTATCCTTCACCAAACATCAGTTTAATTCGGGAATGAACATTAATAACTCCGACTCCTGACCCATGTTTTGGAACTTTGTTGTTATCTGTCAAAATATTTTCCAACACTTCTTTGCGCATTCCCATTCCATTATCTTCTATACTAATGTATATATCATTGTCTTTCTTTTCCCCGGATACTACAATTCTTCCATCATCGTCTTCATCCATATGTCCGACTCCGTAATAGATCGCATTTTCCAAAATAGGCTGGATGACCAGCTTTACAATACAGTAATTATAAAGTTCTTCATCTATCTGAAAATCTATCTTAAATCTTTCTTTATAGCGTACCAGTTGAATATTCATATAACTACGGCTATGCTGAAGTTCATCCTTGATCGGAATAATCGTCTTACCCCTTGACAGGCTGACTCTCAACAGTTTTGCAAGCTCAGAAATCATAATGACCGCTTCTCGATTCTTCTGTGCTTCTACCATCCAGGTGATAGATTCCAACGTATTATAAAGAAAATGTGGATTGATCTGGCTCTGAAGCGCATCCAGTTCACTTTTTCTCCGCTCGTTTTGCTGACGCATAATTTCTTCCATCAGCTGTTCGATCTGTTCATATGATTTCTGCACGGAATGTCCAAGATGTCGTACTTCCAAAGATCCCCCGATATAAATATCCGGTTTTTCTCCGGCTTCATAAGCCTTCACAGAAGCATCTAATTCGCGGATCGGCTTTGATACTTTCTGGGAAATTAACCGGTTTCCCTCTAAAAGCAGCATCATCAATATAATGATCGTTGTAAAAATATAATATCTGAAGTTGTTAATATTGGCTGTCTGCACACTTTCCGGTATCACACCAATCAGTTTCCAGCCTGTATAGGAAATACTTCCGACAATAACATTTTCTTTACCATCGCCAGACGATATCTCATAGACTCCATCCTCATATCCTGCTGCCTTAAGGCTGTTCTCTTTGAATAATTCACGGTCTATCTCTGCTCTTCTTGGATGATAGAGAAGCTCCCCGTCCCGATTACAAACATAATAGTAAACTCCGTCCGAAGACTCATTGATCTGCTTTAAAACATTTTCAACAACAGAATATTTCATATCTACCAGAAGCACTCCGCTCCCCGGTCTATCTCCGTCATTAATATCAACCGAACGGCTGAGCGAAATGACTCGATGATACCGATAAGTTCCGTCCTGGAACAAGTTCTGTACATGAGGCATGGAAAAATGAATATTTTCAATCGCATTTTCCGCATTCTGATACCAGTCCTGGTTTTTAATCTCTACATTTTCTTTTTCTAAAGATACCGGCTCTGAAGCAATAAGATTTCCGTCACTTCCATACAATGCCATACTCTGTATCTTATCTGAATTCGTCTCATACAGCAGACTGAACTGCTTTGCAAATTCCTGACTGGAAATATCAAATTCCTGAATAATATTGTAATTAGCCGCATTAAAAATCTGTCTGATATCTAACAGATCAGAATTCAACCGGTCCACGCTGCTTTCGACCGTTGCTTCCGTATTCGATACAGCGGTATTATCCATTGCCAGTTTGAATCTGTAGTAAAGCAACAATCCCATTATAGTAATTGTAATCAGTGTCGATGCCATAAGAACAGACATGATAATGGATTGTATGTTAAATCCGCCTTTTCTTTTCTTCACGCTTTCTTTTCCCCTCATATGGATTATTTCTTCAAATGTTCATTCCGATATTTCGAAGGTGACATCCCAAATTTCTTTTTAAAAACATAGCTGAAATAATTTGCATCCAGATATCCTACTTTTTCTGCAATGGTATAACTCTTTTCTGTCGTATTCAGTATCATCTCTGCCGCAATATCCATCCTGTAATCGGTCAGATAAGAAATAAAAGATTTTCCCATCTCCTTTTTGAATATGGAAGAAAAATATGAATTGGAAACTCCAAGTGCTGAACACACATCATCAAGCGTGATCTCTGACTCCATATATCTTTCTCTCACAATATTCTGAGCCTCTGTCACAAGACGTCTTGACGTACTGTTTCTGGCATTTTTCAACTGTTCGCTGATTTTCAGCGACATACCTATGATCCAGGATGTCAGTGCACTTTCATCCATCTGGGATACTTTTTGATATAAATTCGGTACATTTCCGGACATTTCATTAAAATCCAGTGAATTATTGGAGCAGAATTTAAAGTAGCCGCTTACGATCTCCATGGTAGCAAGGTTGTACTGTCCAATCGTCTTTGCATTTTTATGAAGTTTTTCAATCTCTTTTCTGGCCGCTTTCTCAATCTCTTCCTCATCGCCTACATGAATAGCACGAAATAGCTCTTGCATTCTCGCTTCTTCCTGCTGCGTCTGGATTTTCGATTCTTTTGGTACGATTTCTCCAATATTGATTGCCCGCTTTGTTCCATACAAAACTCTATAGGAAACTGCTTCTCTGGCGCCTTCGTAGGATGTACTGATATCATAAAGACTTTCACATGTCGTTCCTACTCCTGCTGTGACAACTGCTCCCATAATCCGATAGGCCCATCGACAGAACCTGTCACATTCATCGGTAATCTGAACAAGATTCTCCTCCGTGTCCACTTCCAGTACTAAAACTGTATTACCAAGATAGATAAACTCCTGACACTTCCATTTTTCTGTCAGCCTCTGCTTGATTTCCCGGTCTACCGACATGGACAAAAGCAGCGAATCCATCCCCTCCGGTACATGATTCGCCGAAGTATGAAATACAACACAGCAAAAAAGCGGTCCCTTCATATCGACCTGATATGCTGCCAGAAATCTCTTGTAATCTTCTTCACTCACTCTTCCTTCAATCAATGAGATCAAAAAATTAGATTTTAATGCCGGGAGCGCTTCCTGGAAATAATCTTCCAGTTTCTTTACATTTAACTTCTCTTCCCGTTCTTTATCTAACGTATCTTTTAACCTTGTCAGACATTCTGATAATTCCACCGCATTGATCGGCTTTAACATATATTCCTTGATTTCAAGATGTACTGCTTCCTTCGCATATTCAAACTCATCAAAACCGGTACAGAGCATAATGTATATATTCGGATAATCCGCACGCACTCTTCTGGCCAGTTCCAGTCCGTCCATATAAGGCATCTTGATATCTGTTAAAACGACATCCGGCTGAAGCTTTTCTATCAATTCTAATGCCTTCACTCCATTTGTCGCGCTTCCTACTACTTCAAACCCTAATTCATTCCAGCGAATCTTTTCTTCCATGACATCAATGACTTCTTCTTCATCATCCACAAGAATTACTTTATATCGTTCCATCTTAATCCCCTTTTTGTCCCTATTTCAAGTTTTTTATCATAAATCGGGAACTTTTAATCCCCATTCATTATATCAAACATTTCCCGGATTCTAAACAATCATTATACAACTGCCAGCGACTTTTATAATATAGCAGGAATTCTCTTAAGACTCCTGTTATATTATAAAAGCCGCCCCTTTCATCTATAAGACGAGCAGGGCAGCTTTCACCTTTTATGTTTACCTGCGTAAACAGCCTTTTTTAACTATTATTTTTTCTGTACATATTTCAGACAGTCAAGTGTAACGGCTGCCAGAATAATGATACCTTCAAAGATAAACTGAAGGTTTGTATCAATACCAAGAATTGTCAGAGAGTATGTCAGAGATGTAAAGATTAATACACCCGTTACAACTCCTGAAATTTTACCGATACCACCAGTAAAGGAAACTCCACCAACTACACAGGCTGCAATGGCGTCCATATCCCAGCCCTGTCCATAAGCTGCACTACCAGATCCAACCATTCGGAGACACTCGAGCCAGGAACCAAATCCATAAAGAATACCTGCCATGATAAATGCTCCCATTGTTACTTTGAATACGGAAATACCGGATACGGTTGCTGCCTCCGGGTTTCCACCGACTGCATAAAGGTTCTTTCCAAATGTTGTCTTGTTCCAGATGAACCATACAACAACTACTGCGATGATTGCCCATAAAATAATCATTGGGAATCTTCCTGCCTTTGGAATAAAGATATTCGGAATTGCCGGATCAATTGCTCCAAAAGAAACTCCCTTTGTTGCATATGTAACAAGACCGAAGATGATCAACATGTTCGCCATTGTTGAAATGAATGGATGCATCTTAAATCTTGCCATAAAGAATCCGGCGATCATAGCAAATACGGTTGTAAGAATGATACATACACCTAATGCTAATAATGCTTTTGGAATTGTTCCCATATTGGAAAAATCAAAAATGTGACCAAATACACCACCGGTGTTAATTCCGTTATGCATAATAATGGTTGCTGTAACCATACCCATACCAACCATACGTCCTACAGAAAGGTCGGTACCTGTTAAGAGGATCAGGCCTGCAACACCAAGTGCGAGGAACATTCGCGGTGAAGCCTGCTGTAAGATATTCAGGATATTCGTTACTGTAAAGAGCTGTGTATTTTTCACAATTGGTGTAATGATACACAGAGCAATAAAGATCAGAATAATTACAATATACAGACCATTCTTATACAGGAACTGTGTCATATTGAATGTATATTTGTAATTTTCAATTTTCTGTGCCTGTTTCTGAGCAAATGTGTATTTTGACATTCTCAGAAGATCAATCAAATGGAACTTATGCATAAATGCATCATGTTTTCTGTCCTTGATTTCCTGAAGTCTGGACTCATGTGCCATCTGCGCATCATATAATTTATTCTTATATGTATACTTCTCTGCTTTGATCTCTTCTGCATCTTTCAGGCTTCCAAGTGCTTTCTTATGCTCTTCCTGAAGCTGTGTTTTAGTTTTTTCAAAGCTGCTGTTCTCTGCTTTCTTCTCAGCTTCACAGCTCTTGACAACAATGTCATAATATTCGCTGTTGTAATGCTTGGAAAGATAACTTTCTGCATCTGCGATCAACTTTGTAATCTGATCTTTATTTGCAGCTTCTGTTGCTGTTGCTTTCTCCAGCTGTTTTTTGCTTTCCTCAATAATCTTGTTCTGCTGTTCTTTTGTTAAGTTCTTATTCTCTTTTGCAATTGCAATCTGATTTTTTAAACTATTGACTTTGTCAGATCCTTCTACACGAAGTGCATCAATCTGTTTCTGTATCTTACCAACATATTCGTCAATCGGCTTTAAAAGCTTTGCTTCTTCTTCAGCCGAAATAATTACGTTGTTCTCTGCCATCTCTAATACTCCTCTCTGTTACAAATATTTCGCACTGAGTCTCAATAATTCTTCCTGATCTGTCTCTTTTGTATTTACGATTCCAGCCAGACGTCCATTTGACATAACGCCAATTCGATTCGTAATTCCAAGAATTTCAGGCATCTCTGAAGAAACTACAATAATTGTCTTTCCTTGCTTTGCCATATTGATAATCAGTTCATAAATCTCGTATTTTGCACCTACATCAATTCCTCGGGTCGGATCATCCATCATGAATACGCTCGGTGAACGCTCCAGCCATTTACCGAAGATAACTTTCTGCTGATTTCCTCCGGAAAGGCTTGTGATCATATCATCTGGTCCCATACATTTAGTATGCATGATCTTGATCTCCTCTGCGGTCGCACGTACCATTCTGTCATGAGACAATGCAACGCCGCTCTTATAATGACTCATATTGGCAATGGTAGTATTAAATGTAATATCACCTTTTAAGAACAGACCATTGGCTTTTCTTTCCTCTGTAATCAGAGCAAATCCATGATCCATTGCATCTTTCGGGGAGGAAAAGTTCATAACTTTTCCATCATAAATTACATTTCCTTCTGCTCTTGTACGTATTCCGAAGATTGTCTCCAGAAGTTCCGTACGTCCTGCTCCTACCAGACCATAAAATCCGAATATCTCTCCTTTTCTGATATCAAAGGATACATTCTGAATCTTTGGTGCATATTTTGTTGAAAGATTTTGTACAGAGAGAATTTTCTCTCCCGGTTCATTATCTACAGGTGGAAATCTGTTATCCAATGAACGGCCAACCATCGCTGCGATCAGCTCATTCATATCAGTATCTTTACTATCCTTAGTCATAACAAGACTTCCATCTCGAAGAACTGATATTTCATCACAAATCTCAAAAATCTCGTCCATCTTGTGTGAAATATAAATCAGTGAAATTCCCTGTGCTTTCAACTGACGCATCATTTTGAAAAGCTTTTCTACCTCTGGTGCTGTAAGTGATGATGTTGGCTCATCTAATACAATCACCTTAGAATGATATGAAATTGCTTTCGCGATTTCACACATCTGGCGCTGTGACACAGACATTTTCTTCATTGGCTGAGTCAGGTTCACAGTTATTCCAAGTTGACGGAACAGATTTGATGTTTCCTTTTTCATTCTTGCTTCATCAACAACTCCAAAAGAGTTTTTTGGATATCGACCAAGAAACATATTGTCGATAACACTTCTCTCCAGACACTGGTTCAATTCCTGGTGTACCATCGCTACGCCATTTTCCAGTGCATCTTTCGGTCCAGAAAAATTCACTTCCCGGCCATCTAATATAATTGTCCCCTCATCTTTCTGATAGGTTCCAAAGAGGCATTTCATCATTGTCGATTTTCCGGCACCATTTTCACCCATAAGTCCCATAATGGTTCCAGGTTTGACATTCAGGTCAATATGTTTTAGAACCTTATTTCTGCCGAATGACTTACTCATACCTTTAATCGATAAGATGTATTTATTCTTATCCTCTGTCATAGCCCTGCTTCCTTTTCTTAGTGAAAGAAGGGTATCATCTCTGACACCCCTCTTTGTTTCATTAATTTACTGTTAATCAATCTCTTATTATTTAAGAAGTGATGTATAAGATGATGCATTGTCTGTTTTAACCATGTTAATTGCAAATGCATCGTACTCGCTTGGATTTCCAAGACGGTTTGTGATGTTAGACTCTGTCTGTCCATCTCCACCGATGTAATCAACTGTCAGGTTCAGAAGATCATCATAATTCTCAAGCAGTGGCTGATATGTTGAGCTCAGGAAGTTATCTGATGCATTGTAAATGTCAAGCCATACTTTCTTAGATGGACTCTTAGAAGAATCAAGCTGTTTGGAAACTTTGTCGTAAACCTTTGTTGAATCTGTAAAGTCTTTGTAGTTGTCAGCTGTTACAGCTACGTTTAATGCGTAGTATGATCTGTCCTCTTCACTGTATCTGTAGTCTTCACCTTCTGTCAGGCAGTTACCAGCATCATCTGCTGTACCGATACCTGTATCAACATCTACTCCGTCAAGTGCGTTACGAAGAACTCTCAGTGTCAGGTAAGCCTGTACATCTGCATGCTGTGAAATTGTTCCGCCGTATCCTTCAGCAATTGCTGCTACAGCATCACTGTTAGCATCATATCCGAATGTAGGAACTTTGTTGTCTTTTGCCCAAGCGTTGAACATTGACATTCCCATACCGTCATTGTTAGAAACAACAACATCAATCTGCTCTCCGAAAGAAGCTGACCATGTTCCGATTGCGTTACCAGCTGTTGCTGCATCCCATGTAGCTCCTGCTGAGTTCTTCATCTCCTGAGAAGCAAGCTCACGAATTGTATATGTCTTTCCATCTACATCAAGAGTTGCATCTTTAACAACTTTTGCTTTTCCGTCTACGTTAGTTCCTGCTGGTGTAGAATCAACTTCACCGTTTGCATCAATACCTGTTCCAAGAGCAGAACGAACACCACGTGTACGAGCGATAGAATCGTTATGTCCGATATCACCAATTGCAAGTACATATCCGATTACTCCGTCACCGTTTCTGTCAATCTTGTCTGCATTAGCTTTGATGTAATCAACAACCATCTGTCCCTGCAGTTCAGCTCCCTGGTTAGCATCAAATCCTACATAGTATGTATCATCATTGAAGTTCAGAGCCTCTTTGTCAAGTTCTCCCGTAGAACTGTTAGATGGCTGACGGTTGAACCAGCAAAGCGGTTTGTCTGCATTTGCTACGGAACTGTCTGATGATCCTGATGATTTAGAATCTCCTGAGGATCCACCACAACCTGCAAGTGATAACGCAAGTGTAGCTGTCATAATTGCTGCTAATACTCTTCTTTTTTTCATTTTGTTTCCTCCCATTTGTTCATTTTGCTTCAATTTTCCTTGAACCAATTAACTAATTCCATTATAATCACTATACTCTGTTTAGAACATAGAATATTTTTGTATTTATTATCAAATTTCTATGGTAATCAGTGATTTTTTTATGCATTTTCCTTATATCTACTTTTTTCGGCATATTCATCGCAACACCCAAATCTGCACATTTAAAACAAATCTACTGTTTTCATTCATGCGAAAAGAGCTTCACACACAACTTTCCAGGCTGTGTATGAAGCTCTTTATATTGTATTCTTTCTATAATTTTATTCGATCACTCCACCATTGGCCTCAATCAATCCATTAATATAAGCTGTTCCGAGTGCACGGTCATATAATCCGTAACCTGGTTTTCCTGTCTCTCCCCAGATCATACGTCCGTGATCCGGGCGGAAATATCCGTCAAATCCAGTCTCTACCAATGCTTTCACAATTGCATTCATATCAAGAGAGCCATTCTGCGTCAGATGTCCAGACTCTTCAAATGATGTATCCGGAAGGATCTTTACATTTCGGATATGCATAAATCCAATTCGATTCATTGAAGAATATTTGCGTACCATAGCCGGGATATCATTTTTCGGCGAACTCCCCAGGGATCCTGTACACAGGCACAAGCTGTTAGCCGGGCTGTCCACAATAGAAAGATATCGATCCAGATTCTCCTCGCATGTGATCACTCTTGGAAGTCCAAAAATCGGATACGGAGGATCATCCGGATGAAGCGCCATGACAACGCCGCACTCTTCCGCTACCGGAATGACACGTTTCAGGAAATATTCAATGTTTTCCCAAAGTCCTTTTTCTCCTATTTCACCATAGGCACGGATCAATTCACGGACTTCATCCTGTGTATAGCTGGAATCCCACCCCGGAAGATGAATATCGTCTTTTAATGGATCCAGACCTTTCATCTGTTCCCAGTACATTACAAGACTTGTGGAACCATCTTCTGCTTCTTTGTCAAGCTGTGTTCTTGTCCAGTCAAATACCGGCATAAAATTATATGTCACACATTTAATCCCGTATTTTGCGCATCTGCGGATAGACTCACAATAATTCTCAATGTGACGGTCTCTTCCCGGTCTTCCAAGTTTGATCTCTTCCGTTACCGGAATGGATTCTACAACATCAAAAATTAATCCATGCTCCCGGCATTCATCTACCAGATGTTTGATACTTTCTTCCGGCCATACTTCTCCCGGTTTTACATCATAGACAGCGGAAACGATGGAACGCATCCCCGGAATCTGACGAATCTTATCTAGCGTTACCGGATCACTGTCTCCGTACCAACGAAATGAACTCTTCATTGCATTTTCCTCCTATTCAAGAATGCCTCGGCATTCCTGCTCAGTTATTTTACAGCTTCACTTTTACAACAATTTTCTTCACCGGACACGGACCATTCTTTGTCATACGTCTCGGCGCATGTCCGTCTTCCGGCGGAACAATGGCAAAATCTCCGGCCTTCAGGATTACAGAGCCTGCATCGTCTGGCTCATTGTAGAAAATCAGGTCTCTTTCTGCATCGTAGTCCATAGAAGGTGTCAGATTTTTCACCGGCTCATACCCAAAGCATTCTTCTCCTTCTACCACATACTGTACATCAAAATATTCCAGATGACTTTCAAATGCACATTCTTCTACAGTCATAGTTGTATAGCTCTGCACACTTGCATAAATTTCATCTCCATCAATCTCTGTTCTTCCGATTGGAAGTGATGCAAGATCTGTTTCTCTTAAAAATGTAAATGCTTTTTTAAACTTATCACTGAGGTAATCATACTTCTCAGCTAATGTAATATTCGTTGTTAACATTTATTTCCTCCTGCAATGTTCACTGCTTCTTTGTCATATTCATGATTTCATCGTATAGTCCCCATGCTGCATTCTTATCATAAGAATACACGAGAAGTACATCTAACATATACGGGGACACCTTCAAATCCAGAAGTTTCCCTGCGAATGCCATAGCCGCAATCTCAGAAAGACAGGAAATCATAGATTTATTGGAAAACGGTTTTCTCCAGAGTTCTACCCTTTCTGTTCTTGTATAGATTTCTTTCACGTGCCGCTCCTCTACTGCATGAAATAATTCATGAGCAAGCAATGTATTGGTAAGATTTTCTCTGCGAAGCAGATCGCATCCACATTCTTCTTCCAATTTTGAAGCTTTATCCACACAATCCGTAAAAATAGTGATCTCATCCGGTTCTACAAATTGAGCAAAAAGTACCAGACCGCCTCCGACCGGGACTTTTGGAATTTTTACTTTCATCCCAAGTTTTTCAGCTAATTCTCCCGGATTTCTCGTTCCATACTGCCTCGCGATTTTTTCAGCCCACTCTCGACCGCAATCATTCGCTTTGTGCGTATACTGCATTTTCTGCTCGTTACTGAACCTTCTTTCTAAAGGCTCTCTGCTAAATGCATATTTTCCCCAGTCTTCCTCTGTCAAAGTCCCCAGTTTCTCTATCATTTCCGGAAACGGAACTTTGGGATATTCCGGCATAGAAAAGGCAGTACCCTTTCCTGAAAATGCGTCTATAAGTCTGTTCCACTTTTCCTGTCTTCCCATATATTTTATACCTCTGCATCCTTAGATGCCACGGATCATGATTGATCTATAAACTGTTCTTTGCTCCTACGATGATGACATCATCACCTGGATCTATCATCTGCATTTCCACTTCCATCAGCATCATGATCTTATCAAGGTCTACAGAACCTGAGAAATCCATGACACGCGCACCGGCACAAATGTAATAGTCCGGGCGAAGGATTGCGTCCTGCTGATAAATTGCAAGCTCTTCCCATAACTGAGATACGATATTACGATAGCTTCCGGCTTTACAAAGAATTGCTTTTCCGTCATTTCTCTGAACCTTGATAAATCCTTTTTTATCCAGAATACGAACCGGATGTTTTCCTTTTCCTTCTATAGCAAATACATAGAAGTTCTTTGTTGCACATTCTTCATTTACTTCTGACGGAGCAACCTTCAAGTCTTCAGCCGCCAGTTCTCTTGCTTCCTTAGCTGTACACTCTTTTAAGAGGTCCGTTGTCTTAACTTCTGTTGATCCAAGGGCAATGGCTGTCAGTTTTGATGTCTGCGGATCGATCTCAATATGTACATCTACGCTGTCTGCTGCCGCACCACTTTCTACAGCCTTATCAATTGCCTCAGCTTTGATGGAGCGGATATCTTCCGGTGTCGGGTTCGGAACAACACGTTCTACAACGTCTCGTACCATTGCAAGCGCAACTCCGATAGAAGAAATAACTTCCGCATTGTCCGGGATTGAATAGCGCAGTCCCATTTTATCAGAACAGAATCCGATAAGAGCCGCTGCTCCTCCACCAACTCCGACCAGACTGATCTGGTCTTTTTCCAGACGATATTTGTCAGCCAGATCCATAATGATCGGCTCAATTTTTTCGTAAGCTCTTGTCAGGATCTGAGTTGCAACTTCTTCTACAGTTTTTCCCATGTAATCTGCCAGCGGCTGCATTGCCTTTCTTGCTGCATTCGCATTTCCATATGCAAAATATTCCGGCTTAATAAGACCAAGCACATTGGCTGCACATGTATTCGTAATGGTGATACGTTTTCCATTCTTTAATTCGATTGCAACATAGTCCTCCGGATCTCCTTCTTTCGGGCTGAAGAATACAACTTTCGGATCTACGATTTCTTCTTCCGGTGTAAATACTGCATAATCAAGACCTGCGATATGCGCCGAACGTGGTCCTACATCTTTTACACCGCTCTTATCTGCACGAACCATACTTCCTCCGGCAACACCGAGAACTCGTACATCTAAGCTGCTGATATATGTACGGTGTCCGCCAACTACAGAATAGTCGATAGCAGGACGTCCATCTTTGATAACACCGATATTGGTCGTTGTTCCACCTACTTCAAAGTATACACCATTAGAAGCACGCAGATACATCAGACTTCCCATAACAGATGCAGCCGGACCGGATAACATGGTCAGTACCGGACGTTTTTTCATCTCACTGATTTCCATAACTCCACCGTCACCACGCATGATCATCAGCGGAACCTCAACACCTGCACTCTTAACACTTTGTTCTGTAGAGTTTGCAGTGTTAAGCATTTTCGGAAGAATAGACGCATTGATCGCTGCTGTACGGGTACGTCTTGTCAGTCCGTAAAGTTTTGTGATCTCACTGGCTGCTGTTGCTTCAAGTCCCATGTCTTTTGCAATCTTGCAGATGCCTGTCTCATTTTCCATATCATCCACGCCAAAAGACTCACTGGCAACAATAACCTCTGCTCCGTCTCCAACTAAAGATTTAATCGTATCTGTCACAGCCTGATCGGACAGTTTTTCATCACAGATGTAACGATTCTTAAGACGGATAAAACGTCCGGACCCAAGATTGATGTCTTTCATATTTGTCTGAGCTTTTGCAATGACTCCGCCGATTCCTTTCGGGCCGACACCAACAACACCAACCTTTGCAACGTCACCTTCGATCAAAGCATTGGTTGCCTGGGTCGTAGAATGTGCTACGAAAATGACATCTTTCGGGTCAATATTATTTTCCCGCAGACAATTCTGAAATGCTGCTACAACACCGGCTGCTACGCCTGCTTTATCATCGTGAGTTGTCTTTACAGAAGATTTTCCAATTATTTCATGTGTGGCATTGTCAATGGCAACCGCTTTTGTATGCGTTCCACCTACGTCAATACCCATACGTACTTTTCTATCACTCATTTTTTCACGCCCTCCTTAACCGAACATAACATATGTGATTGCCTGCATAATGATACATACAAGCCATGCATATGGCAGTGTCATCTTCAGATGTTCTCTTGTGGATACTTTTGAGTAGCTTACTCCCCATGCGATCCAGCTCTGTGTCATACAGATTGATACATTCATTGTAATAGAAGGAATGACCATCAGTGCATACAGATATGGTGTTGAGAATCCGATTCCTTTCAGGATTCCAAGTGTTGCAGCTCCACAGCCGAACAGTGTAAATGGTCCACGGAACAGTCCAAGTGGCGCAAGAATTGCAAATATAATGCTGATAACCAGTGTATTATTCGGAATAATATTTCCAAGAAGTGCATTAAAATATGGCACGCAAAGCTCTGCTGCTTTATTGAACATCGGGATCATAAGCAGGAATCCTACCAGCGGCGCAGTGTCAACAACACCATCATAGAAATCCTTATTCAGTACACGGCATGCACCGCGGAATGATGTCAGTTTCTTACATACGAATAATGCATAGAAACTTCCAATTGTAAATCCAAGAATGATCGGTACATTAAATGCTACAAGAAGTACAACCGGGATGATCGGTGCGATCAGAGCAATTGTCGGAACATATCCCGGGCGGGCTTTTCTTGCTGCAGATGCACTCCATGCATGAACGGTTTTCTTCTTTCTAAGTGTCACAACGCACATAACAATTACTACAAGAAGTTGCACTGCAACTCCGATGATCGCCCAGTGAAGACGTGCCGGATCATCATAAGTGATGAGCTGTTTTCCATCTTCTCCAAGGAAGAATCCGAGGAACTGTCCGGTAAGTACCGGATTTAAGTACATTCCGGCTCCGACACTCATCATGAAGGATCCGATAGAGAGTGTCTTAGGAATACCAAGACTCATAAGGATTGGAAGAATGATCACTCCAATCGCTACAACGGCACCTGCGCCAAATAATGTTGAAAAGATTGCTGTTGTAACTGTAGAAAGTAATACACAGATGATAACCGGTTTGTCTCCACCAAGCTCAACCGCTTTACGGATCAGTGCATCTGCAATACCCGTTTGAAGAAGAACACGTCCAAACCATGCACCAAATACAACATTTACAAGTACATTTCCCCAGCCTTCCGGACCAGACTGGAAAACTTTTGTAATTGCATCAACAACACTGATATCCGTAATTCCCGGATAAGAACCAATAAATTCCGGATTTGTCGCAAATGTATTTCCAATAAGTGGAAGCACTGTCCAAATAATTGCCATAATCAGCATACCCATCATCAGGTTACCGCCGCGCACTGCGTATACGGCCAACCCTACAAATGAGATGAGCAGCAGGATTCCAATAATATATTCCATGATATTTCCTCCTGTATCAAAGATTCTTTATGATTTCTATAACCTCTTTTAAATTCGAAACTTTCGCATCCCACAGGCCTTCTTCTTTCTCAGGTGCCGGGGACAGATCTGGGATTACAATCGCTTTGCAGCCAGCATTTTTTGCAGCCTTCAGACCATTTGGGCTGTCTTCCAAAACAAGACATTTCTCAGTCGGAACTCCCAGCGCCTCTGCCGCAGCTATGAAGATATCACCGGCGGGCTTCGCTGCCTTCACCTCATCACCGCACACTGATGCACTGAAATATTCTGTTACATTTGCCATATCCAGATAACCCATCGCTTTCTTGCGGTTTGTCGAGGTTGCGAGCGCCGCCGGAATATTTTCTTTTTTCAAATACTCCAGCAGCTCCACCAGCCCTTTCTTTACCGGAAGCCCATTCTTATCGATCCATTCTTTTGCATATACCGTCCGAAGCGTAAATGCTTCATCATATAATTCTTCACTTCCAAATGCTTCTTTGAAATGTCTTCGCTTTTCTTTTTCTCCGGTTCCACGAAAAGACGCAATCAATTCATCTTTCATATGAATGCCAAGCTTTTTTCCTGCATATTTCCAGCCTTCGTATCCGATTCTTTCCGTATCGAACATAAGCCCGTCCATATCAAAAAGTACTCCCTGAATCATTGTTTCTTCCTATTCTATATTTCCCAATTATTATTACATCTTCAGAACAGATTCCCATACTTCTTCAACAACCGG
>OGYS01000306.1_pt1 | contig 32331 bp, 28 predicted proteins | sample 1576611 | NCBI WGS metagenome assembly OGYS01 (sample SAMEA3541571, study PRJEB24748) | human gut metagenome | biome: human gut; feature: human-associated habitat; material: faeces | place: China | collected 2012
ATGGGGACTTGTCTCAACTGTAATACAAGGAGGCCATGGGAATGGAACGAATTGAACTGTCCCGCTGGGAACCGTCCCCGGAAGATCCCCGGCGGAAGCAGTACGCCGGCCAGCGTACCGCTCAGGAAGTCTTTGAGGAGCTGAAGCACCGTTTGGAGGGTATGGGGTACCTGCCAGACGAGTATTTTCTCATGGACCGTGACTGGGAGAATGGCCGGGAGATCCCGCGGGACGCGGATATCTTCTGCACCACTGACTACGGTGGCAGTGAAGGCATCTATTTGGATGTATCTCTGCAATGGTATGAAAATGATCGAACAGTTACAAGGAACTTTATCACAGGCAAAACGCTGGGCGAAACCGGCGCGGACCTGGACCGGATGTTCCTCATCTCCTCCGCCATCACCAAGGCATTCCATGGAGATCGAGGAACCTATGCCCGGTACCTTAGCCGCGGGGAACAGCCGGAGCCGGAGGCCATGATCGTCCATCTGGATCCCGCAGAGCAGCGTACCATTATCCAGGCGTTGGTAGAACAGCGGGAGCGGCAGGAGCAGGCCATGTCCCAGACGGAGCAGCTTCTGAGGCGGATGACCGGGAGCATCACCGCCTATATGGAGGAGGTGGGACAGCGGCCTCTGCGCATGAGCGACTATGATAAAACAGTGCTTGCGATCCAGGATGGTGAGTTAACAGAGTTCTGGGCACGCTATCCCAAAGCACTGGATCAAGCGGACAGCCTGCTGGTGGAGACTGCGGGCCGACCGGGAGCGGTAGGCAGAAGGATGACTCTGAGTATACTGTCTGCCGCAACGAATATCTCTCCCTCTGCCTACCTGACCGCCTGCAAGCGGGCGGTGGATACCGGAGATGGGCAGCGGGTGCAGTCTCTCATAGAGCAGGCGGAAAGCTGTCTCTCAGAGCCGCTTCCTGCTCTCCCCGGCGTGGCCATCCTACATGCCTATACGAATGGCCATCGAAACATGGCCAAAGATCTGCTCGCGTAAATTAAATACAGCCATCCAAAAGACCGAATCTTTTGGACGGCTGTCGTTTTCTGATTATCGTGTTATTTAGCATAATCTGTAACACGGGATTCCCGGATTACATTTACTTTAATCTGACCTGGATATTCCAATTCATATTCAATCTGTTTTGAAATATCTCTTGCCAGCAATACCATATCATCATCAGATACTTGTTCTGGAACTACCATTACGCGAATCTCTCTACCCGCCTGAATAGCAAATGACTTCTCAACCCCTTTAAACTGGTTGGTAATATCTTCTAACTGTTTTAATCTGTTTGTGTATGTCTCCAAGGTTTCTCTTCTTGCACCTGGTCTTGCAGCCGAAATCGCATCTGCTGCCTGAACAACGCCTGCAATCAGAGACTGTGGTTCTACATCACCATGATGTGCTTCTACCGCGTTGATAATAAGCGGCGACTCTTTGTATTTTCTACAAAGGTCTACACCAATCTGAACATGTGAACCTTCTACATCGTGATCGATCGATTTACCGATGTCATGTAAAAGACCTGCACGCTTTGCGATACGGACATCCAGCCCGATCTCACCCGCAAGCAATCCGGATAGCTGAGCAACCTCGATTGAATGCTTCAGTGCATTCTGACCGTAGCTCGTTCTGAACTTCATACGTCCAAGAAGACGAATCAGTTCTGGATGGATGCCGTGTACACCAACTTCAAGTGCTGCAGCCTCTCCTTCTTCGCGCATCATAGTCTCTACTTCTTTCTGCGCTTTTTCAACCATCTCTTCGATTCTTGCAGGATGGATTCGTCCATCTACGATCAAACGCTCCAGTGCAATTCTTGCCACTTCTCTTCGGATTGGATCAAATCCGGAAAGAACAACTGCCTCCGGAGTATCATCAATAATAAGCTCTACTCCTGTCAGTGTCTCAAGAGTACGGATATTCCGTCCCTCTCGTCCGATAATTCTACCCTTCATCTCGTCACTTGGAAGCTGAACTACCGAGATCGTAGTTTCAGCCACATGATCTGCCGCACATCTCTGGATTGCGGTGACAACATACTCTTTCGCCTTCTTGTCAGCCTCTTCCTTTGCACGTGTTTCAAGCTCTTTCACCATCTTGGCAGTGTCATGTTTCACATCTTCTTCAACAGTTTTTAATAGATAATCCTTTGCCTGTTCGGAGGTAAGTCCTGAGATTCTTTCTAGTTCCTGTACTCTTTTCTGGCTGAGTTCTTCAACTTCAGCCTCCCGCTGCTTCATCGCTGTCTCTTTTGCAGTAAATGCAGTCTCTCTCTGCTCAATTGCCGCAGATCTCTTATCCAGAGATTCTTCTTTTGAAAGTACACGCTTTTCATAACGCTGAAGTTCAGCTCTGCGTTCCTTAGTCTCTTTTTCAAGTTCATTCTTTGTCTTGATGGACTCTTCCTTTACTTCCAAAAGTGCTTCCTTCTTCTTTGTCTCTGCTGTCTTCAAAGCATCATCAATAATTTCTCTTGCTTTTACATCAGCGTTCCCAATTTTAGAATTTGCATCGTTCTTCAACTTGGAAACAGTAACAAAATAAGTAACCGGCATTACTACTATAAGCGTAACAACTACAGCAATAATTATAGGTATCAGCACAGGAGCACCTCCTTATTTAGTTTTCATTGTACAAATACAACACTTAAATTCTATACTGTTTTCACAAATATGTCAAGCATTCCAATCGCAAACTTGTATTACTTGACGGATATCTTCGTAACGAAATCCTTTTCGCACCAAATATCCATATATTTTCTGCTTTTCTTTCGGATCTGTACAGGCAAAGTCCCAGTTTTTTTTGCGAAGAAGCTCCCGGATTGCTTCCTGATCGGAATGCGCTTCATACATCTCTTCCATGATCTCTTCTGCCCGGTTCATATCCACGCCCTTCTGTCTCAGAAGGGCATAAATCTCCCGTCTGCTCTTTTTATCTTTCCTGTTGTCTATAAAGTTCCGAATGTAGGCGTCATCATTGATATATCCAAATGATTTCACATAGGCAATCGCCGCTTCGGTGATCTCCGATGGATAGCCGCCCAGCTTTAATTTATCTCTGAGCTGGGATTCAGTTCTTGCCATGTCATTCAGCAGGTGCATCGCACGAAGCTTTGCCCGCTTCAAAAGGACTTCTTTGATCTTTGCATAAGTATCCTCTGTCAATTCACACTCTTCTTTCAGGTGAAAACGGGACAGTTCGCCTTTGTAAACCACAAAGGCGAACTGCTCATCAACAGATACCCGATACTTTGTCTTTGTAACTGGCTCGATTCGGGTAATTCTCATCATATGTTTTATTCTTCCTCATCCATCACTTCTTCAGCATCTGCCGGAGCAGCCTGTGCCGTTTCTTCTGCTTCCTGCCCTTCTGCACCGATTCCGTAATGCGCACGGACTTTTTCTTCAATCTCTTCCATAATCTCCGGATGTGCTGTCAGATAAGACTTTGCATTCTCACGTCCCTGACCGATCTTTTCTCCGTTGTATGCATACCATGCACCACTCTTATTGACCAGATCAATCTTCGTCGCAAGATCCAGGATATCTCCTTCTCTGGAAATTCCTTTTCCGAACATGATATCAAATTCTGCTTCCTTGAACGGAGGTGCAATTTTATTCTTCACGATCTTCACGCGGACATGGTTACCAACCATCTCTCCGCCCTGCTTCAAAGTCTCAGTTCTGCGGACATCCATACGGACAGATGAATAGAACTTCAGTGCCCGTCCACCCGTTGTTGTCTCCGGATTACCGAACATAACGCCAACCTTCTCACGCAGCTGGTTGATAAAGATTACAACACAGTTTGATTTACTGATAACCGGTGTCAGCTTTCTGAGTGCCTGTGACATCAGTCTTGCCTGCAGACCTACATGTGTATCACCCATATCACCCTCAATCTCCTGCTTCGGAACAAGTGCTGCAACAGAATCGACTACGATAATGTCAATCGCACCGGAACGTACCATTGTCTCAGTGATCTCCAATGCCTGATCTCCGCTGTCTGGCTGTGAAATGTAAAGTTCATCAATATCTACACCGATATTCTTCGCATATACCGGATCCAGTGCATGCTCTGCATCGATAAATCCCGCAATGCCGCCTCTTTTCTGTACTTCTGCGATCATATGTAATGCAACTGTCGTCTTACCACTTGATTCAGGTCCATAAATTTCAATAATACGTCCTTTCGGAACGCCGCCAACACCAAGTGCCAGATCCAGGCTCAGAGAACCGGTCGGAACCGTCTCAACATGCACCTGTGCCGCCGGATCACCCAGCTTCATAACTGCTCCCTTACCAAAATCTTTCTCAAGCTTTGCAATTGCTGCGTCTAATGCTTTCTTTTTATTCTCATCATTCATTGTATTATTCGCCATCATTAATCTCCTTATCCCAGATTCTTCGCCCACGCTCTCCATCGAACGAATGTTTGTTCTGGTTCTATATTAGTACATATGTTCTGGTTTGTCAACTACATTTTTAAATCAGATCCACACGTCTCACCTTCCCCGGAGAAGAAACCGAACCCCTCCCGAAAACCTTTCTCGCCCAGATCCCCAAAGCTTCTGACTCCCCCATCATACCACATCTCCCCCTTCCCCCACAACCAGAACACTTCTTCTCGGAAGCCATTGCTGACATAATTTTCGCATTCGGAGGCTCATCGGAATGCCCTGCACAACTAAATCTGTCCGGTTTATTTTATTAAAAGAGCGTCCGTCTTCTATTTTCCCGCAGACCGCCCGTCCTGCAATCTAAAGCTCAAACACCTCAAGATCATCCGGCACAAACAACTTCCCGTGATAGTATTCCCGTCCTTCCCGCGTATAAAGCTCTTTCCTCTCCTTAAGATGCATCTCTTCCGTATGATACAGGATCAGATGCGGAATCTGAAGCTCCTCGGCAAGCTGACATGCTTCTTTCACAGTACTGTGGTGCTTTTCATAAGGCTTGAACTTATCTGCTTCTCCATACAGGCAGAACGCCTCATGGGTCAGCCAGTCGCTGCCTTTCACAAATTCATAATCTTTCTCATTGTACGGTTCGTCACCGCAGCAGGTAAACTTCACTCCGTTCGGAAGCAGCATCGTAAACCCGAACTGCTTTGCCTTCGTGGAAAAAATATCGAAAAAGGTGACCGGACAGCCAAGGATTTCCTTTGTCTCTCCGTGATGCACCGGCACAAAAAGAATCCGGTCATCAAAATATTTCGTCACCTTTTTCTGGATTGTAAGCTCTGCGATCATGCGGATTGATCTTGCCAGCTCTTCATGGCAGTAGATCCGCAGATTCCCCTCATATTTTCCCTGGCCGATCTTCTTCTGCCCGATCATCCGTATCAGCCAGATCACGCCCAGAAGATGATCGATATGTTCATGGGTAATAAAAATATCGTGAATGTCTTCCAGCTGGATCCCGGTGTCTTTTAACACCTTTAAAATACGGTTTCCGCCGCCGGTATCCACCAGAAAATGCCTGTTTCCATCCGAGAGGGCAAAACATGTATTATAGCATTCCGTTACTGTTGCATTTCCCGTTCCAAGTATTGTAAGCTTCATCCGACATTACTCCTGTCTCATTTCAACTACTTCACCTGCACATTTGTAAATACTTCCTCCCGGCACAAATCCTCTCACCGAAGAAAGTGGATAAATATTGGTATGCGGTCCTACTACACTTCCCGGGTTCAGAATGGTTCCACATCCAACTTCTACATGGTCACCCAGCATCGCGCCGAACTTTTTCATACCGGTCTCGATATTTCCTTCCGGCGTCTTTACAACCACCAGTTTTTTATCGGATTTCACATTAGATGTGATAGAACCTGCTCCCATATGTGACTTGTATCCAAGGATTGAATCCCCCACATAATTATAATGTGGAACCTGTACTTTATTGAAGAGGACCACATTTTTCAGCTCGGTAGAATTTCCGACAACTGCCCCTTCTCCTACGATCGCATTTCCACGGATAAACGCACAGTGTCTTACCTCTGCGTCCTTTCCGATGATCGCCGGACCGCCGATAAATGCAGTCGGTGCAACCTTTGCGGATCTGGCAACCCACACATTTTCTCCACGTTTTTCATACTCTTCTTCCGGAAGAGACGCACCCAGTTCCAGGATAAAACTGCTGATTTTCGGAAGTACTTCCCACGGGTAGGTCACTCCTTCAAACAAATCCTTTGCGATCGTCTCTTCCAGCGTATACATTTCTTTAACCGTCATTTCTTTCATTCTTTCTTTCCTTTCGATGCTCTGCCTTTGGTTTCTTTTTTATAAAATGCTGCTGCCCTGTCATAGCAGCTTCTTAACTGATACTGGTTATTCAGTCCCAGTACTCCGTTGGTTCTGCTAACAATAAAATGATCCAGTTTTGTCATATATTCATCCGATGTAATTTCTCCCTCTGCCACATAGTTAAGCCCCTTTTCCCAGCTTGCCGTCAGCTCCGGATTCAGAAGTGAACGGATAGAATTCAACACCACATCATAGATCATTTCTCCAAGAAGCGTCGGTGTGATCACCTGCGTCTTTTTATTCAATGCCAGATATTTGATATTGAAGAGCTTTTTCAGGATCTCCGCCCTGGTCGCACTGGTTCCGATCCCGCTTCCTTTGATCTGCGCACGAAGTTCCTCATCCTCGATCAGCTGACCTGCATTTTCCATCGCAAGGATCATGGAACCGGAATTGTATCTCTTCGGCGGTGAAGTTTCTCCCTCTTTGATATCCAGTGATTTCACATCCAGGATATCACCTTTTTTTAACTTCTGGATGGATGCAAAAAATGCGGCATCCAGATCCACATTGTTATCACTTCCATCTCCTTCCGCGTCATTTCCATTTGCATTTTTCTTTGGTGCAGGGACCCCTGCCACCTTCAGATATCCTTCTTCCGCAAGTACACGGAAGTTGGAGAAAAACTGTTCTTTTCCGATCTGTGTTACCAACGCCACTTTCTGATAAACTGCCGGAGGATAGAAGATACTCAGAAACCTCCGGACGATCACATCATACACATGATGAGCTGTTGCAGATACCGAATTCAATGCTGAAAGTCCCTGTCCTGTCGGGATGATCGCATAATGATCCGTGATCTGCTTGTCATTGACATAACGCGTCTTTGCCAGATTTTTATATGCTCCGTAATGCAGAATATCCTGCATATATGGTGCAGCCATCTGGTATTTACTCAGCCCGTTCAGGTTCTTTGTGATCTCCTTTGATACTGCTGTCGAAAGCACTCTGGCGTCTGTTCTCGGATAGGTGACAAGCTTCTTCTCGTAAAGCTCCTGCACAATGCGGAGCGTTTCATCCGGACTGATCTTGAACCGTTTGGAGCATTCGTTCTGAAGTTCTGCAAGGTTAAACAGAAGTGGCGGATTCTTTTTCTCTTTTTTCTTTTCGATGGATACAATCCGGCAGGTAAGAGGGGATGTTCCCTCTTTCAAAACAGCTATCAGCTTTTTGGCCTCCTCTTTCTCTTTAAATCCATTCTCTTTGTAGAGCTTTGGAGACTCAAAATAAGCCGAACCTTTCACTGCACGCCACTCACCGGTAAAAGTATGTCCGTCTACATTTACCGATTCGATCACACGATAGAACGGCGTTTTAACAAATTCACGGATCTCCCGTTCCCGCCTTACGACCATTCCAAGGACACAGGTCATCACACGTCCGACAGATACAACCGTGTATTTATTCCCAAGATAATTTGAAATGCTGTTTCCATATTTGAGTGTCAGAAGTCTGGAAAAGTTGATTCCCATCAGATAATCTTCCTTCGCACGGAGATAAGCCGAAGCTGACAGATTATCGTATTCTGACAGATCCTTCGCCTCACGGATTCCTCTGAGGATCTCTTCCTCCGTCTGGGAATCGATCCACACACGCCGGCGTTCTTTCCCTTTTACGCCTGCCATCTGTTCCACCAGACGGTAAATGTATTCCCCTTCTCTTCCCGAGTCGGTACAGACATAAATCCGGTCTACGTCCTTCCTGGTCAGTATTCCTTTTACGATCTCAAACTGCTTCTTTACTCCCGGTATCACCTCATAGAGAAATTCCTGCGGAATGAATGGCAGTGTCTGCAAAGACCATCTCTTATACTTTTCATCATATACTTCCGGATAACTCATCGTGACAAGATGACCAACACACCAGGTTACGATCGCCTCATCTGATTCCAGATATCCGTCTTTTCTTTTCAAATTCAAATGCAGTGCCTTGGCAAATTCCTGTGCCACACTCGGCTTTTCTGCAATATATACCGATTTACCCATATAATAATTTTGTACTCCTGTATTTTCACGCTATAGCAACTCTCACAGCGTTTAAAAAGTGAAGCTGATACCAGCTCCACTTTTTTATCATATCATATTCAGAACATAAAACAAATTATTTTCTTCGAAAAATCTTCCGGATTTTATCAACGAAGCTTTGTTTTGTCCGTCCTTCCGGATGTCTGACGGTGATTGCTTCACGCATAAAATATTCCTGGGAATTGACTTTTGAAGTTCCTTTTTCTTTCATGTAGTATTTGCCGTCACTCTTTAATTCTCGCGCTTTTACATTGTCCGCAAGCATGATCTTCAGCATATGTGTCAGCTGTTTCCTGATAGTTTCATCGTAAACCGGACATGCCACTTCCACGCGTTTTTCCGTATTACGCGTCATCATATCTGCGGAACCGATATAGATTTTCTGATCCGCTCCGGTTCCAAAAAGGAAAATACGCGGATGCTCAAGATAACGTCCGACAATACTGGTCACACGGAGATTCTCTGTGTACCCTTTGACTCCCGGAAGAATACAGCAGATCCCACGGACGATCAAATCCACCTTCACCCCTGCATTTGATGCCTCGGAAACCTTCTGGATAAAATCTACATCCGTCACAGAATTCATCTTCATGATGATCCGTCCGTTCGTTCCCTTTTTGATCTCCTCGTCCATCAGCGAAAGCACCTTTGGTTTCAGACTGGTCGGTGAAACAATAATGTGCTGATAGCTTCCATTGAGATTGCCAATGGACATATTCTTGAAGAAGACGGCTGCATCCTCTCCGATTCCCTTATCCGCTGTGATCAGCGACACATCCGTATACATCGTCGCTGTCTTTTCATTGTAGTTTCCGGTTCCCACCTGCGTAATGTATTCGATATTGTTGCGGTTCCGGTAAGTGATCAGACAGATCTTGGAATGCACCTTATAACCTTCAAATCCGTAAATCACACGGCATCCTGCTTCTTCCAGACGTTCGGACCAGTCAATATTGTTCTGTTCATCGAATCTGGCTCTCAGCTCGATCAAAACCGTAACCTCTTTGCCGTTCTCGGCCGCCGCACATAAGTACTCTACCAGCCGTGCCTTCTTTGCCAGACGGTAGATTGTGATCCTGATCGTAAGAACGGTCGGATCATAAGCCGCTTCCTTGATCATACGCAGAAACGGATCCATACTCTCATACGGATAAGAAAGAAGTATATCTTTTTTCTTTACCTGCGGAATCACTTTTCCATCCGTCAGATAGCGGGACGGCTGCGGAGTAAACGGTTCGTCGATCAGAGAACGTTTCAGCGATGCCGGAACCTTATCCATAATCGAAAAAATATAATCCAGCTTCATCGGCATCTTGGTCCGGTAGATCTGTGCCGGTGTGATCTTAAATTTGTCACAGAAATACTTTTCCAGTTCCTTATCCAGCGGCTCCGCTGTCTCCATGCGGATCACTGCCATTCTGCGGCGCTTGTGAAGGGTTTCCTGCATCAGCAGGCGGAAATCATCATTGATCTCCAGTGCCTCATCGTCCGGCGACACATCTGCATTCCTTGTCACACAGATATAATTCTTGTTCGATACCTCGTATTTGTCGAACACCACATCCAGATATTCCATGATCACCTTTTCCATACGGATATAACGGATATCATGGCCCGGAAGATATAAAATATCTGACACAAACTGTGGAACCGGTACGATTCCAATCATGGAAGTTCCATTCTGCTTCAGACTTGCGATCACATACAGTTCCTTATTGAGCAGATGTGGGAATGGATGATTGGCATCCACGATCTGTGGAGACAGGATCGGTAGGATCTGGTCTTTGAAGTACTTTTTCACATACTTCTTTTCCTGCTGCTCCAGCTCTTTTATCGATAGTCCACAGACACCGTATGGATTCAGCAGCTTCTTGATCTCCGAGTAAGTCTTGTCCCGCTCTTTATACAATGGTGCTACAGCCGCAAAGATAGCATCCAGCTGCTCTTTCGGATTCATCCCCGAACGGCTGTCGATCGTGCTGTTATCCGTAAGCGACATATCATACAGGCTTCCTACGCGGATCATAAAAAATTCATCCAGGTTGCTTGTAAAAATGGATACAAACTTCATTCTTTCAAGAAGGGGTACTGAAGAATCCTTTGCTTCCTCCAGTACCCTCTGATTGAACTTCAGCCAGGACAGTTCTCTGTTCTGTGTATAGTTCTGCATTTCTTTTTTCATATTAGCCCACCTTCACTCTTCCTTTACACTGGTATAATTTCATTCTACCACTGAATCAGAAGAAAGAAAAGTTAACTTCTTTTAAACTTTCCTGCAAAAGCTATTTCTTTGTGATAAAGCCTTTTGCAGTCAGTGTCTCAGCACAGAGAACAGCTCCTCCTGCCGCACCGCGGACTGTATTGTGGGAAAGTCCGATAAATTTATAATCGTAAAGGGAATCTTCTCTGAGTCGTCCGATAGAAATTCCCATTCCGTTCTCATAATCTACATCCAGTTTCACCTGCGGACGGTTGTCTTCTGTCATATAGCGGATGAACTGCTTCGGTGCACTCGGAAGCTCTGCTTCCTGCGGGAAGCCTTTGAAACTTTCCAGTTTTTCGATCAGCTGCTCTTTGGTTGGTTTCTTTTCAAAATTGATAAATACGGCAGCGGTATGTCCGTTAAGAACCGGTACACGTACACACTGGCATGTGATCTTCGGAGAATCTGCTTTTACGATCTGTCCATTTTCAACTCTGCCGAGAACACGAAGTGGTTCCTGCTCGCTCTTTTCTTCTTCTCCACCAATGAATGGAATGATATTTTCTACCATTTCCGGCCAATCTTTAAAGGTCTTTCCTGCACCTGAAATTGCCTGGTAGGTTGTAACAACCAGTTCTTTCGGTCCGAATTCTTTCCATGCTGCAAGGCAAGGCGCATAGCTCTGGATCGAACAGTTTGGTTTTACTGCGATAAATCCTCTTGTAGTTCCAAGACGCTTTTTCTGGTCTTCGATGACTGCAAAATGTTCCGGGTTTACTTCCGGGATTACCATCGGTACATCCGGTGTCCATCTGTGGGCACTGTTATTAGATACAACCGGTGTCTCTGTCTTTGCGTATGCTTCCTCGATCGCACGAATCTCATCTTTTGACATATCAACTGCACTGAATACAAAGTCAACTGTCTTTGCAACTTCTTCTACTTCGTTGACATTATGTACAACGATCTTCTTGACTGCTTCCGGCATCGGAGTGTCCATTTTCCAGCGGTCTCCGACTGCTTCTTCATATGTCTTTCCTGCGGAACGCGGGCTTGCAGCCAGTGTTACTACCTCAAACCACGGATGATTTTCCAGCAGAGAGAGAAATCTCTGTCCTACCATTCCTGTTGCACCAAGAATACCTACTCTTAATTTCTGATCCATTTTTATGTCCTCATTTCCTGTTTTGTCTTTTTGATGCGCACATTTGTACGCATGATTTGTATATCATAGCGCATTTTCCGACATTTTTCAACCCTGACAATTGAAAAACTATGTCTACTTATTAACGCTCATGTTACTGTTCCCAGTACCTGTGACCAGCAATGCTCATTTTCCTTATAACGATTAGCACTCTTCCAGATACGCTTCGTGAAGCGCGATCACCCTTTTCATAGCTTCCGGTCCAGGTGCACCGATCGTATTTCTCTTATTGACACAGGTCTCCATGCTGATCGCATCATAAATATCTTCTTCAAATACCGGAGAGATCTCCTTATATTCTTCCAGTGACATATCATCTAACGCAATCTTCTTATCGATACAATAAAGTACCAGCTTTCCTACGATTCCATGTGCATCACGGAACGGTACCCCGTGATTTACCAGATAGTCAGCTGCATCTGTTGCATTGGTAAATCCGTGTCTGCAGCTTTCCAGCATACGTTCTTTGTTGAACTTCATGGTTGCGAGCATTCCGGTAAATAAAGCCAGGCATCCTTTCACGGTATCGATGGCATCAAATACCAGCTCTTTGTCCTCCTGCATATCTTTATTGTAAGCAAGCGGAATTCCTTTCATTGTAGTCAGGATCGAAGTCAGTGCACCGTATACACGTCCTGTCTTTCCACGAACAAGTTCCGCAATATCCGGATTCTTCTTCTGTGGCATGATACTGCTTCCGGTGCTGTAGCTGTCATCGATATCGACAAACTGGTATTCATTGGAATTCCAAATGATCACTTCTTCTGAGAAGCGGCTTAAATGCATCATAATCGTAGATAGAGCACTCATCAGCTCGATCAGATAATCACGGTCCGATACCGAATCCATACTGTTCAGTGTTGGTCCGTCAAATCCGAGAAGCTCTGCGGTGTATGCTCTGTCCAGATCATAAGTGGTTCCTGCAAGTGCTCCGGATCCAAGCGGACAGGTATTCATTCTTTTGTAAATATCTTTCAGACGCATATGGTCTCTTTTGAACATTTCAAAATAAGCACCCATATGGTGTGCCAGTGTGATCGGCTGCGCTTTCTGCAGATGGGTAAATCCAGGCATGATCGTCTCGGTGTTGTCCTTCATGATCGCAAGAAGTTCGCGGAGCATATCCACAACCAGTCCCTGCAGTGCGGTGATCTCACTTCTTGTATAAAGCTTCATATCCAGTGCAACCTGGTCATTACGGCTTCTTCCGGTATGCAGCTTCTTTCCTGCATCCCCGATCCGGTCGATCAGATTTGCCTCTACAAAACTGTGGATATCTTCGTATTCCTCTGTAATCTCAAGCTTTCCGCTCTCTACATCCCTGCGGATGCTTTCCAGTCCGTCCAGAATCTGCTGCTTCTCATCATCTGTCAGGATTCCCTGCTTTGCAAGCATCATAACATGCGCCTTGCTGCCCTGGATATCCTGCTCATAAAATCGTTTATCAAATGAAATGGACGCATTGAAATTATAAACCAGTTTGTCGGTTTCTTTCGTAAAACGTCCTCCCCATAACTGTGCCATAGCTTTCCCTCTTTTCTTCAACGTAATTCTGTGCTTTAGTGTACCATAGAATGTCGGATTCTGTAAAGTTCCCCTCTTAACTTTTCACAGAACTTTCCTCTTCCTCCCGAAGTTTCTTTTCCCGTTCTCTCTGATTTTTGGAATAAATACAGCCACAATAGTCCTGGCGGTAAAGTCCGTAAATCTTTGACAGCTCGGTTGAACGCTTATATCCATTTCTCTTTTTAAAATCCGAAACCAGATAAGCCACTCCATATTCCCCGGCAAGCCGCTCACCAATCTCATTCAGCTTCTGTGCATTTTTCAGCGGACTGATGGAAAGGGTTGTGGTGAAATAATCATATCTGCCTTCTTTTGCAAATCTCGCAGCTTCCCGGAGTCTGAGCTCATAACACCTGAAGCACCGCTCTCCACCTTCCGGAATCATCTCCAGTCCCTTCGCCATCTCGTAAAATTTTTCACTGTCATAATTTCCCGCCTGAAAATGGATCGTATGCTTCGCCGGAAGCTCCCGGATCAGTTTTTCCTGCTCATGGATCCGCTTTTCAAATTCCGCCTCCGGAAAAATATTCGGATTGTAATAAAAAACCGTAATCTCAAAATATTCCGACAGATATTCCAGCACATAACTGCTGCATGGTGCACAACAGCTGTGAAGGAACAGACGTGGAACCTTCTTTTCCGATACGATCAGTTCTATCTTTTTATCCAGTTCTTTCTGGTAATTCTTTTTCTGCATCTGTTCATCTCTCCTCATATTACAGATTTGTTTCTTATTATAGTGCAGCTGTTCTCTTCGCACAATATCTTTTCTGCTCTGTTTTTCTTTTTCCGTTCCATTCCAGCCAGATGCACACACGCTTTTTTTTATTTCTCATAAACTGTAAGTAAAAGACTTATGATCGTTTCTGTATCTGGAGGATTATCATGCAATATGCACTGGAACTGAAAAACGTTCATTATGCTTACCATACACTGGAAGGAGAAACCTACGCCCTGAAAGACATCACCTTTTCGGTCCGCGAAGGGGAATTTATTGCTCTGGTCGGTCCCTCCGGGTGCGGAAAATCTACACTGCTCCACCTGATTGCGGGTCTTCTCACCCCGGAAAAAGGCCTCATCAAAATAAACGGCAGCTATCATCCGGACAATACTTCCGGCATCGGATATATGCTGCAAAAGGATGAACTTCTTGAGTGGCGTACCATCTATCAGAACGTTCTTCTCGGTCTCGAGATCCAGCATGCACTGACTGCCCGTTCCCGCGCACTGGCAAGAGCCCTTCTTACACAATACGGCCTGAATGCCTTTGCAAATGCAAAACCATCCGAACTTTCCGGAGGAATGCGCCAGAGAGCCGCGCTGATCCGCACGCTGGTCCTGAAGCCGGATATCATGCTTTTGGATGAACCCTTTTCTGCCTTGGATTATCAGACCCGATTAAATGTCAGTGATGATATCGGGCAGATTATCAAAAAAGAGAAAAAAACAGCGATCCTTGTCACCCATGACCTTGCCGAAGCGATCAGTCTTGCTGACCGGATCCTTGTTCTCACAAGCCGTCCGGCAACCATCGGGCAAACGGTCAATGTTTCCTTTTCTGATCCGGGACTTTCCCCGCTTGCCCGCCGCAATGCCCCGGAATTTAAGACTTATTTCAATCTGATCTGGAAGGAGCTGAACCCGGATGAATGAACTTTCAAAAAACCAGCTGCATTACCTGAATATGCGGCGCCGACATAAACGGATCGTTGCTGTTTCCAGAGTCTCCATCTTGCTGACATTCCTCTTTCTCTGGGAATTTTCGGCAAATACAGGACTGATCGACTCTTTCATTTTCAGCAGTCCTTCCCGGATTGCCCTGTGTTTTCTGGAAATGACCGGTGACGGCAGTATTTTCCGTCATATCGGAGTGACTCTTTACGAAACCCTGGTCAGTTTTATCCTGGTAATCTTCTTCAGCCTTTTTGTCACCGTCCTTCTCTGGCTCTTTCGGAAGCTTTCGGAAATCCTGGAGCCTTATCTGGTCGTCCTGAACAGTCTGCCAAAATCTGCGCTTGCTCCGCTTCTCATTGTCTGGCTCGGCGCAAACCGCACAACAATTATCATTGCCGGAATGTCTGTTGCAATCTTCGGGAGCATACTGAACCTCTATTCCGAATTTTCCGAAGTAGACCCAGATAAAATCATGCTCATCTACACTCTTCACGGAAACCGGCTCCATGCCCTCTCCAAGGTAGTGATCCCAAGCTGCATTCCGGCGATCATCAGCACCATGAAGGTCAATATCGGGCTCTGTCTGGTGGGTGTGATCATCGGAGAATTTATCGGCGGCAGGGAAGGACTTGGCTATATGATCATCTACGGCAGTCAGGTCTTCAAGCTCGACTGGCTGCTGATGAGCATCTGCATCCTCTGCGTGATCGCCATGCTGCTCTATACTCTGATCGGACTGATCGAGAAGTGGTATCTTTGCCGGTGTAAGATTTCCTGATATTTATCAGAAACTTCACAGGGAAAGTCTCTTCTTTCTCCCTCGCTTTTTCAAAAAGGAACCATACTTTTCAGATCATTTCTGGTATGCTCCCCGTCAAGAGGACAATAAAAAATAATAAATTTTTGTATCGTCAGCCATGCTATGGCTGGCGATATTTTATGCTGCTTTTGTAGATTGCTCATGATATTTCATTGGTCCATTGTCAATACAGTGGGCAACTCTAGACATACTCTGCTTCATATGATGTTTTTTTAACCTAGTATAAAACTGTGCGCTTGTATATTGAAAGCCTCGATTAGAATGAACTAATGGGTGTGCATCTGCCTCCTGACGAACAGCCTCATCAAACGTGTCCATAACTAATGGATTATCATTATGATCGCTGATTTTAAAGGAAACAATCCTTCTATCATATAAATCTAAAATAGCACTCAGATAAACTTTATGAACTTCTATTCCGTTGTAGTATTTAAATTCAGAAACATCTGTAAGCCACTTTTCATTCGGTTTTTCGGCGTGAAATTCACGGTGTAAATAGTTTTTTGCTATGTGATCAGGATTTCTGTCTCCTCTGGTACAACTCTTAGGTTTCCATTTAATATTTGATTTTATATCGTATTTCCTACAAATACGAAGTACTCGTTTATCATTCACATGAATTCCTTTATGTCCATCTAATTCATCACGAATCCTTCGATATCCCATATCTGGATGCTGGTTATGAATCCTTTGGATTTCAGTGGATAGTCTTTCGTTTCGAAGTTCATTATTACTTTTCGGATATTTTACCCAGCGGTAATACGCAGAACGTGTAACATTAAGATATTTACAAAGTCTATCTATGGGATAATGCTTAGATATTTGAGTGCCATTGCACCATAATTCTTATCATTTGCAAGACAATCTGTTACTATTTTTAATCTCTCATCAAGTGTAGTGTTCTTTGCTTTTTTCATGTAAGCACCTCCAGTGGATGTTTTTAATATTCCACCAGAATTATACACCTTAATCCAATCGGAAAGCTGTCTGTGTGAACGAATTCCGTATTTTGTGCAAATATCCTGAAGAGATCCTTCTCCGTTAAGATAATCATTTATAGCAGATATTTTTAAATCTTTTGAATAAGATCTGTTTTTCGGTTGATTGAGTAATCCAGTTGATCCATCATACTGATAAATAGAAATCCAATTTCGAATACTATGATGATCAACTCCCAATTCTTTTCCTGCTTTCCGTATACCAATTTCTCCTACAAGGTAGCGTTCGACTATTTTTACTTTTTCTACTGGTTCTATCTTACTCTTTCTGAACATGAAAATACCCCCATATAGGACTTTTATATTTCATTGTCCTATATGAGGGTAGCAAATCATTTTCTGCCTATACCGCCCCAAACTGCAGATACCACACTGCCATCTTATCTCCCAGAAAAATTGCAGTTGCAAGTCCAAACGCAAGAAATGGTCCAAACGCAAACTGATCTGTTTTATTCAGCCTCTTTCGTACCAGCATCAGTGTCACATAAGCACCTCCTGTTATAATCCCAATACACATTGCACATATCATTGACGCGCCACCAATAAGCAATCCGCTTACCGACATCAGCTTGATATCTCCGCCTCCAAAAGCCCCTGGAATTGCAAGTGCCAGCACCAGCATCGGCACTGATATGATTCCCATACCGGTCAGTCTTGTAACAATTCCCATCTCCGGATAAAGCATAAAGTCCAAAACCGCAAGTATCAAGATCATAATATGAAATCGATCATAAATCATCTGTATATGCCAGTCAACCAAGGCAATCACAAACAGTATTCCCAAATATATAAAAAAAACTGCGCCTCTTAGTGAAATCACACCCATTTTCCCGCAACCATATACAATTGCACAACCGGTCATGGATACTCCACCTGTTAATTCCACTAAGAAATATCTTGCAATCCTCTTGCTCTTTGCACATATTGCGCTTTTCCCGTATGTTAATTTATCGATGACAATATGTAAGAAGCTGAAGATGCCAGCTCCGAAAAAGAACCTTATTATCCATAATATGATTTCTAAAACCACAAACATCCTCTCATAATCAAATGATTTGTTATAAATTATATCAGTTCTTTCACAAAAAAGATACTGTTTTTAATGCTTTATTTAATTTTTCTGTCACAAAATTGATCATGACAATATTTTGAAACCTGCCGGAGACCTTTTAATAACAGGAAATGCAATTTCCTGTTATAGAAAAAACGGAAACAAAAAATGGATCAATCTCTTTTGTGAGAATTTGATCCATTTTTACCGCATCTAAATCAGTTGTCCCAGCACCAGAAGCCTTTTCAGATAAATTCTTCCGGAAAATGCAATATGCGGCAGTTCATAAAACATACAATGCTTCGGACAGATTGGCTGATACAATGGATCCGCTACAATGATTTCTGCATCTCTCAATGCTTCTTCCATCTCTTCTTCCCCACAGATCCATCTGTCCTGTCTGCAAAGCAGACCTTCTGTTTTTTCCAGCGGGCAGAGAACTTCCACCGGACAGCCATATTTCTGTTCGATCCCTGCTGCCAGAGATTCCATGGTCACCGGTTCTCCGATCAGAGTCACTTTCTTTTGTCTGCCTGCCGCTTCAGGCTTCTTTATTTCTTCTCCCGATGCCGGATTTCTGTTTCCCTTCTGCTCCATGATTTCTTCAATTTCACCCTGCATCCGATCCTTCAGATATGGTATCTGCTCTTTTTCTTCCAGTGCTTTCGCAATCCGCTCTGTATAAGAACCAATCGGCGTTCCAACCACATACGGGGTTCCGAACTTTTCTTCCAGTACTTTCGCCGCACGAAGTCCGACCGAAGATACCACCAGATTCACCTCTGCTTCTCCTGCCTGCAAAAATGCATCCAGTTCATCTCCCATTGCCCAAGTAGACAGCACCTTCCATCCACAGGCTTTCAGGTTCTCTTTCAGCACCTCTACATGAGATACCGGTCCAAAGTCCAGTGGTGTCACCCCAAGCAGATTGACGGTGCGTGCCTGAATCCGTCCTGTCTTTTCCCCGGTAAATCTTTTCGCGATCTCCTCTAATGCAATTCCTGCCCCATACACATAATCATGCATTCCGTTCGTCGGTACTGCAAATGCAGGAATCCCGGTTTCTTCTTCCAGTACCTGTGCCAGTGCCGGAAAATCGGTTCCATTCATATACGGAATTGGGGATCCTGCAAGGGCAATAAATTTCGGATGCAGCTCCCTTGCTGCCTCTTTGATATCATCCAGAAATTTTTCATCATTTCCCATGATCGCATCAATTTCTGTCAGACCGGAAATATAGATCAGACTGTCCTGATCGTACCAGCGGATCTCATCGTGAGTGTTGTAGGTCGAATTGCATCCGGACGGGTCGTGCATGACTGTCATGCCGCCAAGCTCATAAAGTGCAGAACACACACCGGATACATCCGCTGTATAAATTGGTATGATTCGATAAGATTGTCTCATATACAGCTTTCACACCCCCATCCTTTTCGCACAACCAGATCTTTCGTGTCTTTTTCTTCGGTAAATGCTTCGACCATAAGCTCTGCCGTCCTGCGGATCCCGTCAAATCCGTAAAGGCCGCCACCCTGTACCATATTGACAAAATACGGACTTCCTGTAAACCACGCCGCCTTCTGTCCGATCGCCAGTATTTTTTCATCCGATGTTCTCGGAAGCACACGCATTTTCACCTGGATTGTTGCAATCAACTGCAGATCCGGTGCATGCTCCTTCAGCCACTCAAATTCTGCTTTTTCTTCCGGACTGATGGAATCCAGATAGATCCGTATTACCCGGAAGCCATGAGTAAGCAGAAGCTTTGCAAGTCCCAGTGGACGTGGATGGTACAGATAATCAATGGCAACCGCAGTGTCTCCGATCACCTCATGCGCCTTTTCCAGTGCCTTTTCACAGGCAGCAATTTCCCCTTCTACTGAAATCGTTTCCTCCAGCTTTCCATAGCCCATTGCCTGGCAGAAATTTTCCAGCTGTGCTGTGATCTCTTCATAATCAAAACTGCCCGGCAGATACAGGTATGGCCGGTTCAGACGCTCTGAAAGCGCTTCCGCACCATACTTAGATGGTGGATAAGAAGATATAAAAAGTTTCCCTTCGGAAAGTGCCAGATAGTCTTCCCAGCTTTTACATCCCGGCAGTTCCCGGAAGATTCCCTGATGTGCCCGGACGATTCGTTTCAGATCTGCATTTTTTTCCAGTACAAAATCACTGCCGAGAAAACTCACGGCTTTTTCATCTGCTTTTCGCTTTGGAAGTGGCTTATAAATCGCTTTTCTCAGCTTCTGATCCGGTGTCGGTCCATGCTTCTGCATGATCGGATCCATATAACAGCGGATAAATGTAATCTTTGGAAACCTCTCTTCCAGTTCCTGATAAACCCGTTCCAGATCGCATCCCAGAAAATGATGCAGACAGACGGTAAATAAAAGAACTGCTTTCGGTTTTTCTTCCAACTTATTCAGCACATCCGTCACGCCTTCGATGGTGATATCCTCCAGATTTCCATTTAACAGATTCTCTTCTTTTACGATCACAAAGGAAAACCGGTCAGCCGCATTCATTTCCGCCGCTGTCAGCACCACACCTCGCATGCAGTTATCTGCACAGACATAGATCTGTATTGCCTCCGGCATCAGCATTCCGGTATGTACGATGTTCCAGTTGCCGTGAACCGGCGAGTTAAATTCAAGCCCCGGTGCAAATGGAACCGGAAATGTGGCATCTTTAATGGCTACTGCCGCGCCTTTTTCATCCACCGGATGTCCTACCCGTTTTAACATGGTCTCTCCTCTCCGCACACTGCAAGGATCTGATCTGCCAGCTTCCGGTATTCCTCTGCCATCTGAGAATCCGGTGCGTATTCCAGCAGAACCTTGCCGGCTTCTTCTGCTTCCATCACAAGTTCGCTCCGGTCAAGCTGTCCAATGATCTGCGTATGAAAATCCCCTGCAAGCTCCCGCACCTTTTCTTCCTCTCTCGGAACCTCTCTTTTATTTAAAATAATACCGCCAAGGGAAGCATATCCTCGGTTCCTGAAATTCTCTACTGCCATTGCAATATTGGCCCCGGCATGAATCGCCATATTTTCACCGGATGTAATGATGAATACCTGATCCGCATAGCCTTTTCGCATTGGCATGGAAAAGCCACCGCAGACTACATCACCAAGTACATCATATAACACGATATCCGGCTGGTAGGTCTCATAAGCACCGGTTTCTTCCAGCTTCTCAAGGGCGGTGATAATCCCGCGTCCTGCACATCCAAGTCCCGGTGTCGGTCCACCTGCTTCTACACAGACCACACCTGCATAGCCAACCGTAACCATATCTTCCAGTTTTAGATTCTGTTTCTTCTGTTGGAACATTTCCAGTACGGTTGGAATCTCCTTTCCGTGTCGGAGCTGGATGGTCGAATCCGCCTTCGGATCACAGCCGATCTGCATGACCTTGTATCCTTTTTCGGCAAGTGCCACCGCAAGATTGGATACAGTTGTGGATTTTCCGATCCCGCCTTTTCCGTACACTGCTATCTTTTTCATTCCGCTTTTTCCTCCGCTTTCGTAATGACGTTCGAGTACGCCGTTTTTGTGGATACCCCATTCAGACGCCCGATCTTCCCTGACAAAGCACTGATCATATCTTGCGGTGCATCAATGGCGATGCTGATGATATTAATTCCCTTCTCCCGGTACGGAATTCCCATTCTTCCAATGATATACTCTCCTGCTTCATGCAGGTAATGGTTCAGTTCCTCAATCGCGGCAGGATTCTCCACAATAATTGAAATGACTGCTACTCTGGTGTCCATGAAAAGTCTCCTTTCTTTTTTGAAATGTCACCGATTCCGCATTTCAGATTGTTTAGCAGATACGTGGCAGCAATTCTCCGCCCGGCTGTGGAAGAAGTGCCTGCGTTCCGATTTCTGTAGTCATGACTACTTTCCCCGGCTGCTCTGCAGTTACTTCTCCGATAATTGCCGCATTCTGTGAATACGGACATTTGTGCAGTACTTCTACAATCTTTTCTGCCTCTGCTTTTGGTGCCATAATGACCATTCTTCCTTCACATGCAAGGTAAAGTGGCTCCAGTCCAAGCATTCCGCAGACTCCCTTCACTTCCGGTGCAACCGGAACTTTTTCAGCATTCAGACGGATTCCAACATTACTCTGTCCCGCAATCTCATAAAGTACTGTTCCAACTCCACCTCTTGTCGCATCACGGATGACATGCAGATCATGTGTTGCATTTATCACTTCTTCCACAGTATGCCATAGTGGTGCACAGTCACTGGTCACATCCGCTTCGATTCCGAAGTCTTCTCTTGCAAGAAGGATCGTACAACCATGACGTCCCACATCTCCGGTCACAATGATCGCGTCTCCCGGCTGTGCCAGTTCTCCTCCGACTTTTACGCCGTTCTCGATCTGTCCCATTCCGGTTGTTGTGATAAATACACCGTCTACCTGTCCCTTTCCTGCTACCTTGGTATCTCCGGATACAATACGGACACCGGCTTCTTTTGCCGTTTTCTCCATTGCTGCTGCAATCTCTTCCAGTTTTTCCATCGGAAATCCTTCTTCAATTACAAATGCACAAGTCAGATAAAGTGGTTTTGCTCCCATACATGCAAGGTCATTAACTGTTCCGCAGATGGAAAGCTTTCCGATATTTCCTCCTGGGAAGAATGCCGGAGATACAATAAATCCATCCGTAGATACTGCCATCTTTCCGACTGGTGGTGTAAGAACTGCCGCATCATCCGCAGTCAGATCCGGATTGGCAAAATGTGCTGCAAATACTTTATCGATCAGCTCTGAAGTCTGCTTTCCGCCGGCTCCGTGTGCCATAGTTACTGTCTGGTTATCCATTTTATTTTCCATTTTTAACTTCCTTCTCTCCTAATCGTTTCCGTATATATGATACCGGATTGTTCCGGTGTTCCGTTCCTTCGTTTCCCTGATACCGGATTGTTCTGATCTTTATCCCCTGGTATCATACATGAAATAAGCCGAGCATGCGCCCTCGCCGGATACCATGCAGGCTCCTACCGGGTGCTGCGGTGTACATACCTTGCCAAACACCTTGCAGTCGGACGGTTTGCATTTTCCCTGCAGTACATCTCCGCAGCGGCATGCCGGATTTGCTTTTCCTTCGATCTTTGGCATATTGTATTTCTTTCTGGCATCGTATGCTTCCCATTCTTCTCTCAGCTGCATACCGGATCCCGGAATGATTCCAAGACCTCTCCACTCGCTGTCGCATCCTTCCATCAGTTCATTCACCAGCCTCTGTGCCTCACGGCTTCCTTCTCTGGTGACAACTCTCGGATAGCAGTTTACGAAGAACGGCTTTCCTTCCTGGAAGCGTACCAGTGCGACCGCAAGTGCTGTGAGCAGTTCTTTTGCCGTAAATCCTGCTACCACACCGCTGACTCCTTCTTTTACCAGTTCCTCACAAAGTTCAGTCCCCGTGATTGCATTGACGTGTCCCGGATATAAAAATACATCCGCACTGCCTTTGAGTGCCTCGTAGGCTCCCGGCATCGTCTTATTGGCAACCAGAAGAGAATAATTGGAAATTCCATCTTCCTTTGCCTGTTTAACCGAAAGGCATCCTGCAGGTGTCGTTGTCTCAAACCCAACGGATAAAAATGTCACCTGTTCTTCCGGATGATCTTTCGCATATTTTTCCGCATCTGCCGGTGAATAAACGATATGGATCTTTGCTCCTTTTTCTCTTGCTCCGGCAAGGCTCATCTGACTTCCCGGTACGCGGACCAGATCACCAAATGTACAGATCGTCACCTGCTTCTCCAACGCCAGATAAATTGCTTCATCAATGAAGCTGACCGGTGTTACGCAGACCGGGCATCCCGGTCCTGAGATCAGTTCTACCTGCTTTGGCAAAAGTTTTCGGATCCCCAGACGGAAAATTTCATGGGTATGGGTTCCGCATACTTCCATGATCCGCACTGCCGGTCCGTCATAATTTTCTATGATCTCTCTGGCTGTTCGTTTCTTTTGTTCTTCCATTACAGCAGTTCCTCCATAAGCTGATCGGTCTCGCTTTCATCTTCATCGGTGATCTTTGCGATCGCAACTCCGGCGTGGACCATGACGTAATCACCTGGTTCCAGATTCTCCAGGAGCTTGGATGAAACCTCTCTTTTTGCACCGCCTGCGTCAACGACGGCGGTTCCGTTACTGATTTTTACAACTTTTGCTGATAATCCAACACACATGTGGGTAATTCCTCCTTTTCCTCTTTTATTTGTAAGTTCTAATAGCTTTAGATTAACTCTGTTTAAAATATTTTTATGTCTGGTTTTATTTTATCTCATGCTTCTGTAAATATGCCATTGCGTAGGCTGCCTGACCAAGTGACAATCCTCCGTCATTTGGTGGAATGAGGTGATGGTGCAGGGTGATGAGACCTTGCTTAACCAGACCTTCTTCTACCAGCCGTAGTAGTAAGCGGTTCTGGAAAACTCCGCCGCTTAGGGCAACTTTCCGGATTCCGGTCTGATGACTTGCTGTAAGGGCTGCAGATATGATCTGTCTTGCAAGTACCTGGTGGAACTCGTATGCAAGTTGTCCGGTATCTTCCCCGGCAAGACGTTTTTTTGCGAGGTTTTTGGCTAATTCGCCGGTATTTAGAATCAGGCGGTCTTCTGCCGTTTCTGTAAATGGCTTAAGCATGATGGGTTCGTATGGATGCTGCATTGTTTTTTCGTAAGCTTCTGCTGCAAACTCTAATGCCGTAGATGCTTCTCCCTCGAAAGTGGATTTTTTCCGGATTCCGAGGATAGCACTGACTCCATCAAAGAGACGGCCGGCACTGGTAGATCGAACAGCATTCAGGTGTCGTCCGGTCATTGTCACCAGTACTTTTGCCTCCGGTTCGGTGCAAAGCTCCAGTTTCTTCATCCATTCGACCGTTTTTTCTTTATCCTGCAATTCTTCATAGAGAAGAGAACCGGCAATTCGCCAGCCTTCTTTTGCAGAAAGATCTCCACCTACCTGCCAGAATGGCTTAATGCTGCCAAGTCTTTCAAATCCATTGTAATCACAACGAAGAATTTCTCCACCCCAGATGGTCCCATCCGTTCCATAGCCGGTTCCGTCAAAGGAAACGCCGATCACCGGATCTTCGCAGTCATTTTCTGCCATACAGGACAGAATATGTGCAAAATGGTGCTGTATCTTCAGAACCGGAAGTCCAAGTTCTTCCGCAACAACTGTCGCATTGTATTTCGGATGCAGATCGCATGCCACAACCTTTGGTTCTACCTCCAGAAGTGTTTCCATTCTGCCGATCGTTTCTTTTAAAGCTTCCACGGTGCGCAGATCTTCCAGATCTCCCACATAAGGGGATGGGTAAAATCTGCCGTCCACACCGATACAGAATGTATTTTTCAGTTCTCCTCCAGTGGCAAGTACCTGCCCTTTCCACGACATCTGAACCATGGTCGGAAGTGGCGCATAGCCTCTGGATCTGCGGATCATATATGGCTCATTTTTATAAAAATCCATCACCGAATCATCGGCACGGATCCGGATTTTCCGGTTGTGGGAAAGCATACAGTCGCACAGACGGGAAAGTTCCTGAATCGCTTCTTTGTCCTCCCTGCAGATCGGTGCACCGGATGTATTTCCACTGGTCATAACCAAAAAAGACGGCATCCGGATTCCATCATCATAGGTAAAGAGCAGAAGCTGTACCGGTGCATACGGCAACATTACTCCAACCTTTGGATTACCAGGTGCAATACTTTCGCAAAGTGTTTCTTCACCATCTTCTTTTTTGTCCAGAAGCAGGATCGGTTTTTGATGTCCGGTCAGAATTTTTTCCTGTTCTTCACTGACCAGGCATTCTCTTTTCACAGATTCCAGATCTTTTGCCATAACTGCAAATGGTTTCGCCGGACGTTTTTTCAGTTCTCTGAGGCGCTTCACCGCCTCTTCATTAGTCGCATCGCAGCACAGGTGGAAACCTCCAATCCCCTTAATCGCCACAATTCCGCCTTCTGCAATGGTCCGTCTGGTGTAAATGATCGCATCTCTTCCGCGTTCTTCTCTGCCGATCAGGTAGACCTCCGGACCACACTCGTTACAACAGACTGGCTGTGCATCGTATCTCCGGGTTGCCGGATCATAATATTCTTTTGCGCAATCCGGACACATCGGAAATTCTTTCATGCTGGTGCGCTCCCGGTCATACGGAAGGGCATCCAGGATCGTAAGTCTTGGTCCACAGCAGGTACAGTTGATAAATGGATGCAGATATCTACGGTTCTTCGGATCAAACATTTCTTCCTTGCATTCATCACAAATTGCAATATCCGGTGAGACAAAAATCTCACCTTTCGTCTTTTCACTTTCAATGATCGCAAACTCCGTAAAGTCTTCTGCTTCTTCTACCGGCTCAATATTCATTTTCAAAATTGCTGCCCGCTTCGGCGGCTTATTCTCAATATCTGAGATAAATCCATCCACTGCCTCTTCCGGTCCCTGCGCAAAGATTTCCACATACGGACCTTTATTGGACACGCTGCCCCGGATCTGATGCGTAGCCGCATGTCTGCTCACAGTCGGACGAAATCCTACGCCTTGCACAATCCCATAGACGCGGATCTGTTTTGTCACTTCATTTTTCATCTATTCACACAGTCTCCCTGACACTGCAAAATGTCTTGTATTTACGAAGATTCCCTGAAAATCCGGAACCATTTTTTCCATACATGCATCTGCGAAAATGATATCAAATCCACCATTTTTCACAAGATCGATATAATCATCTTCCTCACGCAACGACACATCCTGCGGACAGGCAAGCTCTTTTTTCCTCATAAACCAGGTTGCTGTCTGCACCTCTGCCGAATTCTCTCTTTTAAGAATTTCCTGCCGGATTGCTTCCGCCATCACCTGCTGGTGTACCACAAGGATTTTCTTTCCCTGATAGTCCAGATTCGTAACCAACTCACCTGCTGCCGGATAACCGATCTCATACGGCGTACCAAAGGTCTTTTCCAAATATTTGGCTACTTCCAGTGCTGCCGCAGATACAACAATATTTTTGCCAACTTCCGATGCCCTTTCTACTGCCTCAAGCCCATCGCCCATTCCATAGCAAATGGCTTCTTTTCCTTCTTTTTTCAGTTCCTCTCTTACTTTATCTGCTGCTTTCAGATCGCTTACATCCTGTGGCGTCATTCCAAGGATACCGACTTTTTCTTTGCATACCTCATATTTTTCCTTTGCAAATGCAGTAAATAATGCAAGATACGCTTTTTCTTCCCCTTTATCGTAAAGCTCCATTCCGTCGGTATCAATGGCAAGAATCGGAAGGTCGGTCTTTTTTTCACACATTCTTTTCAGTGCCTGGTAATCCGTTCCGATCACAGCCGGAACCGGAGTGCCGACAATCGCCGCAAAATTCGCATCAATCTTATCAGCTGCATCGACCAGCTTTGCGACCAGACGGTCATCTCTTCCAAGGATTGCATCCATATCACGAAGTCCTGCGCTGAATACTGCACTTTTCCGTTCAAACCATCTCGGCTCGTCAAAACCGCAGACATTTCCTGTGCATCCTCCCGCGTCGCAGATGACGATGATTCCGCCAAGTTCATATAACACAGACACTGCGCCCGACTGATCCGGTGCAAATGGTGTCAGATATTTTCTAAGTCCTCTCATGCTACACCTCCAAAAGGGTTTCAAACAACCGTGTCACACCTGCATAACCATAAGGCTGTCTGTCCTGATTCCAGATCACATTCGGCTGATCCGGATGATAGTATCCCGCATCCTTTCCAATGGTCATATTCACGCCGCTCTTTTCCGGATCGTAGTACAGCATGGTCGGTTCCATATTGGAAAATACCTTCGTCTCCGGGCTGAGCTGGGATAACTGGTTCAGGTAAATAAAATTCTCTGCTGTCAGTGTTCCATAGATTTCCGGCACCTTAAATCCATATTTGATCATCGCAAGTGCCATTTCAAATGGATCTCCGTTCATGCATTCCCCGATTGCAAAGCTTGCATCCGGCCGTTTCTCTTTGAATTTCGCCACGGTTTCTTCCGCTTTTTCACGATAAACTTCATCAGAAAATGTCACCCCAAGCACTTTCCCAAATGCCTGATACTGGCTGGCGATCTTGTCTGTCTGGTAGAGTCTCCTGAGTTCAATAAACGGAATCTGCAGACGGTTATGAAAATCCTCTGCCGCAAATCTGGCTTCCGGGTGAAGTACCAGATTAAAATTTGCCTCAGACATGGTCTGATATTCCTCATAGTCCTTGCATCTGGAGATTTCATGGATGGTCTTAACTCCTGCGCTGTGCAAAAGATCATACAGCTCACACTCATCGATCAGCGGCGAGAAAAATCCAAGCAGGTTCACCACATTTCCTTTTTTCTTCTTTGGCTCCAGAAGGGAATATAAAGACTGACGTACATGCACCATCGGCGGCTTTCTTCCTTCTCTTGTCAGCGCGTACATGTAACATGGTCGAACCGGAAGTCCGGCTCTTTCTTCCGCTTTTCTGCACACACGCTCCATGTCCGTCCCAAGAAGAGCATCTACACAGGTAATACAAATCATCACAACGGACGGTCTCTTTTCACAGCAATTGCAGATTTCTTCTACTGCCTTCGGAATCTTTTTCAAATGACGTCCCGTTACGATATCGGTCTCGTCCATCATCAGATAGAAAAAACGGTTATCATATTCCCTCATGGAGCTGATAAGCGAAGTATTTCGTCCACAGCAGCCCGGTGCCACGATCAGCATGATCGAATCCGGCACAGCAAGTCCCGCTCTTTTTACTCCGAATCCTTCTGCTCCCGGTGAGTTAAATGCAAGCGTTGCCGGTGAGCTGTAGATCAGGTGTGTATTCGACCGGAGCTGTGCCGGAATCGCATCTCTTCCCAGTTTATTTAATTCTTTTACGGTACAATAATATGCTTCTTTTGCCATACCTTCTATTCCTCACTCTTCAGTAATAACTCTGCCAGATCAAAAAATCTCTTACTGATCGCGGAATCTTTGTCCCCTTCGATCACCGTCATTCCCTGATCCTCATAGCGGATGATCTCATCACTTCTCGGGATTTCCCCGACGATCGGGATCCCGCTTTTTTCGGAAAATGCCTGTACTTTTTCCGTCTCATTTTCCACATTCCTGTGGTTCAGTACAATACCGAAAACTCTGGCATAGCTTCTGTCCTCAAAATTCCTCACCGCACTTGAAATATTATTTGCTGCATAAAGTGCCATCTTTTCTCCGGAAGTTACGATCAGAACCTTTTCGGCGTACCCTTCCCGGATCGGTGCTGCAAAGCCACCGCATACCACGTCACCAAGAACGTCATAAAGTACAACATCCGGCTTATATGTTTCAAATAACTGCAAATCTTCTAACAGCTGGAATGTGGCAATAATCCCGCGCCCCGCGCATCCAAGTCCCGGTGTCGGTCCACCTGTTTCAATGCAGAGCACACCACCATAGCCTTCTTTTGCAATATCTGAAAGCTCCTCCGGTTCTTCATCCTCTTCTCTCATATAATTCATCACCGGTCTGAGCGGCTCGCCGCCAAGCAGATTGATCGTAGAATCTGCCTTCGGATCACATCCAATCTGGATTACTTTCTTCCCCATCGCCGCAAATGCTGCCGCCAGGTTGGACGTAATCGTAGACTTTCCAATACCGCCCTTTCCATAAATTGCAACCTTTAACATAATCCTTTTTCCTTTCTATAACCAAGCAGGCAATTTATCGTATACACAAAAAACCCGCCTCCCAAAACGGTAGACGAGTCCCACTATACATCTTCGTATATCACCAACTGTTTCCCGCTCGGATCTACCTTGCCGTCAAAGTCTCTTGTATAAAATTATCTCCATTCAGCATTCAGATAGGAATCTTCCACTCCGTCTGCATCATTATTTTTAATTATATCTCCACGCCTATAGGTCAGTCAATTCTAACTATGTTTTATCATGGTATTTTTCTATATTTTTTCAGGGCTTTTCTATGAATAACTGGTCAAATTCCCCATAAAATCTTGTAACAAACTTTATTGCAGCGTATACTACACCTATAAAACAAAATTTTGAGGAGCCCATATGATAAAAAAATTTTCACTACACTATATAGAAAAAGTTTTATTCTTCATCGGCATTTTTCTGCTTACCAGCGAAATCCTGAAACAATTACTCCTGACCTTCGTCATGAATAATGGGCACTACAACCTGTGGTACTTCCCATTCCAGCTCTGCAGCCTCCCGATGTATCTGCTGGTTCTCTACCCATTTTTTCACACAGAACCTGCCAGAAATACCATCCTTGGCTTCCTTTCCACCTATAATCTTCTCGGTGGAATTGCCGTTTTTTTCGATACCAGTGGAATGCATTATCCGCTTCTGATCCTGACAGTTCACTCCTATCTCTGGCATATTTTACTAATTGTCACAGGAATCCTGTCCGGTATATTTCTGGTACAGAAATTATCGTCAGAAAATTGTATCTCATACACCAAACGCAATAAAAGACAGCCGACTCGCACATCTTCACGCCGTCTTCTGCCTTCTTTTTCCCGCATCACTTTGCTCTATATTCTGTTTGCTCTCATCGCAGAATATCTGAACCACATTCTGGATTCCTTTGAAGAGATCAATCTTTTCTACATCAATCCAGATTACCGGATGGAACAGATTTTCTTTGTGAAAATTGGTGAACTCTACGGAAATAATTCTGCAATTCTGGTCTATATCCTTGCGACTATATCAGGGGCTGGGATTTTGTATGGAGCCTGGAATCTCATGATCCGTTTTTATTCTTCTCATTGACATTGCTTTTGGAAAATTTCTGCTCCCTTGCTCACATACTCTGCTCCCATCTTCAAACTAAAACGCCCGGATCTTATCCTCCTCATCATCCGTCGTATCTTCAATCTTCCGTATCACAAGCTCATACGAATAATCATCGCTAACCTTCACCTTCACAGTCTCTCCTGCTTTATGCCCGAAGATTGCCTTTCCGATCGGAGATTCGGTACTGATATAATTATGAATTGAATTCCCGCGAATCGAAGTAACCAGCTTATAGGTTTCTTCCTCGTCATCCTCCGGAAAATATACGGTCACACGGTTATTGATTCCGGCAACACCGATTCCCTTCCGGCAGACGCGCTGACCGCTGCGGCCCAGGTGACCGCAGCGAGTCTGGGACTGGCCGACGGTACTTACACCGTAGAGGTGTCCATGGAGGGCGGTTCCGGCCGAGTGACCGTGGAATCTCCGGCATCGTTTGTTCACTGCTTGCTGCGCTTTTTTAATAGACTGGTTAACATTTTGAAGATCACAAGCTGTCACTATCAAAAGACTAACAAAGAGGCTTATAAGAATGATAAACTTTCTTTTCATCTTGTCTCCTTTTACAACTAAAAATAAATTCTTATTTCTTTTATTCTAACATTTTTTGAAACCCCTTTCAAATCTACTATCTCTCCCTTGTGAGTTTAGTGAAAGAATAGATTGATTCGTTAAGGACTGCAGAACAAAATTTTGAAGTTACCATTCATCTGCCCCTTTACCTTTAGTTATTTTATCAGTCTGCTGGCTTCCTACTTGATTTAAAGCTTACTTTAATGTAAATAAAAAAGCTTTAAAAACAATGAGCTATCATTGTTTTTAAAACTTAATCATAACGTCTTAATTAACCAACTGAACCCTCCATCTCATAGGAAATCAAACGATTGAGTTCAATCGCATACTCCATCGGAAGTTCCTTGGTAAAAGGCTCAACAAAGCCCATGACAATCATTTCAGTAGCTTCTGACTCCGTTAACCCACGACTCATGAGATAGTAAAGCTGTTCTTCTGAAATTTTTGAAACCTTAGCTTCATGTTCCAGAGCAACTTGTGAATTGTGGATTTCATTAAAAGGAATAGTATCAGATGCTGAAATATCATCCATAATGATGGTATCACATTCAATATGACTAACAGATTTTTGAGATGACTTATTGAAAGACACTTGCCCACGATAATCCACCTTTCCTCCACCTTTAGCAATAGATTTGGAGACAATAGAAGAACTGGTATGAGGAGCGTTATGAATCATCTTAGCTCCTGTATCCTGATGCTGACCACGATTGGCAAAAGCAATGGATAGCATGGTGCCTCGCGCACCTTCTCCGTCAAGATAAACAGATGGGTATTTCATGGTTGTATGGGCTCCCAGATTACCATCAATCCATTCCACCGTTGCGTTTGTCATAGCTTTGGCTCGCTTAGTGACCAAATTGTAAACATTATCTGACCAGTTTTGAATGGTTGAATAACGCATATAAGCTCCTTCAAGTGCAAAGATTTCAACGATGGCTGCATGAAGACTGGCTGAAGTATAGGTTGGTGCCGTACAGCCTTCCACATAGTGAACGCTGGCACCTTCATCAACGATGATAAGGGTACGTTCAAACTGGGCAGTTGCTTCATTGT
>OGYS01000327.1_pt1 | contig 31384 bp, 26 predicted proteins | sample 1576611 | NCBI WGS metagenome assembly OGYS01 (sample SAMEA3541571, study PRJEB24748) | human gut metagenome | biome: human gut; feature: human-associated habitat; material: faeces | place: China | collected 2012
AACAGTGCTCATAGTAAAAGTCCCGGCAAATACCGGGACTTTGTCTACAGTCTGACCGCTCATTTTATTGAGCGGTCTTTTTATTTTTCAAAAATTGGTGTATGATAGTTTCTGGTTGTTTGTATACAATCAAATTTTTCTTTAAAGGAGTTATCACCAATGAGTACTTTTCAAAAATTCATCCAATATTATAAACCCTACAAAAAAGTCTTCATTTTTGATCTGATCTGTGCAGCATTTATCAGTCTGGTTGATCTTGCTTATCCACAGATCCTTCGTTCACTTACAAAGACTTTATTTCTTAAGGATGCTTCTATGATCCTTAAGACTCTTCCGATCATCGGGGGAATTTTATTTATCTGCTATATTTTTCAGGCATTCTGTAAATATTATGTCAGCTGTCAGGGACATATCATGGGAGCTCAGATGGAACGTGATATGCGCCGTAAACTGTTTGACCATTATGAAAATCTTTCTTTTTCCTATTATGATCAGCATAACACCGGACAGATGATGAGCCGTCTTGTTTCTGATCTGTTTGATATTTCCGAAGCTGCCCATCACGGCCCTGAGAATTTATTTATCTCTCTTGTAAAGATCGTTGGATCTTTTATTTTCCTGTTTATCATTCAGTGGAAATTAGCGATTATTCTTCTTGCGATCGTTTTACTGATGATCTTCTTCAGTGCAAAGCAAAACCGTAAGATGCAGGCTACCTTCCTTGATAACCGCAGGAAGATTGGTGATGTCAATGCTTCTTTGCAAGACTCCCTTGCTGGAATCCGTATTGTGCAGTCTTTTGCAAATGAAGATATTGAACGTGAGAAATTTCGTGTTGGAAATGAGGCATTTTTAGATTCCAAGCGTGATAATTATCGTGCTATGGGAAGTTTTCAGAGTGGAAATACATTTTTCCAAGGAATGATGTATCTTGTCACTTTACTTGCTGGTGGTTATTTTATCGCTCTTGGCCAGATGAGTGCTGCTGACCTTGCTATGTATGCATTGTATATTGGAATCTTTATCAGCCCGATTCAGATTCTTGTAGAATTAACAGAAATGATCCAGAAAGGTATGTCTGGTTTTATCCGTTATCAGTCTGTTATTGATATTGAACCTGAGATCACAGATTCTGTTGATGCCGTTAATATGAAACATCCTGATGGGGATATCTGTTATCATGATGTCTCATTTAGTTACGAGGATAATGAGATTGTATTAAATCACATTGATTTCACGATCAAATCAGGAAAATCCATTGCACTCGTTGGACCTTCCGGTGGTGGGAAAACAACGATCTGTTCTCTGCTGCCTCGATTTTATGATATTACAGATGGTTTGATTACGATCGGTGGTCAGAATATCAAGGATATAAAATTAGAGAGTCTTAGAAGCTCCATCGGTATTGTTCAACAGGATGTTTATCTATTTGGCGGCAGTGTCAAAGAAAATATTGCTTACGGAAACCCTGATGCAACCTTTGATGAAATTGTCGAAGCTGCTAAGAAAGCCAATATCCACGATTTTATTATGACATTACCTAATGGCTATGATACTTTCGTTGGAGAACGTGGTACAAGATTATCCGGTGGTCAGAAGCAAAGAATCTCTATTGCAAGAGTCTTCTTAAAGAACCCGCCAATCTTAATCTTAGATGAAGCTACCAGCGCATTAGATAATGAAAGCGAGCAGCATATCCAGAAGAGTCTGGACGCCTTGTCTGAAAATCGAACAACGATCACGATCGCCCATCGTTTATCAACGATCCAGAATGCAGATGAAATTCTTGTTATCGATGGACAAACGATCAAAGAACGAGGAACACATGAAGAACTAATTGCCTCTGGCGGTCTTTATGCTAAATATTATCATATGATGTAAGTGTCAAAAGTACAACAACGTCGAAACCTATTTTGTTTAGAACTGTCTATAAATTCTTTAGAATTGTTCATACTTTGTATATTGAATGCCTCGGGGATTTTGGTATACTTAAGACATAGTTTTTCATATATATTTTTTAATCCTCTCTTTTCAGAAAAGTAACCGCCCAGATGGGCGGTCTTTTTTATATCCTCTCATAGATTTTATACTCTTCCATTAATTTTATATTCTTTGCATTATATATTTTATTTATTATTAGTATACTGCACTTATTTCATATTTTCAATACTTCTTTTAGAAGCACTAATAACAGAAGAGCCATCCGGCGAGCATAAATTCTCTGGCGGATGGCTCTTATTCTTATTTATTTTTTCTCATATACATTTGAACGACTATGTCAAATTACTGCTGAAACGCATTCAACAGATTAGGGATCATCTGTTTCTTACGTGACATAACTCCAGGAAGAATTGCAACTTTATCTTCTGGTGTTACACCAAATCCGCGTTCGATCACTCCCTCAGCTTCTGGTCCGCAGATCAGCAGATGTGTTGTTTCCTCTAAGATGTTTGTTAGCATAAAGAATACGTAATCAAGTCCCTGTTCTTCTTTCACAGAATCCATATATTCAAGGATTGATGCTTTGATATCATCTAATTCTCCCTGATCCATGGATGTGATCTGTCCAACACCAAAATCAATTGTATCGGCATTGAATTTCTTATAATCCATGTAGAAGATCTCGTTTGGAGTCTTACCACTTAAATCACTTCCTGCACGGAACATTGCTTTGGCATGTTCTTCTACATCAATTCCTGCGATCTGTGCTAATTCTCTCGCGATCTGTTCGTCCACTGGTGTACATGTTGGAGAACGGAACATTAATGTATCAGAAAGAATTGCAGAACACATTAATCCTGCCATCTCTTTTGTAATCTCGATTCCCTGTTCACGGTACATCTGAGCAACGATCGTTCCTGTACATCCAACTGGCTGATTTCTGAAGTAAACTGGTGATACAGTTTCCACACTTCCGATTCTGTGGTGGTCGATGATCTCCATGATCTCACATTCTTCTAATCCTTCGACTGCCTGTGATACCTCATTATGGTCAACTAAGATTACCTGTTTCTTGTTGAATTCTAAGATACGACGTCTGGAAATAAATCCTACAAATTCGTTATCTGCATTCAATACAGGGAAGTAACGGAAACGTTTCTTTGTCATCTCTTCTTTGACATCATCTACAAAATCTGTTTCATTGAAAGATACGATCGTATCTGTTGCCATGATATAAGATACTGGCATTGCCTGGCAGATCAAACGGCTTGCTGTAAATGTATCATATGGTGTTGTGATGATTCTGCAGTTCTTTTCCTTTGCAAGTTCTAATACTTTATCAGTAACTTCTGTACCCATGCATACTACAACACACTGTACTCCTGTCTGGATCGCACCAATCTGTGCATCTTCACGGTTTGCAACGATCACTGTATCTTTAGCTGTTACAAATTCTTCCATTGTATCAACACTTGCGGCAGATACTGTTAACTTACCTTCTGTGATATATCCTTCGATATCTCCTGCCTGAAGTGTTCCATCTAATGTTTCTACAACATTTTTATATGGTGTTTTTGCTTTGGCAAGGATTTCATTGTCATAAACATCCATGTCTGCTTTCAACACATCACTGATGGATACCAGACCGGTCATTTTCTTTCCATCTAATACTGGAAGAGACACGATCTTCTCTGTCTGCATCATTTCACGTGCAGATTTCAGGGAATCTGTCGCTTTTGCACCTTTAACTAGATTTAAATTTACGTCTTTTAATCTTGGTCTTACATCACTAACATATTTTGGATCTTTAATTCCAAATGTATCCAATACATATCTTGTTTCGCCGTTGATATTACCGGCACGATATGCTTCGTATCCATTTCCTTCCACTTGATTCTTTAAGTTTGCGTATGCGATCGCAGAACAGATGGAATCTGTATCTGGATTGCGATGTCCAATGACATATACTTTTTTCATTGTTCCTCCTTCTTTCTTGGCAGCCGTATTATGAATGTCGTATACTCATTCTGGCTTTTTGCTTTGATAGTTCCATCATGAAGCTCTATGATCTCCTTCGCGATCGCAAGTCCAAGACCTGCCCCGCCAGTTTCAGAAGATCTTGCTTCATCTAATCTGTAAAATTTCTCAAACAGGTTATTTAATTGATGTTCTGGTATAGTCTTTCCCTGATTCCTGACTAAAATCTCTGCGTTATCTCCATCGATCATTCCATAAACCTCGATGAGAGAATTCGGATAACAATACGATACTGCATTCCTTAACAGATTCTCAAAAACCCTGGCAAGCCTGTCCGGATCACCATAAATTAATATTTTATCATCTACCTCTATCTTCCACTCTAATCCTTTCTGCTTAAATACCGCAGCAAAAGAATCCATCACCTGTTCAAGCAGAACATAAAGATAAAATTCCTTTTTGTCCAAGGTAATATTCTGAAGATTATACCTTGTAATTTCAAAGAACTCATTGATCAGTTCTCCAAGACGTTTCGCTTTCTCAAGAGAAATTCCTATATACTTAGCTCTTTGTTCTTCCGACATATCCGGCGATTCATTTAACAATGATAAATATGCAATGATCGACGTCAACGGTGTCTTCAGATCATGAGCAAGATAGACGATGATATCATTCTTTCTCTGCTCACTTTCTTCTGCAATCCGCCTCTGTTCTTTCAACGTTCCTTTGATCTCATTTAATTTATTCTCCAAAGGATTCAACTCTGGTGGGAGCAATATGCGGTCTTTGGATTCATTTAAGATCATCTGGATCCCGCCTTCAACCTGTCTTAGGTATGTCGTGAATTTTGACATACCCAGATAAAAGCTTAACAAAAGCAGCACAAAAAATCCAGCACCAATGATCATTGTTTTATTTTGTACAAAGATCAGACGATATACACGGATCGCTTCCAGCTCATCCATCCCAATCCGTTCAAATATATAAACAACCGTTTTGGCAAATGGATCCTGAAATACACCATCTACAAATATATCAAGTACAAAATATCCGATACATGCAACGATCAAACTGATTCCCAATGTCTGTAGTATGATCCTTATCTTTAAACTTCTGTATTTACTCCTCAACTTTGTATCCAACTCCCCAGACTGTCTTGATCAATTCTTTGTGTCCCATGACCTCTCCCAGCTTCTCACGGAGATGTCTGATATGTACCATAACTGTATTATTGTTGTTCTTAAAATACTTTTCTTTCCATACCTGCTCAAAAAGATTCTCTGAGCTTATAACCTTCCCGCGGTTCTGTGTCAGAATCCATAAAATTGAAAATTCCAGCGGTGTCAATGTAATTTCTTCTTCTCCATAAGTACACTGGTGTGTTGCACGATTTAAGATAAGACCTGCGATCTCCAGTGTATCTTCCTGATTCATACCGCTTCCATCGTTGTATCTTGTAAATCTTCGAAGCTGTGCCTTCACTCTTGCCATCAATTCCAACGGCTCAAATGGTTTCTCAATATAATCATCAGCTCCCAATGTCAATCCATTGATCTTATCCATGGAAGATACTTTCGCTGTCAGCATGATCACAGGGAAATTGTGTGTTAAACGGATCTGTTTTAAAATCTCAAATCCATCAATATCTGGCAGCATCACATCAAGGATCGCCAGATCAATATTCTCATGTTCTACACACGCCAAGGCATCCTTTCCATTGTAAAATTTATGTACATTATAATTTTCATTCTTTAAATATAATTCAATAAAGTCAGCAATCTCTTTCTCGTCATCTACTACTAATACAGTTGACTGTCTCATTCGCTTCCTCCTTACTCTTTACCACCCTGAATCACATGAAATCTTGCTTCTTGGCTTTCTTCTTCCACTTCTGTTCTCGTATGTCCCTTGAGACTATATAATGGTACAGTTTTATAAAGCGTACGGATCAATTCACAAAGGATCCTTTGATGTTCTTTATCTTCTTCGTCCAGAAGATTCACATACGCAGATGTAATCTCTTCATAAGTCAATCCATTTTGAATCTTAACAACCAGTGATTTTACGATCATCATAACCTTATACTGATCATTCTCGATATTCTTCATCACAAAATCATATAATTCCGGGATTCCATCCCAGCCTCCAATTCCATTGCCTAGTGCCAGATTCTTATATTCATCTTCACTGTAACGTTTCCATGATAAATCTTCCCTAAGGCTCCACTGAATAAATACTTCGTTGCGGTTTTCTACCTCACGGCTTGCCAGTAACAGTCTTGAATTCATCTGATTTCTTAATAAGATTCCTGACTGCCAGAATACAATACGGAGTAATATAAATTCTTCCAACTCATCATATGTCAGCTCTGGAAACATCTCTTCCTGGATCATCTGGCAGCACTCATAAATATCTAAAATACCATATAAAAACAACATTCCAAAGAGAATATTCTCAAGTCTAGTACCCTCTTCTAACTCTTCCTGAACTCTGCGGCTTTTCAGAGAGAAGAAAAAATTATCCTTTGCTTCTATATTCAATAAAATCGTATCGTCTTCATATGAGAGAAATCCAAGAAAATGTAACTGCTCAATCTCTCTTGCGTACATCTCAGCAATCAGACTCTCACCTTCCATATCCCAGCATTGCAGCAAGAATTCGATTGCTTCCTGCTGTAATAACTTAGTAATCAATTGTGGCATATCATAAAGTTTCTCTGCTATCTTCTCTGCCAGAGATACTTCACTTTCGTCTTCATGAAACACAATATCGATTCGTTCCGATAAAACCATCAGGTTGACTCTTGGATTGGTCGCAAGTTCTTCTATATAAGTTCGTTTTGATTCTTCAATTCTTGCCATCGCCCGATCCCTCCTTTGTCTTAATCTTATAAAGTATATCTTATCGAGCTTCTTCCGTCCAGTGGAACAGGCATAAAGAGTCGTCTAAAATAATTCTTTAATTCGGTTTATATTCTCTTTTGTAACACGGTATCCCATATCATACGTTTGTTTTAATACATCAATGTCTTTCTCTAAACTATCGATCGTATACTCTGGTCTTAGGATCACTGCCTTTCCTTCCCTCTCTAACTGCTCACAATATCTAACCGTTTTGTTATATCTTATATGACGATTTAACAGCAGTTCCGGCAAATGTGGATATTTTCTCTTAAGAAGTTTTGCCGCAGCTTTGTTGCTCTTGCTTAATTCTTTTCTATACCCTTCTGGCCTTGTCAGTACGATCAGATTCTTATCATTCCCATCTTCTATTGATCGTCTGATCGGAATCGGATCTGCAATTCCACCATCATAATAAGGCTTTCCATCTACTTTGATCGTTGGAAATGCAAACGGGATCGCACAAGTTGCTCGAAGCATTGTACACTTCTTATCCAGTTTCATTCCATCTTTGTATTCTGCTTTCCCTGTCCATGCATTTGTTACACCGACCTTGATCGTTCCCTTGTATTCATTGAATGTCTTCCAGTCAAATGGATACAGTTTGTTTGGGATCGTGTCATATACGAAATCCAGTCCAAAAAGACTTCTCTCTTTCAGTAGATTCCCCGCTCCCATGTATCTTTTATCATTCCTGTGGTTCATCAGGATCTTTAAATTTCTTTCCTTTTGTTTGGATATATAAGAAAAACCATCACAGATTCCCGCAGATACTCCGATCATATAAGGAAACATGATATCTTCATCCAACAGTGCATCCATCACTCCTGCACTAAAGATCGGACGAAATGTTCCTCCTTCTAAAATAATACCAGGCATCTTTATGCCCTCCTCATCTTCTTATGTTTCGTAAACTTGTCTTATGTTGTGTCATGTGAGTTCTATAGACACTTGCTCTTTATTATATCACGTTTCGATTCTCCATTGTTACATTTTGTCAAAGATTTTCTTAAGAGATTTCGAAATTTTTGTGAATAAAAAAGATATCGCTTCCTTTCATTTATTTCAAATTAGTTTGTAACGTATGGATCAATTCCTCAATAACAATTGGTTTGGATAAAAATCCATCCATACCACATTCCAGTGCTTTCTTTCTATCTTCATCAAAAGCATTGGCAGTCATAGCAAGGATCGTAATTTCTGCCAGTGCTGGATCACCCAATGCACGGATCTGCTTTGCAGCCTCATATCCATTCATTACAGGCATCTGAATATCCATAAGTACAAGCTCATAATCGCCTGGTGCTGAATTCCTGATTTTCTCCACTGCCTCTGCTCCATTTTCTGCTGTATCAACCTGGAATCCATATTCATTAAGAATCGCCATCGCAATCTCACTGTTTAATTCATTATCTTCTACAAGCAGAATACTTCTGCCTCTGAAATCTAAACTTACTGCCGGAAGAATATCATCATCCGTCCTATCCTGCTTCTGACCGATCGCTGTCATCAAAGTATCTCTGATGTCTGACATGAATATAGGTTTCGCACAAAATGCATTGACTCCTGCTGCTCTTGCTTCCGCTTCGATCTCTGACCAGTCGTAAGCAGTCAGGATAATGATCGGTGTATCATCACCAAGACTACGGATCTGTCGGGTAACTTCAATACCATTCATATCTGGCAAGCGCCAATCGATGATATAGGCATGGAATGCATCACCCAGCTCTATAGACTGCCTTGCACGGAGAACCGCCTCCTTACCAGAAAGTGTCCATTCCGAACGCATTCCAACCTTTGCAAGCATCTTTGTCACGCTGTCACAGGTATTAAAATCATCATCTATCACCAATGCCTTAAGACCTTCCAACGCTGCGATCTTCTCTACACGATGCTGCTTAGACTGGGTCCGCAACGGCAGTCGTACAATAAATTCCGTACCTTTGCCCTGTTCTGTCTGGATCTCAATATTTCCGCCCATCATATCCACGATATTCTTGGTAATAGCCATGCCTAGTCCTGTACCTTGAGTCCTGCTGACTGTAGAACTTCTCTCCCGCTCAAAAGGAGAAAAAAGTTTCTGTACAAAATCCTCACTCATACCGATTCCGTTATCCTTTACCCGGATCTCATATAACTGACGCTCTCGCTGTGTTCCCGGATATTGTTTCAACCGAACAGAAATCATTCCGCCTGCAGGAGTAAACTTGATCGCATTGGACAAAAGATTCAGCAGTATCTGGTTTAGCCGTGTCTTATCGCAATACACATCCTCATTCATAACATCCATGGCATCCATATAAAGTTCCAGCTGCTTCGCATGAATCTGTCCACTGATGATCGTCTTCAGATCATGAAGTACATCCGACAAACTAACCTCTGTTTCTTCCAGATGGATCTTGCCACTCTCAATACGACTCATATCCAGTATATCATTGATAAGTGATAACAGATGATTGCTGGACGAAAGGATCTTACCAAGATAATCTCTGACCCTTTTCTTGTTATCAATGTTGCTCACAGCCAATGTCGTAAACCCAATGATAGCGTTCATTGGTGTCCGGATATCGTGAGACATGTTGGAAAGGAAAGTACTCTTTGCCTGATTGGCATTCTCCGCAGCATGGACTGCATCAGAAAGTGCCTGATTCATTTTCTTGTCAGCAGTACGATCCGACATAACCAGTATATATTTCTTATTCCCATTTACCTCACTACCCATTGCAACACTATGAAACCAGCGTCGTTCTCCTGTTTTCTGATGAACACACTCAAAATCCCATTCCTGCTGTTCATGAACCCGAATCTCCTTTAGATAATCCTTCTTCGAATCTTTCATATCCTCGGAATGCAGTTCTCCTAAAACACAAATATCTTCCCGGATCTGTTCTATGGTAATTCCCAACAGTTTTTCCACATTGGGACTAACATAATCTGCCTGATACGTTTTTGCATCCAACATTAAGAATACGTCATCCACATTCATTGACAACTTTTGAAACATCTCATCCCTGTACAAGATCTCTGTGTCTTTTTTCTTCAATCTTACACTGTTTTTTCGTAAAATAAATCCAATAAGAATGGCTGTAATACAAAGTACTACTGCCCCAACAAGAAGCATCGTACTAAGTTGCAAAGTGTTCATACTGGCATTGACGATATCTGCCTGGACAAGTCCCAGAAATACCCAGTCCTGAATATCTGATTTTTCATAAACAAGATAGTAATCCTTTCCATCCAGATTTAGTAACATCGCACCTGTATGTCCCTCTTTAAATTTCTTCGAAATTTCAAGGATCTCTTTTTCGGAGATATCTGTATGTTCTCTCAGCATGCCAAAAAAGTTATATACATTTCCCCATGACTCCAAAGAATGATCGATCACAACACGACCATCTGGATGAAGAACATAACTCTTTGCTTTTCCATTAAACGCAGAGATATCGAGTACATTTACTATATCAGCGTTTTCATAGGCAATAGCAATTGCATCATATTTAAATCCCTGATAACTTCCATGAGCCTTCGGGCTGGCAAAAACAAGCATCTGGGATTTCCCGGGAACTGCTGCATTGGTTATGATATCATTGCCTTTTTGAATCTCATCTTCAGTATTTTCCTGTAATCCAAGATACCCTGTTTCACCTGTTGTCATCTTATAGTTACCGTCAGCTGATAGAAAATAAAAATATAAAAATCCCGCATCTTTCTGCGCTTTATCTATATAATCACGAATTTTGCTTTCACTTGGAGCATCCTGCAGATACTCACTCCACATATGAAGATACATCAGATTCTTATGTGTCAGTTCACCTAACATATTATCCGACTGATGGAAAACTTCGGTCAGATGAGAAACGCTTTCCTCATAGACAGTTTTCGATACAAACTCAAAATATTGAGAAACAGCCATAACGATTCCAAAAAAGAACGCAAGAAAGGCAATGATCCTGAATCGTTTTCTCATGATAGGTTTCTCTTTGTTCATATTATGATTCTTAATATCCATTCTTCTCACCTCAGAGTCATATAGTCTTCAGGCTTCGCGAGAACGGCATCACCCTTCAAAACACATTTTGTCCAGGTATCTTTCACCTCTCCATCAAATACAATGTTTTTACCCGCTGGATACGATTCCATATGTTGTGGTGTCGCAAGACAGGTTACAGTAAAGGTATCCTTATCCTGAACTGGTTTTCCATTCTTTGTAACTTTACTTAATGTATAACCATCATCCGTTTCCTTGATCTCTACAGAAATACCACTGACCACAGGCAGAGAACCTCTGTTAAATGGATTGAATCCTCCCTGATAGCCTTCTACAAAATTTCTGACCGTCTTTTTCAGCTCAGCCCCACTCATCTTCCGTTTGTAAGCTGAAAGATCATTTGGCATGATCATATTGCCAACCATTTTTTCCGTATATCCTGCCTTCCGTACACTTCCTGTAAAGCTGTTTCCTGTTGCGATCAGCACATCCGTACCGTAGACGCCACGCAAAGTATTTGCCATAACAGAATACGCTTCATTGCCCCCGCTGGTATGAAAATAATTGGAATAAGCTTTCTTTGAATCGAGCACGATCTTCTCAGAATCAGATTTCTTCTTCAGAAGCTTTGTATTAAATGACTGGTAAGCCTGTTTGGCATCGTATTTTCCTGAAATCATCTTAGAGACTACATCTTGGGATACGTTGAAAAAGTCATTGGATGCGATTCGAATATACATATGATTTTCTTCGATCACAGGTCTGACATCTTTGAGATATTCTGTGAGATGTGTATCTACATCCTGACTATAGCTTAATATATCCTGACCATCATAAACGATCCGATTCTGTGCATCCTCTGACAGCATTACATTCAACACTTTCATTGCTTTCTGCCGGCGTGTTTCATCCTTTGTCAGGTTACGGTTCAGCGCCACCTGAAAATATGGTGTCGTCATCAGCCATTTTTCGCCGTTTTGTTGAAAGAATGGAAGAAATGTTGTATCAATGCCCTGATCCTGAAATATTTTTACACCAGAAGAACTGCCAAAGTACATAGCAAGCTTACCACTTTTATACATCTCCATCACATTATCATAATCCATATTCAGATCATCTTTGTTCAACCCTGTATCCTGAATGAATTGCTCCATACGTTCAAAAGCCTCCGGCCAGACTTTACTGTCCAAACCCTCTCTCTTTGTATTATCAGGGTCACTATAGACAGTACGCCATTTACGTCCAGCCGCTGTAGACAGCTCTGATGCAGATAGTCCCTGCAGTGTTTCCATGCAAGTATAATCATAAAAATAATCTGCCGTAAATCCACGGATCCCCACTTTTTTGAATGCCTGACAGGCAGAAACAAAACTTTTGTAATCTGTTGGCAGAGGAATATGATACTTTTTAAAAAGGTCTTTGTTAACTACAAACCCATGTGCATCCGCACACACTGGAAGCCAGTTTACACTGCCATCCTGATTCATAAAATTGTTGAGGTATGTATTATAGACAGCACCTGCTTCATTGGTTGTGGAAAGATCCATCAGGCTGTCTTTCAGAGGGTTTGCATCATGTAGTGAAAAACGACAGCAAGTTATGATATCCGGCAATCCGCCATTTTCCTTAAGAAACCGATAGAAATCCAGATCATTGTTGCCCACTACAAATTCAATATTAATATCTGGAAGCTGTTTCTGAATGTATGGGGCATATTTTTCATATAGATTTGTGCTCCATAAATATACAGTGATCGTATCTTTCTCTTCATTTTTCGCGCTCTTCCTATCACATCCTGACATAAGTGATATGACTGTCACCATCACCAAAAATATAGAAAGAACTCTATTCCATTTTCTCTTTTTCATTATGAATCCTCCTCTTTATTTTCCACGAATTCACTGATCACTTTTACTAATAATTTTGCATCTATAGGTTTCGCGATATGTTCATTCATTCCCGATTCTTTTGACTTTAATCTATCCTCGGTGAACGCATTTGCCGTCATTGCTATGATCGGAACCGTTTTTGCATCATCTCTGTCCAGTGCACGGATCATCTTTGCTGCTTCATAACCATTCTTGATCGGCATCATGATATCCATCAGAATGACATCAAATTCATCTGGTCTGCTTTTTTTGAATATCTCAACAGCTTCTTGGCCATTCCATGCCTTCGTCACAGATGCACCTTCATTCTGAATCACAAATTCTGCGATTTCCATATTCAGCTCATTATCTTCCACCAGAAGGATCTTCAGATCTTTTATAGATTTTTCTGATATAGCTTCCTGTTCTTCACGTTGATCAGCATCCTGATCTATTTTAAATGGAATCCTGATCACAAAGGTTGTGCCTTCTCCCTTCTTACTTTCAAACGTGATCGTTCCTCCCATTTTTTCGATCAGTTTTTTCGTGATCGGCATTCCAAGCCCTGTTCCGGAAAATTTTGTACGGCTTCCAGTATGCTCCTGTGCAAACGGTTCAAAAAGGCGTTTCTGGAAATCCTTTGTCATACCAATTCCTGTATCTCGGCAGATAAATTCAATCGTCACTCTTCCCTCCTGCTCCGATGTAAATTCCTGGTAGCTGATGTAGATATATCCGTTTTCTTTATTATATTTTACCGCATTTGACAAAATATTCATCATGATCCTTTTTACATATCCTGGACTCCCGATCAGATTCCAGTGTGTGATTTCTTCTTTCTCCCACACGATCCGAATATTTTCTTCTGCAGCTATCTGTTCGATCACAACAAAGATTTCCTTGGAAATATTGCTTAGATTAAATGGAATTTCTTCCAGAACTACTTCGTCCGATTCCAGCTTACTCATATCCAAAACTTCATTGATCAATTCCAGTAACAGATGAGATGTTTCTTTGATCTTTGCCCTGCATTCTGTCTGTTTTTCCATATCATCTGCATAATGCTCCGCCACATCGATCATACCGCATATTCCATTGATCGGTGTCCGGATATCATGACTCATCCTCTGGAGAAACTCAGTTTTCGCCTCGTTCGCTGCCTCTGCTTTTTTTGCCGATTTCAGAAGTTCTGCTTTATATTTCTCATCTTTTTCCTGTTCCTGTTTCTGATGTGCCAGATTGGTTATATATATCCAGGACCATGAAAAACTAAGAATGATAAGATAAAGGAATACAACACCTGTTACACTGAGTGGCAGATTACTGAATACCTCTTTATCTGGTAAATACATGTAGATATAATAATCCCTTTGTTTCAGCATGATACCATAGCATCCAGTTCCTTTATTCTTCAGATGAAAGATATGCCGACTATCTGTATGCTTCTTCATTTTCTGAATAATCTCATTGTCTGCGACATCCTGTGCCAATAATTTCTCATCGTTACTGGCAATAATCTTCCCTTTGTCTGCAACGATGATCGTCCCGTCTTTCTCAGTATTGTACCCCTTTAAAAGACTCTGGATCGTTAAAGTATAATTTCTGATAAATCTCGGAGATGTGTAATAGTAAACTGCAACGATCCCTGGGGCATCTTTTCTGGCGCAGGCTGCGATATCGATACATGATCCATCTCCTCTGACAATCCGTTCTGAATAAGATCTTTCTTTATATCCTGTGTAATCCATAATGATATCTTTTTGCAGATAATCAATCATCTCATCCATCAAACCTTCATCCATACTGTATTCACAGACTTTCTTTCCTTCTTCATCCAATACAAGAATACCATCCACCCAGAGTGACTGCAGATTCTCTTTCAGAAGCTTTCGGTCTAACTGCTTTCTATTCTTTACTTCCATATCAATATTTGTACTCATCTGTCTGGCACTTTCGATCGCACGAAGGAGACTTTTTGATTCTGAAGATTCATTATAATGAGTATAGGTTGAGCACTGTACTTTGACATAGTTTACAATCTCCACCATTCTTTTCTCAGCTTCGTTTTTTTCCGTATGAAAAAAACAAAAAATTGCAGTGACAAACATACAGATGCCAAGCAAACTAGCAACTATCCAGAATCGTTTTGCTTTTTCTCTTCCATTAATATCCAAGATTATCCACCTCCAAATATTTCTCTGGATCATCCATATATTTTTTTATAATCTTCAGGGAGGTACCATCCTTGTGCATTTCTTCCAGCTTCTGGTTCATCTGCTCGCAGATCCCTCTGTCATCATTCTTTGCAAAAGCAGCTCCTATCCCGACGACCATCAATGGTTCCTTCAGAATGCGGAAGCTTGTATCATAATCTTTCATATACTGGATGATGGATTCCTCATGCACAGCCACAGCATCCACATACCCTTTTGCCAGAAATGTATAGATCAATTCCCTGTGTCCAAGACTGATCAGATTGCCAAGTTTTGGAATTCTCTTATCTGTCCGCTTCAGAAAGATACCTTCCGGTTTGGTTGTAGACTGGACTGCAAGATTCTTTCCTTTCAGATCACTCAGTTTATGAATGTCACTGTTCTCATTTACAGCAACCACCTGACGGCTTGCTATGTATGGTCCGGCCCAACGATAATCGTTAAGTCGTCCTTCCATTGAAAAACATCCCATGATACAATCAATTTTTCCACTTTCTACCAGCTCTTTTTTCTTTTCCCAATTGATCTGAACAATCTCCGTCTTATACCCCATCCTTCTAAATGCTTCCGTTGCCAGTTCAACATCTATACCTGTCGGGATACCATCCTCATTCAGGAAATTATAAGGCGGATAATTGTCACTTCCAATTTTTATAACAGGTTTTTTTGTTGTGTCAGACACTTTATCTGCCTTATCACATCCTGCCAAAGTTGCCATTAATATAGAAAATATCAATACAACAGTAAAAATTTTTCTTTTTTTCATCTTATAACCTCATTTTTATATCTCATCCTTATTGTTCAGTAATCTGCGCTTCAACCCCCCCCCGAATTTTATGCTACTTATTGTTTTTTCCAATACCTTCATCTCAACTGGTTTGGAAATATGCGCATTCATACCGACGGTCAGGGAATGATGAATGTCATCTGAAAATGCATTAGCGGTCATTGCAATGATCGGGATCGTCTTTGCCTGTTCATGCGAACTCTTGCGGATCGCCTTTGTTGCCTCATAGCCATTCATAACTGGCATCTGCACATCCATCAGGATCATATCATAATCTCCAGAAGCAGATCGCTCAAATGTCTCGAGAATCCTTTCACCGTTTTCACAGACAGTACACTCAGCTCCCTTGATCTTTAACAGTTCCGTCAAGATCTCCGCATTCAGCTCATTATCCTCTGCACACAAGAACCTCATTCCTTTCATAATATCATCATATGTCTCACTTTCTTCTACCTGCAATGCTGACGAAACAGACTCTTCTGCAATTTTAAGATCCATAAAGACCTCAAAACAACTTCCCAGTCCCAGTTCACTATCGACATCAATAGTTCCTCCCATTGCTTCAATCAGATTCTTGGTGATCGCCATTCCAAGCCCTGTTCCCTGTATCTTATTTGTCAAGGAACTTTCCTCACGGGTAAAAGTATCAAAGATCTTGTCTTTGAAATCCTCAGACATACCTACACCATTATCAATAACTGCAAAATGATACTTTGCATACGCACTGGATTTCGTTTCACATTCTTCTACAAGAAACTGGATCTTTCCACCCTTCTGTGTATACTTTACTGCATTTGAAAGCAGATTGCTGAAAATCTGCATCAAATGAACATAATCGCTATTGACCCATTCATGCACGATGTTCTCATGATGAATCACCAAAGACTGATGCTTTTCCTCTGTCTGTGGACAGAACATCGTTTGAATCTCCTGCATAAACTCCAGAATAGAAAAATCAGAATAACTGAAAACAGTTTTTCCTGCTTCAATCTTGCTCATATCCAAAACGTCATTAATGATTCCCAAAAGATGCTGTGCAGAAACATCTATTTTATCAACATACTCGATCACCTTATCCTTATTCCCTGCATCATGTCTGATCAAGGATGTAATACCCATGATCGCATTCATCGGTGTACGGATATCATGAGACATACTAGCCAGGAAATCACTTTTGGACTGACTTGCATTGTTAGCGACTTCAAAAGCCTGCTCAGCCGCCCGTTTAGCTTGCGTGAGTTCTGTATTTATTGTTTCCAGTCTTGTATTATTTTCTCTTTCGATTTCAATTGCTTCGCTCTGGCTTTTTCTAAGAACTGTAACGATTCCTTTGATCATACAACCAGCAGCAACAACTGCAAACAAGATAATAAACCATATGATCAACTTCACAAGCCTTACCGTATTGGTCGCTACATATTTTGCAGGAACGAGAAAGATCAAGTTCCATGCCGCATGATCCATTTTCTTTAAAACATAAAAGTATTCCGTCCCATCGAGTATGGCATTAGAATAACTCACACCCTTTTCTTTTAATTCTTTTTCTGCTTTGTCAAATGAAGAATCATGTAGATATTGCATCTTCTTTAATACCGTGAACACATTATGTCCTTTGATCAGTTCCACCTTATTACTATTGAACAGTTTAAAACCATTATCATCAAGAATATAGACACTGTTATTATTTTCATAGGCATCACATCCAAAATATTCATTCAGTTCATGCATATCCTGATATAATCCATAATAATTGATAGTCTGTCCACTTTGAAGCCTGATCGGATGCTCTAATTTCTTTAAAAAAACCATACGGGATTCATTTGTCGTCATAAAATTCGATACATAGTTGATCTTTTTAGGACTATGTTCAAAATGATATGTATCCCTTACCATCCCCTGATTTCCTTCTTCTGTATAGTACTTTCCACTGTCATCAACAGCCAGCAATGTTATTTTTGAATCTGCAAATTCATACAAATCAGTTATTCTTTTCATATGCAGACTCAAATCCTTGGTAGTCCGTATATCAGCAGCTTCTATGATATTACATTGCACCTTGACATAATCCCATTTTGTTTCCATTACATCTTCCAAATTTAAAAACATCTGATGAGTAACTTCATCCATCTGATTTAACCGTTCTTCATAAATAATCTTTTGAATGTATGTCTGATATATGAAAATAAATGAAATGACCATAAATAAGATTGCAACAATACAGACAACTATGATCTTTTTGTATTTCTTTGTCTTCTCTAACATATTGTTTTGACTGAATCTCATTTCACATCCGCCTCACTTAGGGTTTTAAATTTTGAAAAGAAATCTTTTGCTGCATTCATTCCCACAATGCCACTGTCATTTAATGTAAGTTCTTTACCTGCTCCGCAGATCACGACTTTGTAAGTTTGATCTGCTTCAAGCTTTTTATCCTTCACTAATACATATGGATAGGTATTGCCCGTACCAGCAGCATCATAACCATCTTTACATAATTGTTTGATTTCTCTTCCTGATAATTGTACGGTTTGTATCGTATCATACCATCCTGTTGGAAGAATAGAACAAATATCACTTTCCGTAATATCCTGTGCATAAAGTTTTCCATTCACACCAGCCATATTCTGCTCTTTTCCATTTCCTTTGATCCATTTTCCTAAAGAAATCAGTGCTGCATCACTTTTTGTTGCTTCCATAAAACATCTGCCGATCAGTTTTGCACAACTCTTCTGAGAGATAACTTCTGTCGTAGTTGTGATAACTTCTGGCTTATTGTTGACCACACGATCCTGATCCTTGTCCAATTGATCCACAACATCTTTTATCGTTGCCTTATCCTGAATGTATTCTAGCATACGGTATCCTGTATTGACCAATGTATTTTCCCACCCTACATAGATAAGCGGTGCCGTATTCCCGGCATTGATCTCATCAGCAATATCCCCATAATACGTATTATCTGCATTCCAATCTTTAAATGGAAGAAGGTTCGCTTTTAAAGTTGCTTCTTCATATAATGCACTTGTTCCCTCCACGGAAGAGATCACTTTCATAACTTTTAATGCATCTTTAAGCTTTTGCGGATCCTTTTCTAATTTTTTACTCAGTCCATGAAAACGTGTCACGTTCAAAATGTATACATTCTGGCTTCCATCTTCAGAAAGATATGGCATTAACCCAAACTTATCCTTTGTGCCATCTGTTTCTCCAATTCCATTTTTACTTCCCAGTAAGAATAATGTATTACCTTTCATAAATTCTTTTATAGTCTCGTCATCACTCTGTGGATTCTTTTTATTGGCAGTAAACATACCCAGGTCTTTCCATTTCTGAATATAATCCATACAATCCATCATTTTCTTTGTATCACTCACATTAGCCTTTCCTGTCAGATAATCTTTCTGCCATTGCTTGCCTTGGAATGTACCTAAAAATGCCGTATCTGCAATATTACACATATATTGAAAGCCATAGCCTGGATATTCAATCTGTGTCAGACACAACTGTACCCCTGCTTTTTTCGCCTTTTTCGCCAGCTTTTCAAGATCATGAAAAGATTTTGGAAGTTTCCATCCATGTTTTTCTAACAAGGTCTTATTATATGTGATACCTATACAACTATAGGCTGATGGAAGCATATAAATAGCTCCATCAGCTGAAATATCCTGCAATCTAGATTCCACATAATTATCTGTAAAATCATAACCAGCAAGATCGATCATCTTGTCACTCACATCGTCAATATTAGGATCATAAATAGTCTGTGTACAAATATCCGGCAGATCATCTGCTGCTAACATATTTTGTAAATATGTCGTTGTATTTGCACCAGAATAAGAAAGAACTTTCAAATTTATTTCTGGGTATTTTTTATGTACCAGATCAACTAAACGATCACATTCTAAATAAGGGGCCAGAATTGTGATCGGCTCATGCTTACTCGATGTATTTTTATTCACGCAGCCTGTAAAGCATAGTAATATAGCTGCAATAGACAGGCTCAATAATTTTCTTAACTTCATAACTTTATCCTCCCTCAATTCATAAAAATCCCCTACAAATTCCCTATGAAATCTCTATGAAATAAAACAGCACTGCCAAACAGACAGTGCCTATCATTTTCTGCAACTGGCTGCCATTTTACAGGCCCTTTAGCTTTGCGTCACAGACTTTCGTCTGTTTTGCCTAGAATCTTTCTTTAATTATACCATGATAATGTCAGTATCAAAAGTAAAAAATATAAATCTAGCTCCAATAATCCGTCTCGTATTCCAATCCAATATTCCCAGTCTTAAACACTGGATTCTCTCCATTTTTCTTCTGCTTTTCATAATCCTCCAATGCTTTCAGTGCTGTATTTGACAAAATCAAGATCACTGGAATATTGATCAGTGCCATAACTCCCATCAAAACATCTGAAATATTCCAAAGCATAGAAACTTCCATTCCTGCACCAATGAACACAACCAGTGCAGATACTATACGAAATCCTTTCATGAATGTCTTTGATGGCTGTCCTTTGTGGATATAATTTAACAAGTTATCACAATAAAAACAATTCCCAAGAAGTGTTGTAAATGCAAACAATACCATCGCTACTGTGATAAAGAGTGGTCCGAAGTTTCCTAAGGATTCATGCAGTGCTGCCTGTACCCATGGTGCCCCCTGTAATTCTTGCGCAGGGGCGATTCCTGATGACAAACACATCATGGCTGTTGCTGTGCATAAAAGCAGGGTATCAATGAATACGGATAACATCTGTACTAAGCCCTGTTTGATTGGATGACTTACTTGTGCGGATGCAGAAGCATTTGGTGCTGATCCAATACCTGCTTCATTGGAATACAGACCTCTTCTGATTCCCTGCATCATAGCTGATCCTGCAAATGCACCAAAAATTGCTTTGAAATCAAATGCTTCGCTGATGATCTTTGAAAATACAACTGGCAGATATGCACGGTTGATGATCATAACGATCACAGAGATCAGAATATATGCAACCCCCATAGCTGGCACTAATGTAGATGTTACTTTTACAATTCTTGATCCCCCGCCTAAGAGACACCATCCTGTGATCACTGCAAGAATTCCTCCGATGATCCATGGCGTCCATTTTACATCATAAAATGAGAATCCTGAAAATGTAGATTGTAAATTATAAGATGCAAGCATATTAAATCCAAATGCATACGTTGCGATCATGGAAATACAGAATATGATCGCTAATGGTCTGCAGTGAAGTGCTGCTTCAATGTAATATGCCGGTCCTCCGTAACATTCTCCATCTTTTCCTTTTCTCTTATAAATCTGTGCCAGCGTACTTTCGATCAGTGCGGATGCACTTCCGATGATCGCAATGATCCACATCCAGAATACAGAGCCAAATCCTCCAATGCAGATAGCGGACGATACTCCAATGATATTTCCTGTTCCAACTCGTGATGCGGTAGATACCATTAATGCCTGAAACGATGATACTCCATTTTCATCTTCTGGCTTTTCTACAACGGCCTTGCAGGCATCTTTAAATAATCTCATCTGTGGCAGTTTTGTACGGATCGTAAAATAGATTCCCGCTCCGATCAACAGTATTACTAGCAATTTACTGTACATAAAAGTACTGATGCTGTCAATGATGATTCCTAACATAAATTCTCTCCTTGTACGATATTCTCGTATAATAAATCTGGATCAATAGTTACAATTTTTATTGCAGCTACTTTAATTCAACAGAAAAATAGACAGTCCCTGCCTAAGGGACTGCCCATTCATTTTAAAAGTATGCGATTTTACTGTCTGCGTCGTTTTTGTATCTTATGATATAATCGCGATTTTCAGAATTCTGATAAATGATGAATATCCCGTTTTCCTGCCGTCTGTCGGCAGAAAGGTCCGTTGAACCTTCTTCGTATGGCTTCAGAAGCTTTCGCTGCTGGTTTAAAAACCTATCTGTTATTATAATAACTCATTCGTATTGATTACGCAATTACAATTATCACTTGGCCATGATTTTCTGAGTGCCCCATAGGAGATCAGAAAGTTGGCAAACCAGCCAGCTGGTACAGCGAGCCAGACAAATGCAATACCAAAACGCGGTGCAAAAATCAAAGCAACTGACAAGCGGATCGCAAGATTTACCATATTAGCAACAAGAAATGGCCGCATGATTCCAAGACCGCGAAGGACTCCATCTGTTGCCATCTTAATTCCCATGAAGGTGAAGAAATAACCGAGCCATCTCATATAATTTCCAGACACCTGATATGCTAAAGCAGTTCCATCTTTCCCAAGAAACAGTGAAGAGATCTGGGTGTGCAATGATTCGATGATTATGAAAGCAAGGACTGCGAAACATATATCTAACACCAATGCAGCATGGTATCCCTTTTTGATACGTTCGATCTTCTTTGCACCAAGATTCTGAGAAACATACGGCGAAATCGCATTACCAATGGATACAAATATCAATGAAAAAACATTTTCTACTCTCATCGTTGCAGAATAACCTGCGAGTGCCTGTGTACCGAATGGATTCACAACTGCCTGTACGATCATCATGCCAATTGACACTGTGGACTGCTGAAGAACTGACGGTACAGCAATTTGAAGCATAGAATGTAACTCCTGTCTGTCAAACCAGTCAAAGCGACTTTCATATCGACGCATCCGGCACAAGAAGATCAAAAGTGACAACACTGCGGAAATCCCCTGTGCAATGAGAGTTGCGAGGGCTGCACCGAACACACCGAGTCCAAGTCCAGCTACCATCCAAAGATCCATCAATATATTTAACATCGATGAGAATATTAAAAGAGCTAACGGTATTTTCGATTCACCGATCGAAGTAAACATTGTTGAAAGAATATTATACATAAACAAAAATGGAAATCCCACAAAATAAACTCTTAGATACAATACCGCTTCATTCAGTATATCAGCAGGTGTTTGTAATACACTCATCATCAAATGAGAAAAACAAAAACCAAAGACACCCAAAAATATACTTAAGACCAGAAAACTGATCAATGATGTTGACACGATCGTTTTCATTTTGCCATAATCTCTAGCTCCAAAATAACGGCTGACAAGCACACCCGCACCTACACCAGCACCCAATGCTATACAAATGAAGACATTCGTAAGGGCAGCACAGGCACCAACAGCTGCAAGTGCAGAAGAGCCTACAAACTGACCGACTATGATTGAATCAGCCATATTATACACTTGTTGAAAGAAGCTGCCAAGGATCATGGGCATTGCAAAAACAGTCAGCGCTTTAAGGGGCGCATCTGTAATCAAATATTCATCTTTTGACATTATCATATTCCTCCATAAGTTTCTTTTTGTTATCTAAAAACACTAACGATCAACTCAAAATGCTTTCGATTCGTTTTTATAAAACCATCTTTTTGTAATTTTGATATCTCCGTAGACATTGCTGCACGATCAATACAAAGATAATCTGCCAATTGCTGTCGATCAAAAGGAATGTCAAAAGACAACGATGACTGTCTGATAGATTCTGCTGACAAATAAGACAACAGTTTATCTCTTGTCGTTCGCTTGCCGACATGTGTGATCTTGTCGTTCAGGATCAGTATCTTATTGGCCAAGACACTGACCAGATTACGAATTAACTTCTGATGATGTTCACATGCAGTTGGACAGGAAACCAGAAGTCTCTGAACATTTAAAAAAATGATCTCACAATCCTCATCTGCTGCCACGCTGACATTCAAAACAGCTCCCGGACTTGCTGCATATGGCTCGCCAAAAAAATCACCGGCATGGCATTTTGACAGAATATTCCGGTGTCCCCACAGATCTTCCTGCATAACAAGAACGCAACCCGACACCACAAGTCCCATAACTTCGGTAGAGTCCCCAGCTCTGAAAATATAAGAACCCCGTTTTCTGTAAATTGTCGTTGCATTTACGCAATGTAATATCGATAGTATCTCATTATCCGTAAGGCCTTTAAAAAAAGGACTGTTTTTTAAAATAGGCAAATATTTTTTCAAAATGATCCCTCCTGTTGGAAATCAAACATACATGTTGCAATTATTATACTATATTTTTTACAGAAACCCAAGTTGTATACTATTGACAGAGGATGGAAATGATAAAAAAGATCTTAGAATAAAAGGAGAATATAGTAATGGATAAGAATATGTTTTGTTTTCAGTGTGAACAGACGATCGGATGCAGTGGATGTACAGGAAATTCTGGTGTCTGTGGAAAAACGGCAGATACAGCGAAATTACAGGATGAGCTGACAGGTGCATTGATCGGTCTGGCAAGAGCTGTTGACAGCACAACAGCTGTTTCTAAAAAAACTAGTCAAGTCATAATTGAAGGACTGTTTACTACAGTTACAAATGTCAATTTTGATAATGCTTCAATTGAAAGCATGATACAAAAAGTCAGAGCAGAGAAAGAAAGGCTGGCTCCTGATTGCAGCAAATGTCAGTCTCCGTGTGGTAAAACAGACGAATACGATATGCAGCAACTATGGAATGCAGATGAAGATACCCGATCTCTGAAGTCTCTCATTCTCTTTGGCATTCGCGGAATGGCTGCATACGCCTATCATGCAGCTGTTCTGGGTCATGAAGATGATGAAGTGAATCTGTTCTTCTGCGAAGCATTATTTAAGATCGGTTATGAAGAGAACACAGAAACACTGCTTTCTACAGTTCTCAAAGTAGGAGAGATCAATTTGAAGTGTATGGCACTTCTTGACAAGGCAAATACTGAAACCTATGGAACACCAGAACCGACAGAAGTTACACTTACCGTAGAAAAAGGACCATTTATTGTAGTAACTGGTCATGATCTGAAGGATCTGCAACTTTTACTTGAACAGACAAGCGGAAAAGGGATCAACATCTATACTCATGGTGAAATGCTCCCAGCCCATGCCTATCCATTCTTAAAGAAATTTCCTCATCTAAAAGGAAATTTCGGAACCGCATGGCAGAATCAACAGAAAGAATTTGATCATCTTCCCGCTCCGATCCTTTACACTACCAACTGCCTGATGCCTCCAAAAAACAGCTATGCTGACAGAGTGTTTACAACAGAAGTTGTTGCTTTCCCAGGCACTGTTCATATCGATGAGAAAAAAGATTTTACACCAGTTATTGAAAAAGCACTGGAACTAGGTGGTTACAAAGAAGATCAAATCCTCACAGGTATCAACGGTGGTACGAAAGTAACAACTGGTTTTGGTCATGCAGCCATCCTGTCCCATGCAGATACTGTAATAAAAGCTGTAAAATCAGGCGATATCAGCCATTTCTTCCTGGTTGCCGGCTGTGATGGTGCTAAGCCAGGTCGAAATTATTATACAGAATTTGTAAAACAGACACCTTCTGACAGTGTGATCCTCACTCTTGCATGTGGGAAATTCCGTTTCAATGATCTCGATCTGGGAGAAATCGGTGGCCTGCCACGACTGATGGATATTGGCCAGTGCAACGATGCTTATGGTGCAATCCAGGTTGCTGTCGCACTTGCGGATGCATTTGAATGCTCTGTTAATGAGCTTCCGCTTTCCTTCGTTCTTTCCTGGTATGAACAGAAAGCCGTCTGCATCCTGTTAACACTTTTGCATCTGGGTATCAAAAACATCCGTCTTGGTCCTTCTCTTCCAGCGTTCTTATCACCTAACATTCTGAACTTTCTGGTAGAAAATTATGGCATTGGACCTATTACTACCCCGGAAGAGGATATTAAGACACTGATGAATCATCTGTTGGCATAAAGTAAACAGTAATTCCAATTCGAAGGTACAATATTTCTAATATGATGGAGGACATTGGTCTCGAAAAAACAGTTTCTCCCCGCTCCAATATTGGAACAGGGAGAAATTAATATTTCTGTTTTGCATTGTGTTTCCTGTAATCTACAGCTTTTGAATAAATTTAGCAACACCTGAACCTTGAAATTCGGGACTGCTCATAAGCATGGAATATATCATTTTCAACTAAGTGGGTTCTGAACAGTTACGCTTTCTCATAATATTTCGATAAGTTCTCAGATAACATGCTATCCTTAATAATGAACTGTCCTACATCTGATAGACCCACTTCCGGTTCTACATATGCGTCTTCAGCATCTGCATTCATATCTTGCTCCTTCCTGTTATCTCTTGTTGTTTCTTGATGCTTCAAGTATAATGAAATTCATAAAGGAAATAGACGTACAGCATGTGGACTTACCCACCCGATAATCCTCATGTTTTGCGATATACAGGGAGGTTATTCTCATGGGGAAACAATCTACGAGAGAAAATAAGACAATTTATCAGATTTGCCGGGAAGAAGCCGGTCTCACCAGATCAGAAGCCAGCGAAAAAATGACTGCTGTTTCTGATTCTAAAATTGAAAAGTTTGAATATGAAATGCAGGAACCCACACCTTACGATATCATCCAGATGGCTGATGCTTACAAGCGCCCGGATCTCTGCAATTATTACTGCTCTCATAAATGCGAAATCGGTCATCGTTATGTCCCGGAGGTCGAAGTTTCTGATTTATCCAATATAATCCTGGAAACCATTGCCAGTCTGAATGAGATTAATCCTCTTACCACACGTCTGATCCAGATTGCCCGTGACGGTAAGATCAGCGATGATGAGATCAAGGATTTTGCTTTTATCAGTAACAAACTGGATGAAATTTCTCTGGCAATAGATTCTCTGAATCTCTGGGTTGATAAAACAGCCGGAGAGCAGGGACTAAACATCGAATTGCTCAGAGAAGAAAAAAAGAAACAGAAATAAGTATGAAAAACAAGGCAGCGAACCTATTTATGGTCCACTGCCTCTTTCCTTTACATATACTGTAACTGGTTTATGATGTATTCCGTTCTGTGGATAGCTTCTTCCACCTGATGTCTGGCATTATTGATTCGATCCTGCACCATCCAATCCACAACAAATCCATCAAAAAAATAATCTGCAAAGGATAAGAAATCTCCAGTATTGATGTTCAGATTACAAGCCATGTTCACATCATTTAATTCCCTACTGAAATTACGAAGATCATATTTCGCCTGTTCCATATTTTGTCTGGCCTGATCCATCTTGGAGTGTTTCAACATCGTAGAAAAGAATCCACCGCCAAACATATCCACCAGTCCCCAATTTTTTGCACTGTTCAGGTTTTCTTTTGCTGTCCGAAGACTACTTAACGCTCGTTGTCCTGCTTCAATCGCTTCTCGTTTCTCTTTTTCTATATCATATCCCATAATTTCTTCCCTCCTCGCATTTTTATGAGTTAGATGATATAAGTGCAATGATTCCGCCGATGATCAACAATGGAAATGCAATATAAATCAGTCCACCAACAACCATTCCTATCAAAATCACCGGAAAAAATACAACTGTACAGAGCAACTTTAAGATTCCCCAGGATGCTTTTACACCAAATATAAAAAATTTTCCAATAAACCAGATCATGCATATAGTAAATAGTAACGATAACATATTCTACTCCTTCTGACTCCTGTTATGATTTGAATCATTCATTTTTTTGATTGTTTACTTGATATAAACTCAGATGTATTTCTCACACCGATTTTACTACTGAATTCTGGGTTCTTCTCTATTTTTTCAATCATCCGAATTAACCTTATTCTCTGTGCTGTATCCATCTGCTCACCTCATTCTAACAGTTCTGCCTTTTGATATTGTCAGTATAACCGGATAACTTTTCAAAATATATACCTAATACAAAGAATTGAACATATGTAATTCTCAATTTTCGAGGAATATTAAAAAAGACCCAGAGGGAATTATTCCCTGCTAAGCCTATTGGTTATATAGCAGTATTTTTTTCAAACAGAATCAACTTAACATCTATTTCATCCAACTTCTCATTAAATTCAAAAGCTACTTCTATTCAATCTTATATTCTAAGGCATGCCCAAGAATCTCTATAGGTTCGACACCAAAATCTGCTGCTAGTTTTCGGATATTATCATCTATAAGATGTTGATTTTCATTTTGATATTTGATTATTTCTTCACCATGGAGGAGAAATTCGCTCATTCCATTTGGTACTGCGCCCAGTTTTCTGTGTAAAGCCTGGCTCGCATAATTATCTACTTCCACTCTACTACGGAAAACATGCTCCCCTTTAATCTCAGAAAATTGATCCATAAGCAGCGATAATGCCTGAAATCCATATCCATATTTCCTATATTTTGACAGCAACTCAATTGCTAATTCTGGTATTTCCCGAGTAAGGTTCTTGATTCCACAGTATCCAACAAACTCATTCCTTTATACGAACGTTTCTTTCTTTACTTCATCTCGAATTAGACGTCTGATTTTTTTATCGATTGTGTCCTTTGTGCCCTCAGAAAAATGAATGCCGATTACATACGTCATATTTCTCTCTTTGATTTCAAAGGTTGGTGTGCTTTCAATCTGTACTTCTTGATTTATTATTTTTCTTTCATTTTCCATCTATTTCCATCCTGATTTTCATCCAATAATAATTCGATTAGTTTTATTTGCATATTTCGCTATTTCCGAAGAAATACCAGTTTTATTTCTATACATCGAGAATTTATTTCTATATAGTTCACTGTTACACTAAATACATAAACAAAGGAAAAGAGGTATAGATGCTCTACAACAACAAATAAGAGAGGAGAACTTTTATATGAATCAATTTTTCAAAAATTTAACTTCAAATTTCACTAATTTCAAACCAGAACATTGCATTGCCTTAATGGTTATGTTTAGTTCTTACATGATTGTGCAACTTCAGAAAAATGATGAATCTTCAGAAGAAAGTCTTAATGACGATACATTAGATTGCGAAGATGCCCAGACAGTAAATTAAAAATCATAATCAATTAATATCTTTTTGCATTAAATCCTCTTATTAATTTGTTTATAGCATCACTTTTTTTCTTAGACACTCACTCATGTGGGTGTCTTTTCCTTTATTCATTTCCTCGACTTTGCATTTACTTCATCAGACTTCAATGGTAAGTTCTTCTCCGACCACTCAGAAGCAATTTTAGGGTGTGTTGTCTGCCATTCGTGACCGCAAGCACCTCTCCACCATACTTTTTTATTTGAACCGAAAGTAATGTCATCAGGCGTAAGCATTAAATTCTTTTCCGACCACTCCGAAACAAGCTCCGGGTGTACTTCTGCTAAACTGTTATTTATAGCCAAACCTCAACCTCCTTGTGCTTAGAGTATATGAAGTTTTGGCTTTATCTTGTAGTTTGCGAATATCCGTATAAATAGAAAAAGCCCTTTGAGAAAGGGATTTCTCCTCTCTCAAAAGGCAAGTTGGCAAACTGGAATTTGTCTCCAAGTTTAATGTAATTTATCTGCCTCATCTAAACATGATAATTCAAAATATATCGGATAATGGTCTGACACATTATCCTCATTTCTTTCTATCTCAACAATTTTGCATTGATACTTTTTTTTAAGTTCACTACTATCCTTAATTAATACATGGTCAATTGGCGTTTCATACACAAAGCCGTTAGGAAAAACCATTCGTCTTGTCTTTTGCCCGTTACATATATCCGTATATTCCAATATCAGTTTCCTATAATTATTTCTATTATCTTTAAACTTACTATCCTCGCATCTTTTCTTATAATCTCCCGCATTAAAATCTCCTAACATAATATCAGGGAATCCACTTTTCTGTAACCACTTAAGTAATTCATTCGCATTATGTGGATGAACACCAATAATAGACAAGTCCAATTCCTTTATTCCAAATGATACGCACATACTATTATTTAATTCTTCCTTTTTTCGATAAATCAATTTTTCCGAACCTATCTTTTTTGCTAAAACAACCGTCATCTTAATTTGTTTTTCAGAAGAAACATTATAATACATATCATATTTGTCATCAGGGAAAAAACCTAAAAATTCATGAAATAATATGTGCTCCTTAAATCCATCAATATTACTCTTGAAAGGAATCTCTTGCAATATAGCAACTGCCTCATTTTTTGAGTCCAAGAACTTTTTCACTTTTTTAACAACAATATTAAACGTCAACATATCAATCTTTTTGACAGGTTGTTCATCATTTATACTATTTCCCATTTCATACAATTGCGTATTCCATGTTAAAAAATTAATTTCTCTCACTTTTTTATCACACCACCAAATTCTGATTTGTATTTCTGTTTGTTTTAAAAATAGGCAATCCCGATTGGAATTGCCCACTCATTGCACTAATTATACGATTTTTTCTTGCTTGCACCGATTTCTGCATCAATTGATGTAAGTTTGATGTAAATCGCTGTTTTTTTAGTTTTTTATCAAATGAAGTACATCCCGTCTATTTACTATGAAAGTCCTGAACGGCAGCCATGAATGAGTCATGCTTGCATGAACGAATTCATGGATATCGGGCAGGCTAAACTGTATGAGTAAGCAGGGCAATCGCCCGGATTACGAATGCAGTTGGCAGTTACGGGAATGCCATAGGCACGGAGTAACTGACTTTCATATAGTTACATCTTAATAGAGCTTTGCACCTGCCAGAATTCTGTCATTTACCATCAGAAGGTTCAGTCCTTCGTGATGCTTCGCTGTGCTATTTCTATTAAATTGCCTTTTCTTCATCACTATTCATGCTTAATCATTGTCAAATCATATCTGTTGTCAATTTGATGTCATTTGGTTATTTCTGTTGTCAGATGAAAGGGTTCATAGGCACTTCTTAAAATACATCCATTGTTGCAGCCAAATGTTCAAATGTTTCCTGTTCTTTCTCCTCTGTCGCTTCTGCATAGATATCCATAGTGGTCTGAATATCCTTATGCCCCATGATCGACTGGATTATTTTCAGGTTCGTTTCTCTTTCACAAAGCCTTGTACAAAATGTGTGTCTCAAGCTGTGCGCTGAAAAATCCGGCAACAGCACCGGCTCCCGCTGCTCTTTTTTTGCCTCTATTTCTTCTGTTGCATTATAAGCAGATGAGATTCTCTTGATTGCCCGATTAACTGACTGGGCATTCATTATATTTCCATAACGGTTACAGAAAACAAAGCCTGTCATTCCGGCTTCTGTTTTCGGCGTTGAAATGTGATTTTCCGATGCCCGGTCTTCTCCTACCGGATAATACGTCAGATTATGATTGATGCTGATAATTCGCTTCTCATAATTGATGTCTTCCCATCGAAGCCCTAAAACTTCGCCGATTCGGCACCCGGTTCCAAGAAAAATCGTAACAATCGGCCATCAGTGAAAATAAATCGGTCATACATATAAAGATAATTGCTCTTGGTTGTTGGTTTCAGATTGTTTTTGAGACTCATGTAGCGGTCAAATACAAAATTTACTGTAGCCTTTCCGGCAACATAAATATCCAGACCGTCCATCTGATCTTTCATGATCTGTGCTTCTTTTTCCCGAAGTGTTACAAGGTCTTGTGCATAAACATATTTACGTCTTCCGATAGTATCCGTATAAGTATATACATATCTCTCGTCTGAACGTCTCTGTGATTCACCTTTCCGCAGAACTCTGCCCCGCAGATCTTTTCTTGTCTGTGCCATATTCAGTTTTATTCTACAAATCCGACAGTGAAATTCGGTCGTAAGCGCCATTTTTCTTATCTTCCGGATGTGGCTCCAGTCCGATAATTGTAATATCTTTCTGGTCTGGTCCATAAACCCAGTACATTCTCATTGCGTCACTGGTTTT
>OGYS01000361.1_pt1 | contig 30100 bp, 22 predicted proteins | sample 1576611 | NCBI WGS metagenome assembly OGYS01 (sample SAMEA3541571, study PRJEB24748) | human gut metagenome | biome: human gut; feature: human-associated habitat; material: faeces | place: China | collected 2012
TCTACCCTCTTGTGCCCCCGCCGGGTAGGCGCACTCCCCGCTGAGGTTCAGCGAACCTCCCGCCCGTTAGGGGCGAACCCGCTGACGCAGTTCGCGCGCCCCGCTCAGCCGGTGCAGAGAAACAGGCTGCCGCCCGTTAGGGGCGAACCCGCCTGCGGCAGTTCGAGTACCCCGCTCAGCCGGTGCAGAGAAAAAGGCTGCCGCCTGCGCAGTTCCGTTCGCTTCTCAAGCGGCAGTTTAACAAATAAAGACCATTCAATAAATCTAAATTATATATACAGTTAAAAATGAGGAGGAATTAACAATGGGAAGAGCATTGATCATCGGCTGCGGCGGCGTTGCCGGCGTAGTTATCCACAAGTGCTGCCAGAACAGCGACGTTTTTGAGGAGATCATGATCGCGTCCCGCACCAAGAGCAAGTGCGATGCCATCAAGGAGAAGCTGGACGGTACGACCGCAACCAAGATCCGCACCGCCAAGGTGGACGCGGACAACGTGGACGAGCTGTGCGCGCTCATCGACGAGTACAAGCCGGACATCGTGATGAACATTGCGCTGCCGTATCAGGACCTGACCATCATGGATGCGTGCCTCAAGTGCGGCGTAAACTACATGGATACTGCCAACTACGAGCCGGAGGACACCGACGATCCGGAGTGGCGCGCCATTTACGAGAAGCGCTGCAAGGACGAGGGCTTTACCGCGTACTTCGACTACTCCTGGCAGTGGGCGTACAAGAAAAAGTTTGAGGAGGCCGGTCTGACCGCTCTGCTCGGTTCCGGCTTTGACCCGGGTGTAACGCAGGCGTACTGCGCTTACGCACAGAAGCACCTGTTCGATGAAATCGACACCATCGACATTCTGGACTGCAACGGCGGCGACCACGGCTATCCGTTTGCGACCAACTTCAACCCGGAGATCAATCTGCGTGAGGTATCCGCGCCCGGTTCGTACTGGGAGAATGGTCACTGGGTGGAGATCCCGGCGATGAGCATCAAGCGCGAGTACGACTTCGATCAGGTCGGCCACAAGGACATGTACCTGCTCCACCACGAGGAGATCGAGTCCCTGGCGAAGAATATTCCGGGCGTGCAGCGTATCCGCTTCTTCATGACCTTCGGTCAGTCCTATCTGACCCACATGAAGTGTCTGGAGAACGTCGGCATGCTGTCCACCACCCCGATCGAGTTTGAAGGCCACCAGATCGTGCCGATCCAGTTCCTCAAGGCGCTGCTGCCCGATCCGGCAACGCTCGGTCCGCGCACCAAGGGCAAGACCAACATCGGCTGCATCTTCAACGGCAAGAAGGACGGCAAGGAAAAGACCGCCTACATTTACAACGTCTGCGACCACGAGGAGTGCTACCGCGAGGTCGGCTCGCAGGCCATCAGCTATACCACCGGCGTTCCGGCGATGATCGGCGCGGCGATGCTGCTGACCGGCAAGTGGAACAAGCCGGGCGTGTACACGGTCGAGGAGTTTGATCCCGATCCGTACATGGAGGCGCTGAACAAGTGGGGTCTGCCGTGGCAGATCAACGACAAGCCGGTACTGGTGGACTGATATGAAATTTACTGAGCTTCCTACGCCCTGCTACCTGCTCGATGAAAACCGTCTGGTGCAGAATCTGGCCGTCCTGCGGGACGTTGCCAGACGCACCGGCGCGAAGATCCTGCTGGCGCAGAAGGCGTTCTCGATGTTTTCCGTGTACCCGCTGATTCGGGAGTATCTGGCGGGCACAACGGCCTCCGGTCTGTACGAGGCACGGCTCGGTCATGAGGAATTCGGCGGCGAGACCCATGTCTACGCACCGGCCTACGCGGAGGGCGAGTTCCGCGAGATCCTGGAGTACGCCGACCACATTGTGTTCAACTCGTTCACGCAGTGGAAGGCCTACGGCAGCCTTGCCCGCGCGGCAGGGAAGAGCTGCGGCCTGCGGCTCAATCCGGAGTGCTCCACGCAGCCGAGCGACCACGCGATGTATGACCCGTGCGGTCCGGATTCGCGCCTTGGCATTACGATAGAGAATTTTCAGCCGGAGCTGCTCGACGGCATTGAAGGCTTCCACTTCCACACGCTCTGCGAGCAGAATTCGGACGATCTGGTGCGGACTGTCGCTGCATTTGAGCAGAATTTCGGCCAGTATATGGATGGCCTGAAATGGCTCAACCTCGGCGGCGGCCACCATATCACCCGCGCGGATTACGATGTGGAAACGCTGGTGCACTGCATTGATTATCTGCAGAAAAAGTACAAGGTGCAGGTTTATCTGGAGCCGGGCGAGGCCGTTGTGCTGAATGCGGGCTATCTGGTCGCCACCGTGCTTGAGGTGATGCACAACCATAAGGACATTGCGATTCTGGATACCTCGGCGGCGTGCCATATGCCGGACGTGCTCGAGGTGCCGTACCGTCCGCCGGTGTACCGCGGCGGCGAGCCGGGGAAGAAGGCGTTCACCTATCTGCTGACCGGCCGCTCCTGCCTCGCAGGCGACGTCATCGGTGAGTATTCGTTCGATGTGGCGCTCGGCGCCGGTGAGCAGGTCGTGTTCGAGGACATGGCGCTCTACACCATGGTCAAGACCAATACGTTTAACGGCATGCCGCTGCCGCTGATCGCCATTCGGCGCGCCGACGGCACGGATGAGGTCGTGCGGATGTTCGGGTATGAGGAGTTTAAGCGGAGACTTTCCTGATGGAGACGAGGAGATCGGCTCGGCTGCCAAAGTATGATTACGGAAAGCAGGGCGTCTATTTTGTGACGCTCTGCACGCAGGATCGTGCGTGTATTTTGTGGAATGACACGGATATATGCTATCCCGTAGAGGCGAACATTGTTCGCCTGCCTGCGGATGTACCGCTGTCTGCGATTGGACATTTGGTGCAAGCGGGAATCAACAATATTCCACTGCATTATCCGAATATTTCCGTGGATATTGCGGCGATTATGCCAAACCATGTACATCTGCTGCTATGCGTTAGCTCGCTGTTCGGGCGCACACTGTGCGCCCCTACGGTGGAGACGGAAGCGCCGGGGATAAACGTAGGGGCGAACAGTGTTCGCCCACATCCGGCAAAAGGCATCGACCGGTCCGGGCGCACACTGTGCGCCCCTACGATTTCGCGTGTGATAAAACAATTAAAGGAATTCGTAACGAAACAGGTTGGGTATTCCATATGGCAGCGGTCGTTTTATGACCATGTCATTCGGGATGATGCGGATTACGCCGTGAAATACAATTATATTTTGGATAATCCACGCAGATGGGCAGAGGACGAATATTACAGCAACAGGTAATAAGTTGTAAATCGCCTGACCGTAGGGTGCGCCGACTTCGGCGCACCGCATTCCAGCGAATATCACCGGATTATAGTCCGTGGCATACGCTGTCGTTAATGTATTCCGTTGCTGTGAAATTTGCCCTGCGGTTTACAAACGGTGCGCCGACCTCGGCGCACCCTACGGGATAGCGTGAGCTTGTATTTATCTGTTAGTATATTCGCTGGCATGTATCGTATAGGCAAGTTGCTGTCAACTGCGTCATATCCCTTGACAAACCCGGATTTAACAGCTATACTATTAAAGTTAATACACAAATGCAGTGAAAAAGAGGAGTATTTTTCCTTTGCGCGTTTAGAGAGGGTGCGGTCGGTGCAAGCACCTCGGCGGGGAAGAAGAAGGTCGCTTTGGAGCAGAACAGCCGAATGTTCGTTAAGCTGTTCCGTCTAACCCGCGTTACGGGGCAACGAGTGCGCGTCTTTACGCGAATTCAGGTGGTACCACGGAGCATACTTCGTCCTGTTGTCGGGATGAGTATGCTCTTTTTTGTTTGCACAGAGGTATCCCGCATGTATATCGTAAATCAAATTGAAGGAGATAGATCAATGAGCGAACTGCCTAAGACCTACGACCCGAAATCGGTCGAGGACAAGCTGTACAAGTTCTGGGTCGATTCCGGCTTCTTCCACGCCGAGGTCAATCCGGACAAGAAACCGTACACCATCGTTATCCCGCCTCCGAATGTTACCGGCCAGCTGCACATGGGCCACGCATTCGACGAGACCTTGCAGGATATCCTCATCCGCACCAAGCGCATGCAGGGCTACGAGGCGCTGTGGATGCCGGGCACCGATCACGCCGGTATTGCAACCCAGATTAAAGTAGAGGAGAACCTCCGCAAGGAGGAGGGCCTGACCCGTTACGACCTCGGCCGCGAGGAGTTCCTCAAGCGCGTCTGGGCGTGGAAGGACAAGTTCGGCAGCCGCATTATCAGCCAGCTCAAAAAGCTCGGCACCTCCTGCGACTGGGATCGCGAGCGCTTCACCATGGACGAGGGCTGCTCCAAGGCGGTCCGCGAGGTATTCGTAAACCTGTACAACAAGGGCCTGATCTACAAGGGCCACCGCATCATCAACTGGTGCCCGCACTGCGCAACTGCGCTGTCCGACGCTGAGGTTGAGTACGAAACCCAGCCGGGCAAGCTGTGGCACATCCGCTATCCGCTGGCGGACGGCTCGGGCGACCTCGTTGTTGCGACCACCCGTCCGGAGACCTTCATGGGCGATACCGGCGTTGCTGTCAACCCGAACGACGAGCGCTACAAGCACCTCATCGGCAAGACCTGCATCCTCCCGATCATGAACCGCGAGATTCCGATCTTCGGTGACGAGTACGTTGACATGGAGTTCGGCACCGGCTGTGTTAAGGTTACGCCGTGCCACGACCCGAACGACTTCGAGATGGGTCAGCGCCATGACCTCGAGCAGATTCTCGTGTTCAACGAGGACGCGACCGTCAACGCAAACGGCGGCAAGTACGAGGGCATGGACCGCTACGAGTGCCGCAAGGCGGTTGTAAAGGACCTCGAGGAAGGCGGCTGGCTGGTCAAGATTGAGGACCACGAGCACAACGTAGGCACCTGCTACCGCTGCGGCACGACCGTTGAGCCGATGACCTCGGCGCAGTGGTTCGTCAAGATGGCGCCGCTCGCCAAGCCCGCGATGGACGTAGTAAACGAGGGCAAGACCAAGTTCGTGCCCGATCGTTTCTCCAAGACCTACCTGCGCTGGATGGAAAACGTACACGACTGGTGTATCTCCCGTCAGCTGTGGTGGGGTCACCGCATTCCGGCGTTCTACTGCGACGACTGCGGTGAGATGACCGTCTCCAAGACCGATGTATGCACCTGCCCGAAGTGCGGCAGCAAGAACATCCGTCAGGAAGAGGACGTACTGGATACCTGGTTCTCGTCCGCTCTGTGGCCGTTCTCCACGCTCGGCTGGCCGGACAAGACCAAGGAGCTTGACTATTTCTACCCGACCTCTACGCTCGTTACCGGCTATGATATTATCTTCTTCTGGGTTGCCCGCATGATCTTCTCCGGTGTGGAGCACATGGGCGAGACCCCGTTCAAGACGGTTTATATCCACGGTCTGGTGCGCGACGCGCAGGGCCGCAAGATGTCCAAGTCGCTCGGCAACGGCATCGACCCGCTCGAGGTCATCGACCAGTACGGCGCGGATGCGCTGCGCTTCACCCTCGCAACGGGCAACAGCCCCGGAAACGATATGCGTTTCTCGGACGAGCGCGTACAGGCGTCCCGCAACTTCTGCAACAAGATCTGGAACGCATCCCGCTTTATCCAGATGAACCTGACCATCGACAAGGACAAGGCAGTCCAGCTGCCGAGCGACCTTGCCATCGAGGACAAGTGGATCATCAGCAAGTTCAACACGCTGGTTGCCGACGTTACCCGCAACATCGACCAGTACGAGCTGGGTCTGGCAGCTGCCAAGCTGAACGACTTCATCTGGGAGAACTTCTGCGACTGGTATATCGAAATTGCAAAGACCCGTCTGCAGACCGGCGACGAGAACGTACAGAAGGTGCTGTGCTATGTGCTGAGCGGCGCAATGCAGCTGCTGCACCCGTTCATGCCGTTCATCACCGAGACCATCTGGCAGGCGCTGCCGCATGAGGGTCCGTCCGTTATGGTATCCGCATGGCCGGAGTACAAGGACGAGCTGCACTTTGCCGCTGAGGAGGCACAGATGGAGAGCCTGATGGACGCTGTTCGCGCCATCCGCAACCGCCGTGCCGAGATGAACGTACCGCCCTCCAAGAAGGCCAAGGTGCTCATCCTGACCGAGAAGAAGGACACCTTCTCCGCAGGCGCAGGCTTCTTCCCGAAGCTGGCATACGCTTCCGAGATTGAACTCATCGACGCGGTTCCGGCGGACGCTGCCAAGATGGCATCCGTAGTCACCGGCGACGCACAGATCTATATGCCGATGGGCGACCTCATCGACTTCGAGGCCGAGCGGGCCCGTCTCGGCAAGGAGAAGAGCAAGGTCGAGGCCGACATTGACTTCGTTATGAAGAAGCTGAACAACCCGAAGTTTGTCGATAAGGCACCCGAGAAGGTTGTTGCAGCCGAGCGCGAAAAGGCCGAAAAGCTGCGCGAGCACCTCGCAAAGCTGGAAGAGTCGATTGCAGCGCTGAATTAAGCTGAACTAAGCATAAAAAGAGTGGAGTTTTATCCACTCTTTTTTCTTAATATTTTCCCCAAAACACTTGACTGTAAACCCACTTTATCCCTTATAATGTAATCAATAGAAGGGAAGGTGATCGTATGAACATAGCGGAAGCAGAGCGCAGGACGGGATTATCCCGGGCGAACATCCGGTTTTACGAGAAGGAAGGCTTGCTCAAGCCGACACGCGGCGAGAACGGCTACCGCGACTACACCGAGGACGATGTACAGACACTGCGGAAGATCATGCTGCTGCGGCGGCTGCGCCTGAGCGTGCCCGACATCCGCGCCATCGAGAGCGGCGAGAAAGCGCTGCCCGAGGCGGCGGCAGGCCAGCTCGACGTATTGCAGGGGGACATCCGCGAGAGCGAACTGGCGTATGCGATGTGCCGCGCCATCTGCGAGGACAGAGCGGAGTGGAACGGGCTGGATGTAGACCGGTACCAGTCCATCGTGCTGCCCGCAGACGACCCGCGCGAGAAAGACCGCATCCCGCCGGCAGGCTGCCCGTGGCGGCGCTTCCTTGCCCGCAATGTGGATGCCGGACTGTATGGGCTGCTGTGGTTGATGCTGTCGCAGTGGGTGTTCCGCATCAATCCGGAGAATTTTATCCAGATCACGGCGAGTCTGGCGTGGTCGGCCGCGTGCGCTTATGTCGGCTGGCTGCTGACGTTCGTGTTCGAGCCGGTGCTGCTGCATTACTGGGGCACAACGCCCGGCAAGTGGATCTTCGGGCTGTCCGTCCGCGATGAGGACGGGAACAAGCTGTCCATCCGCACCGCATATGCCCGTTTGTGGGGCGTGTTCGGCTACGGCAACTGCTATGCGCTGCCGTTCTTCGACTGGTACTACAATTACAAGTGCTACCGCGCGTGCAAAGAAGAGGAGCTCTCGTGGGATTTGGAGAACGGGTGCAGCATCGTTGTCCGCGAGCGGGAGGTGCGCTGGTATCGCGTGGCGCTGTACCTGCTGGTGATCGGGCTGCGAACAGCCGCAGGTTACGGCATTGACCTGTACGCCAAGCTGCCGCCCAATCGCGGCGAGCTGACTCTTGCGGAGTATGTGGAGAACTGCAACGACTGCCTGAAATATAATCAGGGCTTGGCGCCGTATGTCCGGCCGGACGGCAGCTGGAATAGCGACGTGGGAATGGGCGGCTCGTACACCGGATTCTCGCTGGGCGATTCTGTATCCGATGTGACGGTCGAAACCGATGCGGACGGCTATGTGCAGTCGGTGACGGTGGTTTCGGATTCGCAGAACGGCTCGTGCGGCTATCAGGAGCGCATGACGGTGTATTACGCCTTTGCGGCCGCGTATGCCAAATGGAGCTGGCTGTATGCCGACCACATGAGGGATGACATCATTGACGACGGCTGGGAATACGATGCACCGGATACGAAAAACGTCAAGGAGGCGCATCTCGACGGACTGGATTTCAGGTACGAGTATGAATTCAGCGGCGCATCGCGCGATAACGCCGTGGACGGAAAGCCGATGCCGTATCATTCGGTGCTGACGATTGAGAAAGAGTGAATGAGTTATCGTAGGGCGGGGTGAGGGTGCCCCGCCCTGCGGACATTTATCAACTAAATCCGTGGAATCGAATATTACACAGGAGGTAAGCCATTACGGGCGCAGCGCGACCGGAGCCTGCGCAAGGATAGCGCCATTCTCCATTCTCAATTTTCAATTTTCCATTACTCCTGCCTCCTGACTTCTGCCTTTACAAAAGGCTTTCTTATTTGCCCAAAGTGTGCTATACTAATCTCACAAAAACATATAGATAGAGGAATAGCCAATGAAAGGAATCATTCTTGCCGCCGGTAAGGGCTCGCGCCTGTACCCGATGACACGTCCGGTATGCAAACCGCTGCTGCCGGTATACGATAAACCGATGATCTACTATCCGCTGGCTGCGCTCCTGCAGGCCGGTATCCGCGATATTCTCATCATCATCCCGCCCGGAGAGGAAGGCCCGTTCTACCGTCTGCTCGGTTCCGGCGGCCGCTTCGGCGTCAACATCACCTACGAGGTGCAGGAGGTTGCACGCGGCATCGCGGACGCGCTGCTCATCGGCTCCCAGTTTATCGGGGATGACTCGGTTTGCCTTGTTCTGGGCGATAATATCTTCTATTCCCCCAATTTCCAGAGCTATCTGGACCGTGCCGTGCAGATGAAATCCGGCGCCTGCGTGTTCGGCTACTATGTCGATGACCCGCGTGCGTTCGGCGTTGTGGAGTTTGATGGTCAGGGCCGTGCGATCTCCATCGAGGAGAAGCCGCGCTATCCGAAGTCTAACTATATCGTTCCGGGTCTGTATTTTTACGATAACTCGGTTATGGAGATTGCCCGCGGACTCAAGCCCTCGGCAAGAGGCGAGCTGGAGATCACGGATGTCAATATCGAGTACATGAAGCGCGGTCAGCTGCACGTTGAAAAGCTCGAGCGGGATTTTGTCTGGCTGGATGCCGGTACCGCCGAGAATCTGCTCGAATCCGCACAGGTTGTCCGCCGCGTGCAGGATGAGAGCGGCCGCTACATCGCATGTCTGGAGGAGATTGCGTACGCACGCGGCTATATCAGCCGTCAGACGCTGCTCCGTCACGCCGCCGACCTCAGCAAAACGCTGTACGGCCGCTACTTAGAGTGCCTCTAAAGGAGAATCGCAAATGCCTGTTTATACCGAAACCAAAACCTACAAAACCAAGGCCCACATGGGCATGATCGACGTTACCGATGACTTTCGCGCAGCGGTGCAGAACGCCTGCCGCAAGACCGGCATGAAGTCCGGCACGATTACCGGCTTTACCACCGGCGGCGTTGCCGGTCTGACCACGCTCGAGTTTGAGCCGGGCATGGTCTACCATGACCTCAAGGCGGCGATGGACGTCTTTTCGCCCTACCGCGATGAGACCGGTGCGGTCATTCATTACCACCACCACGATACCTGGCACGATGATAACGGCTCGTCGCACATCAAGGCGGCGCTGCTCAGTCCGTTTATCGTTATCCCGTTCGTGAATGGCGAGATCACCATCGGCCCGTGGCAGAATCTGACCCTTGTGGAGTGCGATACCCGCAACCGCGTGCGGGATATTGTCTTTCAGGTGATGGGAGAATAAATCCTTTCTGATTAGGAATGGTAAAACAAAGCCCCGGTTTCGTCGCTTGACAAAACCGGGGCTTCGCGCTATAATATAGCTGACAAACGGCGGCTCTTGTAGGGAGAGCAGTCGTTCCTCAGTTCGATTTTTAGTCGAGAAGAAGCCGCTCTCTTTTAACTACCGGAGGGCGGTTATTTCTTTAGGGCAATACCGCCTTGATTATAGCATATCGTAATATGTACTGTCAATAAACCGTCCTTTTGGGCGGTTTTTGTGTTTAACTTCTCCTCACGCGCCGCGCAGCCGGAAAGATTAGCGTCCGCTAACTAAATAGCTTTTCTTTTTTCGATAAATGTGGTATAATATAAGCGTTCGAAAAATTTGAGTACGGTTCGGGAATCCCTGTGCCGTGCATAGAAATGGAGCGACAAAGCATGACTAAAATTGATATTATTTCCGGTTTTCTGGGTGCCGGCAAGACGACCCTCATCAAGCGTCTGCTGGCCGATGCGCTCAAGGGTGAGCAGGTTGTTCTGATCGAGAACGAGTTCGGTGAGATCGGCATTGACGGCGGTTTCCTCAAGGATGCCGGCATTGTTGTAAACGAGATGAACGCAGGCTGCATCTGCTGCTCGCTGGTTGGCGACTTCGGCAAGGCGCTGCACGATGTTGTGGACCAGTACCATCCGGACCGCATCCTGATTGAGCCGTCCGGCGTCGGCAAGCTGTCGGATGTTATCGCTGCGGTACAGAACGCGCACCTCGAGGTTCAGCTGAACAGCTTTGTAACCGTTGTTGACGCGCTCAAGGCCAAGATGTACCTCAAGAACTTCGGTGAGTTTTTCGAGAATCAGGTGGCGCATGCCGGTGCCATCCTGCTGTCCCGCACGGCTGAGTGCCCGGAGAAGCGCCTCGACGAGACCGTTGCCATGCTGCGCGGCCTGAATGAGCACGCCCGCATCGTCACCACCCCGTGGAAGGACCTGACCGGTGAGCAGCTGCTCTCCACCATGGAAGGCAGCCGCGACCTCGTTGCGGAGGTTCTCGAGGAAATCGCGCACGAGCCGCACCACGAGCATCATCATCACCACCATGACCACGAGCATGATGAGCACGAACATGAGCATGAGCATGACCACGAGCATGACCATGAGGAGCACGAGCATCATCACGAGCATGACGAGCACTGCACCTGCGGCTGCCACGATCACGACCATGAGCATCACCACGATCATGACCACGAGCACCATCATCACGACCACGACGGTCACTGCTGCTGCGGTCACGACCACGACCACGATGCTGACGAGGTATTCACCTCCTGGGGTAAGGAAACGACCCACAAGTACACCGAGGCAGAGCTTAACGCGGCTCTTACCGCGCTCGGCGATGTTACGCTCGGCACCGTACTGCGTGCAAAGGGCATCGTTCCGTGTGCAGACGGCGGCGAGTGGCTGCACTTTGACTACGTTCCGGGCGCACCCGAAATCCGCCGCGGCGCTGCCGATTACACCGGCCGTCTGTGCGTCATCGGCTCCGAGCTGGATGAGGAGCGCATCGCTGCTCTGTTCGGCGTAAACGAAAAGTGAGGTAACCAGATATGGCTAACGAACCCATTCCGGTATACGTCTTTACCGGCTTTCTGGAGAGCGGCAAGACCAAGTTCATTCAGGACATTCTCGCGGACCCGAACTTTACCGAGAACGAGCGCACGGTGCTGCTGCTGTGCGAAGAAGGCATCGAGGAATACGACGAGAAGTGGCTGCTGCACTACGGCACCGCGCTTGTGCCGATCGAGTCCGAGGACCGTCTGACGCCGAATATCCTCAAGCGCGTGGAGCAGAAATACCAGCCGGACCGCATTCTTGTTGAGTACAACGGCATGTGGAAGCTGGAAAAGCTGATGCAGGCATTTCCTGCCCGTTGGGAGCTGTACCAGATCGTCACCACGGTCGATGCGACCACGTTTGAGCTGTATTCCAACAACATCGGCCCGATGATGTTTGAGCATATCACCACTGCGGATCTGGTTGTGTTCAACCGCTGCACGGATGAGCTGAAGGATATGCTGTACAAGAAGAACATCAAGGCGATGAATCCGCGTGCGGCAATCTATCTGGATGACGTGAACGGCAATTCCGAGGACTACGCCCGCAATATGCCGCTGCCGTTTGATGTGGATGCGGATATCATCGACATCGGGCCGGAGGACTACGGCCTGTGGTACATTGACGCCACCGGCGACCCGATGAAGTATGACGGCAAGACCGTCCGCTTTCTTGCCCAGGCATACGTCGGCAAGGATGTGCCCGCCGGCAGTTTCGTGCCCGGCCGCTTCGGCATGGTCTGCTGCGCGGATGACGTCACCTTCCTCGGCTTCCTCTGCCGCTATCCCGACCGCGATCAGCTGCATAACCGCGACTGGGTCAAGGTAACGGCGTCCATCACCGTCGAGGAGCTGCCGCAGTACCGCGGTCCCGGTCCGGTGCTGCATGCCATCACGGTAGAACCCGCCGAAAAGGCGAAGGAAGATATCGTTTACTTTAACTGAATCTTCTCCATGCAAAATAAAAAGAGACGAGCCTGCCTGGCTCGTCTCTTTTCTGTATAAAAGCGCACTGACCGCTCGATTGGGCCTCGAACGGTCAGTGACTAAAAATCGCTAATCAATTAGGGTCTGACTGCCTGAACAGCATCCCTTGGGTATATTATACCCGAACAGCCCCGGTTTTGTCAAGTGCGGCAAAGCCGGGGTTTTGCTTTGCATGCAGCGATTACTGCCTGCTGATTGCTAATTTCTAATTAGAAAAGTGTGTCCCCCGTCACACAGCAGTGACGGGGGACAGGGACAAAAGGGGGGATACAGACGATTCATAAACTCCATGAACGTCTTTTGAAAGATCGGTGACGGCTTGAGGGATTAGCCAATGCCACCGTACATAACGCCGAGGATCAGTGCAGCAATTGCACAGATAACGTATACCCACTTGCCGAGCGGGAAGAACCAGCCGCCGATCGGCTTCTTAGCGCCTTCGTTAACAGCAGCAACTGCCTTTTCCTTGCCCAGTACCCAGAAGAACATAATGCCGGCCAGAGCAGCGCCGAGCGGGCAGATGTAAATGGAAACAACGTCCATCCACTGAGAGGTCCACGGCTGGATTGCGATGGAAACGACCAGACCGATCACGCCGATGATGCCAACGGCTGCTGCACGCTTGAACTTGAAGTGCTCCTGCAGGAAGGCGATCGGTGCCTCGTACAGGTTTACGATGGAGGATACGCCTGCGAACAGTACGCAGATGTAGAAGATCGCGCCGATGATACGGCCGGCAGGCATTGCGTTGAATACGTTTACGAGGTAAACGAACATCAGGCCGGGGCCGCCCTTTACGTCGTTGATGCCTTCGCCCAGAACAACTGCCATTGCCGGAATGATAACGACTGCTGCCAGCAGAGCTGCCAGGGTATCAAATACTGCAACGTTGCGTGCGGAGGACGGGATATCCTCGCTCTTGGACAGGTAGGAACCGTAGATTACCGAGCCGTTGCCTGCAACAGACAGGGAGAAGAACGCCTGACCGAATGCAAATACCCACAGGTCGGGCTTAGCCAGACCAGCCGGATTCAGGGTCAGAATGTACTTATAGCCTTCGGATGCGCCGGGCAGAGTGCCGATGTAGACTGCCAGTACGAGGAACAGACCGAACAGAACCGGCATCATGATCTTGTTTGCCTTCTCAATGCCGCCTGCAACGCCCATTACCATGATGGCGAGGGAAACGACCAGTGCAACGATCTGCCATACGCCGTTGCCGATGCCGAAGAAGCCGGCCGACGCCATTGCCTTGAGGGCTTCGGGAAGCGTTTCTGCCTCCGGTGCGGTCATGCCGAAGGTGCCGCCGATTGCGCCCATGTCCGTGCCGAGGCTGAACAGGCTGCCGGAGAGGGACATGAAGGTGTACTTGAAGATCCAGCCGAGAACGACCGTGTAGCCGATTGCCAGCATCAATGCACCGATGATCGGGATTGCGCCGATCGCCTTACCGGATTTCTCGCTGCCGGTGCGCTCCTTGGTACACATGCCGAACGCACCAACCGGACCTGCAGCTGCACGGCGGCCGAGAGCGAACTCCTCGATAACGCCGGTACTGCCGATCAAAATTACAAAGATGAAATAGGGAAGCAGGAAGGTCATGCCGCCGTACTTCTGCACCATGATCGGGAAACGCCAGATGTTGCCCATACCAACCGCAGAACCGATACATGCCAGAATGAAGCCCCACTTACTCTGGAAACCATCTCTCTGTTCTAAGTTTTTAGGCTCTTTACTCATTACTTTACACCCCTTTTTTGTGTGTAGCGTGCGAAATGATGAAAATGAAGTTCCCCGCAGAAACTGTTCAGTTTTCTGCGGGGAACGCCATTGTTCTTTTCCCCTGTGCACTTTCCACGCGGCACAGGTTACGCCCTGATTATCAAGTTATAAAAAGGTCAGAAGAAATTCCTGTTATGCAATGCCGCAGCGCCTTTGCTGCAGCATTGGCGGGAATACCGCACAATTTATATAATTATGCGGTATCGCCTTTGACGAAAGGATGAAACAGGAGATTATTTCTCTTCGTTAGCGTACGGCTCCAGGAATGCGTGGAAGTGACGCATCGGCAGATTGTGACCCCAAACAATACGCATGTTCGGAATGTTCTCACGATCCTCGTACAGAGCCTTAACAGCTGCGATTACATAGTCCAGATGCTCCTTGGTCAGACGGCTGCGGTCGATTGCGAAGCGAACTACGTTACATACTTCAGCCTGCTGCTCCGGGGTCTTCAGGTCATACTCCATGGAGTAGTCGCCCAGCTCGGATACACGGATGCCGTAGCGGCGGATCAGCTCAAGCGAGAAGCCCTCACCAGCGAAGGTGTCGTGGCCGCGCTTGCCGTCGAAGAACTCATCCATGTTGATGTATACAGCGTGGCCGCCTGCCGGCAGTACAACGCCCTTAACGCCAGCGTCGTAGAAGCCTTCTGCCAGGTAGTTACACTGAGCAACACGCTCGTTCATGTAGTTAAAGTCGCAGGACTCGTACAGGCCAACTGCCAGAGCCATGATGTCACGGCCGGACATGCCGCCGTAGGAATCGTTGCCGTAGCAGGAGATCTGCTTAACCTTCAGCAGAACGCCAACGTCGGTCTTAACGGTGCCGTCTTCGTTGAAGTCGGAGAAGTTCTTCCAGAACAGGCCCTTATCGCGGAATGCCAGCATGCCGCCCATGTTAGCGTGGCCGTCCTTCTTAGCGGACATGGTGAATGCGTCGCAGTAAGAGAACATCTCGGTAGCGATTTCAGCGATGGACTTGTCAGCGTAGCCTTCCTCATTCATCTTGATGAAGTAAGCGTTCTCAGCCCAGCGAGCGGTATCGAATACCAGCGGGATGTTGTACTTATGCGCAACACGGTTGATCTCCTTCAGGTTGCCCATGGAAACGGCCTGGCCGCAAACCGGGTTGTTGGTGATGCAGGTGAAGATCAGCGGAACGTTCTCCGGACCTACGCCCTGAATCAGCTGCTCCAGCTTCTCGATATCCATGTTGCCCTTGAACGGGTTCTTCTCGTAACGGCCGCCTTCCGGTACTTCCCACAGCAGGGTCTTGTTGTACAGGTTACGCGGAATGGAACCCATCTGCTTGATGTTGCCTTCGGTGGTGTCGAAGTGACCATTCGACGGAATGGTGAACTTCTTGCCCGGGTGACGCTTAGCAAGGATGTTGCGAACGATTTCCATCAGAACGGACTCAGCTGCACGGCCCTGCTGGATGATAAATGCGTTCGGGCGCTCCATCTGAGCTGCGCCGCCATTGAACAGGCCGCCTTCGTACTCGCACAGATAAACTTCGTCCATCATCTTCTCAACGTCGCGGCAATCGGTGCGAACGAGGTCGATGATCTTCTTCCAGTTCTTCTCGCCGCCGCGCTCGAAGATGTCGCGGAAGGTGTCGAGCAGAACGTAATAACCGGTGTTGCGGCCGTAAGCCTCGTCGCCGAGGAACAGGCTTGCCCACTGATGATTGGTCATTGCAGTGGTACCGGAGTCGGACAGCATATCAACGGTCAGCATGCCGGACGGGAATGCGAACTCGTTGTAATGAGTAGCCTGAAGAGCGCGCTCACGCTGCTCAACGGTTACTTCCGGAAGATCACGGACTGCGTAAGTGAAATGATGGGGTGCGGGTACGTTCAGCGGATACTGCTTGCTCATAATAAATTACCTCCAGTTGTGTGTTTTGGAGGTACCCCGGTTGTCAAAGCCGGTTTTCCGGTTCCGGCTTTGCTTAGCGGACAGCACCTTTCTTTTTTGCTGTTTTCTTTTCTTTTTGGTTTGCCTTACGGCAGGAGAGCGGTTACCTCAATCTCGACGAGAGCGTCCTTGGGAAGTCTTGCAACCTCCACAGCGGAGCGTGCCGGGTAGCTGCCTTCACCGAAGAAGGTGGCGTAAACCTCGTTCATCGCGCCGAAATTGTTCATGTCGCTCAGGAAGACGGTAGTCTTGATCACCTGATCCATACCGGTTCCTGCCTCAGCAAGGATTGCCTTTACATTGGTGAGCGACTGCTTGGTCTGTGCTGCGATCCCTTCCGGAAAAGCACCGGTTGCGGGATCGATCGGAAGCTGACCCGAAGTAAATACGATACCGTTTGCTGCAATTGCCTGTGCATACGGGCCGATGGCTGCGGGTGCGTGTTCCGAACAGATAACCTTTTTCATTTCCTGCTCAGCCTCCTTTCGTCCTTTCGTGAGATAAATTTATCACTTTTAAAATTCTTTGTCAAGATGTATTTGTGCAATTTGGATGAATGAATAAAAAAATCTCGCGTATTTATCAATATTATCAACAACTATTGTAAAAAATGATAATTTTGAACAGACTTTTTGTACAAAAATACTGCGTAAAATATTTACTTTTTTCACCTCGCACTTAGAAAAGTTTATTATTTTACAGAACATGGCAATTAAAGTGCGAATTTATAAAAAATTTTTGTTATCCTACTAAAACAATGCGATGAAGAATTCATGAAGAATCGCAGGGAGCGCGGCACTGCCGCGGAAAGTGATAAAAATTCCGACACCGGTCAACCGGGGGACTTGAACCGCCTGCGCGGTTCATTCTTTCCGGGCGGCAGCCTTTTTCAGCACCGGCTGAGCGGAGTACTCGAACTGCGTAAGCGTGTTCGTCCCTAACGGACGGAATGTTTTTCGCTGAGATTCAGCGGGGATTTGCCTACCCGGCAGGGGCACAAGAGGGTAAACACCTACGGTTTCCACCCTCTAATTTTCATCCCTTTCCCTTGTTTGTTAGTCTGGCGCAGACCAGAGACCGGCGACCGCTCCGAAATGGGGAACGGCAGTCGGTTACCGTCGAGTGTCTTTCGTGAAATATTCGCAGTGCACAGACAGCGTACTGCTACACATACGGTTAAGACAATACCGCAAGCGCGACACGAGGTGAATCGCCGAAGATCAAGAGAGGGGTCCTGGGTGATAACAGTGCTGCACAACTCGTCAGTCTGGTGGCGATGGACAACACCTGCGAATCTAACAATTAGTACAATCTGCCCCACAAGGTGCGCCGAGGTCGGTACATCATCCGGAATGTCAACGGTCGGCTTGCTGCTGCCGCCGCCACCGCCGGACGATCTGCGGGTCCATACGCCGATCAGCTTGACATCCTGCTGAATGTCCTTGATCTCGGTTACAACATCACCACTACCGTTGATCCGCCAGCCGCTGAACGTGTAGCGGCTCTGCGAGGTGGTCTGTACCGGTGCGACGGTGTAGCTGCCGCCCTTCTTCACCTTGGCTGCCGCCGGAACTGCGCCTGCATCAGACGGAATGTCGCCGGTTACTTCGTAGGTTACGCTGCAGAGCTGACCGTGTGCAGCCTTGAGCGCCAGTGCATCGGAAACAGCCTCTTCGCTAACCGTATATTCGTCAGCGTAGTAGGCATCGCCTTCACCATCACCGTTCCAGCGCTTGTAGGTATTGTCCGTCAGCTTTTCCTTGCCGTCGTGATACCAGCCTACGATCGGGTCGTTGCAGTCGTCCAGTACCCAGTCCTTGCCGACAGGTGCAAAAGTGATGCGGCCATCGCAAGTGTAAGTTTTATACTTATAGGTACCGTTGTAAATATCATCGCCAGCAATCAGTGCATGGTTGTTATACAGCTGTGCACCAGCAGAAACAGTAATTTCACCGTAATTGCGGATACCGCCGCCATACTGAGTTTTGCTGCCGTTGCTCTTGATAACCGTGTCGGCACCGATTTCGATCATACCGCAGTTTCTGATTGCGGAAACTGCATTGTCAATCAAATTTACGGTTGCATTATCTGCAAACCGGACATTTGCGTTAGCCGGATCAGCGGTTCTTATAGCCAGAGCACCGACATAGTAACCCTCTACGACTTCCTTGGATACAGAATTACCGGTGCCGGTAATTGTCAGCGCTGTACCGTTCTGTGCATCAACTTTGCCGCCGTACATGAAGATACCGCTGTGAGCGTTATCCTTATTTGCTTGTAATTTTTGTACAGCCTGTATAAACTGCAGAAAGCTTCAATTTTCAGGCAAAAAGGACGTGCCAAAAGGCACGTCCTTCCGTTTACGCTTTATCCAGCAGCTTGATGATCTCTGCGATCTTCTGCTCACGCTCGTTCTGATCTCCGGTCTCAAACGCATCCTGCACACAGCCGGAAAGATGTCCGCGAAGAACCTCTCTCTGCGCCTTATGCACCAGCGATTCCACCGCCTGCAGCTGCATCATAATATCCATGCAGTAGCGGTTGTCCTCGATCATTTTGAGCACGCCGTCGATCTGCCCGCGCGCGGTCCTGAGCAGCGGCTCGACCTTTTTACGATCTGCCCTCATTTGATGTCAACCACCTCATAGCCCGCCTCGGTGACGGCTGCGGTCAGAACGGCATCCTCCGGCAGCGTTTTGCCCGAAACAACTGCCTTGCCTGCATCCAGATCGACCGCAACATCACAGCCGGCTGCTGCACCCTCGAGCGCCTTTTTGACATGTGCCACGCAGTGCTGACACATCATGCCATCAACCTTGATTGTCTTTTCCATAACATTTTCCTCCTTTTTATGTGCCGTAAGCGGCTTTTCGCCGCTTATGGGCAAAACAGCAGGCGTCCCCGCCGTTTTTCGCGGTGTTGCGCTGAAAAAGCGCAGGCGCAGCGCGTTGGATACCACGCAGACGGACGACAGGCTCATTGCCGCCGCGCCAATCATCGGGCTGAGCTTGATGCCGAACGGTACCCACAGCAGACCCGCCGCAATCGGAATGCCGATGCAGTTGTAGAAGAACGCCCAGAACAGGTTCTGGCGAATGTTGCGCATGGTCCGGCGCGACAGCCGGATGGCGTCCACCGCGTCCATCAGGTCGCTCTTCATCAGCACAACGTCCGCAGACGAGATAGCCACGTCCGTGCCCGCACCAATCGCAATGCCGACATCGGCACGCGCAAGCGCCGGTGCATCGTTGATGCCGTCACCGATCATGGCAACCTTGCGGCCCTTGCCCTGCTTCTCGCGCACGATACGCTCCTTGTCCTGCGGAAGCACCTCAGCGATCACATCGGTCACGCCCAGCTCGGACGCGATGGACTGCGCGGTTTTCTGGATGTCGCCGGTGAGCAGCGTTACGTCAATGTGCATACTGCGCAGTGCTTCGACTGCCGCCTTACTGGTCGGCTTGAGCACGTCAGCGACCGCAAAAATGCCGACGATCTGACGGTTTGCCGCAAAGAACAGCGGCGTTTTGCCTGCTGCGGCGAACTCGTCACCCAGCTTCTGCATCGAGCCGGACAGCGCGAGTCCGTTAGCGAGCAGCATCCGGCGGTTGCCCGCAAAGCACGGCACGCCGTCCACAGTTGCGCGGATACCCTGTCCCTCTATCATCTCAAAGTCGGTGACCGAACGCTCCTGCGCATTCTTTTCGCGTGCATAGCGCACAATGGCGTCCGCCAGCGGATGGTCGCTGCGGCTCTCGAGTGACAGTGCCAGCGAGAGCAGGTCACCGGACTCCACGCCGAAGGATTTTACGTCGGTTACGACCGGACGTCCTTCGGTTACGGTACCGGTCTTGTCCATGATGACCGCGTTTACGTTGTGCAGATTCTCGAGCGCCTCCGCCGACTGGAACAGCACGCCGTTTTTCGCACCGACACCTGTGCCGACCATGATAGCGACCGGCGTAGCCAGTCCCAGTGCGCACGGGCACGAGATGACCAGAACCGAAATCGCGCGTGTGAGCGCAAAACTCGGCGTTTCGCCGGCCAGCAGCCAGATGATTGCCGTCACGAGCGCAATACCCATAACGACCGGCACAAACACGCCTGCCACCTTATCCGCCAGCTTGGCGATTGGCGCCTTGGACGCGCCTGCCTCCTCTACCAGACGGATAATCTGGCTCAGGGTCGTATCGTCGCCGACACGCAATGCCTTCATAACAACATAGCCGCTCTTGGATACGGTTGCGCCGATTACGGTATCGCCGACGTGCTTTTCGACCGGCATGCTCTCACCGGTGATGGCGCTTTCGTCCAGATAGGCGCTGCCCTCGGTAATCTTGCCGTCAACCGGCACGGACTGACCGCCGCGCACGATAACAAGATCGCCAACCTGTACCTGCTCAATCGGCAGCTGCATGGTCTGACCGCCACGGATGACCTCGGCAGTCTGCGGACGCAGGTCCATCAGTGCCGCAATGGCTTCGCCGGTCTTGCGCTTGGCACGCGCTTCAAAGAACTTGCCGAGCGTTACCAGCGTCAAAATCATGCCTGCGGACTCAAAATACAGGTCGTGCATAAAGCTGTGGGCTGCCTCCGGCGTGGGTGCGAGCGCGATTTGAATCAGCGCGTAAATGCCGTACACGAGCGCCGCACCCGAGCCGACGGCGATGAGTGCGTCCATAGTCGGGGCACGATGCAGCAGCGTTTTGAAGCCGTTGATATAATATTTGCGATTGATAATGACAATCGGCAGCGTGAGGATCAGCTCCGTGAGCGCCAGATTGAACATGCCGTCCATACCTGCCGCATAGGACGGCAGCAGCAGCCCGACCATCTCACCCATCGAGAAGTACATCAAAACGACCATGAACACCGCCGAAACGATAATGCGGGTCTTCATTTCCTTCAGCGCCTCGTCCGCCTGCGGGCTTTGCGCCGGAGCCGAGGTCTGCCTGCCATCGTCCACCGCAGCCGTGTAGCCGCCGGACTCGACCGCCTTTATAATCGTCTGTGCGTCGCACGCGTTTTCGTCGTACTCGACCGCCATGCTGCCGGCGAGCAGATTTACCTGCACGCCGCTGACACCCGGCACCGCCGAGACGCTTTTCTCCACATGGGCGGAGCAGGCCGCGCAGCTCATGCCGCCCACCCGAAACCGTTGTTTCATATCGCATCTCCTATCTGCACCCCTCCCCCAAGGGAGGGGGTTCTCATTTACAGACACAGTATACACCCAGGGAACAGTATTGTCAAGAACGAAGTTAGCCTTGACGAACACCCACAAAATATGGTATGATATTTATAATTAATGGTAGTTGAAGTAGTCCATAGGACGAAGTAGACGAAAGTTTACTTCGTCCTATTTTTTTGCGTTCAGCTGCATTTCTATTCGTTATCAAAAAATATTTCACATACACAAAAAGGAGAAAACAAAATGCCAAAAAACAAATTTCAGGACGTTATTTACACCATTATCATGGCTTCTGTCATGGTATACGGCATGGTAGCGTACAACATCGTGCTGAACACCGGTTCCATGCAGAACTGGGTATTTCTCGCAGTGTTCCACGAGTGGCCGATCATGACTGTTATCGCAATTCTGCTCGAGCTGGTGTTTGTCGGCAAGCTGGCGATGAAGGTTGCATTCCGTCTTGTCAATCCGCGCGAAGCCAGCCAGACCAGCATTATGCTTGCTATCTCGGCCGCATCCGTATGGCTGATGTGCCCGTGCATGAGCTTCTTTGCCACCCTGCTGTTCAAGGACAGCCATAACTCACAGTTCTTTGCAATCTGGGTGCAGACCACCGTTATGAACTTCCCGATGGCGCTGCTGTGGCAGTTCTTTGCAGCCGGTCCGCTGGTGCGCCGCATTTTCGGTCTGCTGTTCCGAGAGAACGCAGACAAGTCCTCTGCGGCGGAGATGGAGTCGGTTTAATCTTCAATCGAAAATTTTGATTTGCCGGTTTACTCGGCACCGGTTTTGCGGGACACACGAGTTGCGTTAGCAATACACCCTTTCCGGGCGGGAAGGTTTTCGCTTAATCCAAGCAGGGAATTGCGCTCTGCGGAGCGCGGGGACGTGCGCTGACGCCGCGCGGGCGCATAAGAGGGATGGACACCTAAGGTTTGCCCGTAGGCCACTAAACCTTTTTCCCGCGCCGTGCGCGGATTTAATGAGTGCGTACCCCTCTTATGAATCTCCCCGTTTCCTCTTAGCACGGCGAAATTTGCAGAACTGAGACTATAAAGGAACGGCAGAGGATTTTTTCTTCCGTAGGGGCGGACCAATGTGTCCGCCCATTCCCCTACCTCTATGCAATGCCAGATACATTACTGCTACACATATGGTTTACTCTACGCAGGCGCGGCATACCCATGCCGCGCAACACGTTTTCCGGTGCAGGTTATCCATCACCTGCGAGTAAAACTTCTGCTTATTGATGAATACTACTACCGTGGGGCGGCATGACCCCATGCCGCCTTGCAAACCTTTTGCACAATTTTAATTTATCGGCACGTGCCTGTAGGGGCGCGCATTGCGCGTCCTTTTTACCTTCTACACAATTTCAATTCCTTGACACATACTCCGTAGGGGCGGACCAATGTGTCCGCCCTGTGAACCGTTACACCAGTCGTTAAAACGGGCGCACACCGCTGTGTTATATCATTCCCACATTTGCGGTCACTCAAACAAAAAGGAGGCTGCACGCCTCCTTTTTTTCTCATATGCACTTACTGCTCCCGGAAGTGCACCTTACCGGTCTCAGCGTCCATGCCGTCCACGATAGCGAGCGACTCGAGCTGATAGCCCAGATTGCGGATAATACGGCCGCCCTGCTGGAAACCCTTCTCCACGGCAATGCCGATGCCCTCGACCGTACCGCCGGCCTGTGCCACGATGGAGATCAGGCCCTGCAGCGCACAGCCGTTTGCCAGGAAATCGTCGATAACAAGCACATGGTCATCCGGACCGAGGAACTTTTTAGAAACGATAACCTGATTCTTACACTTATGTGTAAAGGATTCAACCTCGGCAACATAAACCTCGCCGTCGATGTTGACACTCTGGGTCTTCTTCGCAAACACGACCGGAACGCCGAAATGACGAGCCACGATGCAGGCAATGCCAATGCCGGATGCCTCAATGGTAACGATCTTGTTGATCGGCTTGTCCGCGAAACGGCGCTTGAACTCCTCGCCCATCTGATCAAACAGGTTAATATCCATCTGATGGTTCAGAAAGCTGTCTACCTTCAGAATGTTGCCTTCCTTAACAACGCCATCCTTGACAATTCGTTCCTCTAAAAAGTTCATGCTGCCACTCCCTGTTTTTTGCTTTATTTTCATCAGCTCTGCAATAGCTGCACTTGGTATTTTATCATTGTACTATACTTCGACAGGTTTTTCAATCATTCGTGCGGAAATTATTCCTCAATTTTCTCCGCATACTGCTGAATGATTTCCGCAACCTGCTCATGCGTGCCAACGGCGTTGATAAACTCCAGCAGCGCATTTGCCGTCATGTGCGCAGGCAAATCCAGCGCGTGCAGAACGGCAGCGCGGCGCGCCGTGCTGTCCGATCTGCCGGACAGTCCCCACTCGTAAAAATCCGCCTTGGTGATGACCGGATGCACAGGTGTTTCGATTTCGTCCTGCTGTGCAAAGGTTGCACCCGCTCGGCGGAGCGCGTCCAGAATCACCTGCGGACGCATGCCCTCCACGCCCAGCTTGCCCTCCTTGGAGCCATGCCGCTTGCGGCGTTCCTTGCCCGCGATATCGGGCACATACGCCTGCTTGACGCAGCCCTTCGGCAGTGCGCCCTTGAGGTAATTGCGGATGACAAAGCCCGCACCGTCACTGTCGGTCAGCACGATGAGGCCGCGCGTTTCCGCGATACGGCGCAGCAGCTTGAGCTGGTCTTTATTGTTAAAAATGCGGAATCCGCCGCTTTCGAGCACCACGGTGTCCACCACCTGCCGAACGGTGTTCACGTCATACCGTCCCTCTACCAGAATCGCTTCCCTGATGCGCGTCATTTCTTTTCCCCCTTCAGCTCTGCCGCCATGGTGAGCAGCGTCAGCTCGATCTGCTTCTGCCGGTCTGCCGCGCCGCCCTTGAGTGCGGCATCGGTCTCCGCGCACAGCGAGGCCGCCTTTCGCAGCCAACTGAGCGGCACACGCCGTGCTGCATTCTGAATCTGCCTTGCGTAGTACGGCGATTTCGAGCCGATCATCTCCATCAGCTGTTTTTCGCCGCCGCGATTCTCCGCGCACAGCTTGGCGGCATACAGACGCTGAATATGACGCGTGATAGCAGTGAAGATCATGACCTCGTTGTTCTTCTGCGCGAGCAGCTCACCGACGAGTGCGACCGCCCGATCAAACCTGCCTGCGGTTACCGCGTCGGTCAGATCAAACACGACGGCATCCAGCACCGGCGAGCATACCGCGTCAATGTTATAGCGCTTGATAACGCCGGTTGTGGTATGCGCGGCTGCCTTTTCCATCTCACCGGCGAGGTTGGTCATGGAATTGCCGCACAGAAAGATCATGTACGATGCATCTCCCGGTTCGATCATGCAGCCAAGCGCCTTGGCACGCCGCTCGAGCCACGCCACCAGCTCCTGCTCCTCCGCGTGTGCGAACTCGGCAAAGCAGGCGCGCTTCTCGAGTGTCTTGTACAGCTTGGTTCGCTTGTCCGGCTTGCCGTCCAGCACGTCGTAGTAGAACACGAGGCAGACGTACTCCGGCAGGTCGCTGAGCACGCTCGGCAGCACGTCTGCGAAGCCGGCAGGCGGCTTGAACAGGTCGAAGTCCTTGACGATGATGAGCTTTTTATCTGCCATCGCGGGATAGCTGTCAATGGCTTCGGTCAGCATTTCCGGTGTCAGGCCCTTGCCCTCGAACTCAATAAGATTGAAATCCGCAAAGGTCTCGTCCACCACCTTCTGCCGCAGCTGCCGCAGATAGTATTCCTTCATGTAGCTTTCCTCGCCCGAAATGATGTACAGCGTGGCAAATTCGCCGTTTTTCAGGTCGCGGATCAGCTGTGATTTTCCGTTTGGTTTGGTTTCTCTTGCCGCCATGTGTTACTCCTTTTTGAACTGCCGTGCGATCTCACCTTCCCTATAGGTGCTCTGCACGTCCAGTCCCTTGTGCGACCGCAGTCCCTTCTCCGAACTCGCCGCAATGATGATATGCTGTGCGCCTGCCGCTTCGGCGTACTGTGCCATGCTTTCGCCGCTGCTCAGATGGTTCGCGCTGATCACCAGCTCCGCTGCGGCAGGCAGCGTGTTTTTCTCTAAATAGGCCGATAGCTGTTTCTCGGTCGGACTGTGCAGAATCAGCACCTCGTCCGCTATGCTTACGGCCAGTTTTCCCTCGGTGATCGGGAAAATCTCCACCGGTGCGATCGGGTTCGCAAGCGTCACCGGCTCGCTTATCTCCCGCGCCTCACGCTCGTGCACGAAGGAAAGCAAATCGGCGTTGGTCTTGCGCTCCTGACAGCCTGCGGGCATGAGCAGTTCCCCAACCTCGACCGTTTCCATCAGCTCCGGCAGGTTGCGCGCATGTCCCTGATCGACCGCGGTCAGCACAACCGTATCCAGCCGCTTCAAACCATTCCAGCGCAGCCACTCGCGCACCTGACGCGCAGCATTCCGGTAGCTGCCGCAGTCGATGAGCATCGCGTGTTCGGTGTCGCTCAGCAGAACGGCCTGACCGCTGCCGCATGGCAGATACGTCACCGTATAGTGGCCGTTCTGGTACTGCACCTCGGCGATACACAGGCCGGTCAGCACCACAGCGAGACACGGCAGCACGGCTTTCCATTTGACGTGCTTTCCGGCAGTCAGCCACACGAGCAGCGCCGCGAACACGATGCCGAGCGCCGCCAGACCGAAGGTGTTGTTCGGGTGCAGCGTGCCGAAGCCGAGGTCCGCGATGGTATTCGCTGACCAGAGCAGATAGCTTATGAGCGGACGCACCAGTCCGGCGAGCATCGGCACAAGCGCCGGACAGACCGCTGCTGCAACACACAGCACGAACCCGCCCACAAAGCAGAGCGAAGTCACGCCGACCGTCATCAGGTTGCTGATGGGCGACAGCACGGACACCGCGCCGAACGAGGTCAGCAGAATCGGTACTGTAAATATCGTAGCGCAAACCGTGCAGCTGAGTGCGCTCGTGATGACCGCAAGCACCTTGCGCACGAGTTTCGGCGCACCGGCAAACGGCTTTTCGAGTGCATGCTGCAGCTTCCCTGCGAACAGGATAAGACCGAGCGTGGACGCGAATGAAAGCTGCAGGCCCACGCTTGCAATCGAGTACGGATTGACAAGCAGCAGAACAGCCAGTGCCATCAGCAGCGCGTTCAATCCGCCCGACCGGCGCCGGAGCAGAAATCCGCCTGCGGCCGTCAGGTACATCAGTGCCGCACGCAGCACGGACGGCGTGGCTCCCGCGACCGGCACAAACAGCAGCACCAGTGGGATGGACACAACCGTTCCCCACCGTTTGCCGAACAACAGCGTGCAGAACCCGACAAGAAAGCCGATGTGCAGTCCGGAAACGGCCACCAGATGGCTTAAACCGGCAATACGGAACGCCGTCTGGTCGGTGTCGCTCAGGTTTTTGCTTCCGCCGACCAGCAGTCCGGTCAGCAGACCGGCTTCGCGTTCCGGAAGGGCACGCTGCACCGCATTTCGGCAGAACCGTGCGATCCTCTGCGGCGCAAAGCGCAGGCTGTCCCGCTTGGAATCTAAGACCTCAAATTTTACCGGATTGTGCTCCTCGTCGGTCGCATACGCGCCCGCGATATAGCAGCCCTCGGACGCCTGATACGCCGCACGGTCAAAGCCGCCGAGCGTGTCCGGCACATAAAGTGTGGCCGCGGCACGCACCCTGTCTCCTGCCAGCAATGGCGGTTCGGTTTCCGGTAAGTAGCACCGCAGGCGAAACCGCCTGCCGTCTGCAGTCTCCGCCGATAGCAGCACGCGCTGGTCAGTATCGTACACCTCGGCATCCCGCAAGGCGGTCGCGGTGATCTCCTGCGTTTCGCCGGCTAAAGCACGAATGGGCGCGACCCGCAAATCCCGGAACACGGCAAAGCCGGTCAGCGCAAGAGCGGCAGCCGCCAGCACGGCAAACACAGTCAGCAGACACTTGTGGCGGCGCAGGAACACAGCCGCAAGCACCAGCAGAAGCGCAATCGGCGCGGCAATGCCAAGCTGCACCGGCAGCTCCAGGCAGACTGCCGCGTACAGCGCGGCAGCCATCGGCGGCACCAGATAAACCAGAGGGCGTTCTCGCATACGGGTCACTCCCTTGCCTTTTCTACTATTATAGCAAAGACCGGAACGCACCGCAACCGCAGACCGCCTTACAGCGTATTTCTGCGGAACCGGGTCGGTGTTGCGCCGGTTTTCTCGGTAAAGGCTGTAATAAAGTTGACCTCACTGCGGTAGCCGACACGGAACGCGATCTCCTTGACCGAAAGCGACGTGGACTGCAGCAGGGCCTTTGCCTCGTCAATCCGGTGCAGCATAATGTACTCGTGCGGGGAAAATCCGGTCGTGCTGCGGAACAGCCGCGAGAAATGCGACGGACTCAAGCTGACCGCGTCCGCCACCTTCTCCACGGATAACGATTCAAACAGGTGTCCTCCGATATACTTGACCGCCTGTGCAATGGCATCGTTTTTCCGGTCGGGTCCCGCCTGTGCCGGAAACAGCAGCGCGCACAGGATTCGGTAGATGCGCTGCGAGCGGTCCAGCTCGGTCATATCGCCGGTGCGCAGACCGGAAATGATCTGTGCCAGCTCCTGCTCGATGCGTAAATTCGCCGGCGGCGTAAGCACCTGCCTGCCGCCGCGGAACGCGAGTATCTGCTCGAAAAATGCCTCCGCGTTTGCGCCGTCAAAGTGAATCCAGAGCGCTTCCGCGTCGCCCTTGGTATAAAAATGATGCGGTCTGCGGCAGTCCACCAGTCCGATCTGTCCGCGCTCGACGCAGTAGAGCTGGTCGGTCTCAAAGTACATCGTACCCGAGCGAACGTAGGTCAGAAAGAGATTCTTGTGGCTCTCCAGATGGGCGATGTCGCAGCTGTCGAGAAAATTATACCGCGCATCGTAGTAATAATGTCCCACGCGGGTGACGTAGTAAAACAGCCGCCGAGCGGTCGCAGACGGCGTTGAGAAAAATCGTTCCGAGCGCGACAGCACACCCGGCTCACTGAAAACCTTCACGGCATTCCCTCCTCTGCTTTCTATGATAGCACAAAATATGAATAGATTGCAGTATTTTGTTATTGCTAAATCAAAGAAAATTCGGTATGCTGTTAGCAGAAGTAAAAAAGCTGAACCGGAACGATAGATATTGCGGTCTGTCTCATTTGGTCGGCTTTAGGTAACACCGCATAATTAAACAAGAGCGATTTGTGAGGAATTTTGCGTGCTGATTAGGCGCGGCTTTGCAGCAATACTTTGTGTATTGCAAAAAGTCGGAACGACATCAGCGCACAAAATTACCGCAAAGCGTCGCAGTTTAATTATGCGGTGTTGCCTCCACAAAAAGGGGTTGTTGTAATGATAAAGGAAAAGACGTTTTATAAATCCTTTATGGTGCTGGCACTGTCGCTGGCGCTGCAGAACCTGCTCACCTACGGCGTAAACCTGATGGACACCATGATGCTCGGCCGGTACAGTCAGGATGCCATGGGCGGCGTAAGCCTGTGCAATCAGGTGCAGTTTCTGCTGCAGATGCTGGTCGTCGGTGCAGGCGAGGGCGCGGTCGTTATGGGCTCGCAGTACTGGGGCAAAAACAAGCTGGAGCCGATCCCTCACATCATCGGTGTGGCTTTGCGCTTCGGCGGTACACTGGCGGTGTTGATGTTCGGCATTGTACTGTTCTTCCCGCACCAGCTGCTGTCGCTGCTGTCCAACTCACCGACGGTCATCGCGGAAGGTGAAAAGTATTTCCAGATCATCTGCTTTACCTATATTATCTTTACAATAACCAATATTCTGGTCGCGTCTCTTCGCTCGATCGGTGTAGTAAAGATCGGCTACATGATCTCGGGTTCGACGCTCATCATCAACGTGTGCCTGAACTACTGCTTGATCTACGGCCACTTCGGCTGTCCGGAGCTGGGTGTGCGCGGTGCGGCTATCGCAACGCTGGTTTCCCGCTGTGTGGAGCTGCTCATCGTCATTTACTACCTGAAGTTTAAGGAGCACAAGCTCAATCTGAGCCTGCGCAAGCTGGTTCACATCGACACCAGCTATGTGCAGGATTACATGCACGTTTCCCTGCCGGTGCTCATCAATCAGGCGCTCTGGGGCGTAGCGCAGATGGTACAGACCGGTATCCTCGGCCATCTCGGCGGCGATGCCACGGCTGCCAACGCGATTGCAGTGCAGGTATATCAGGTTCTGTCGGTTGTCTGCTATGGCGCCGCGTCCGCATCCGGCATTGTGGTCGGCCGCACCATCGGCGAGGGCAATCAGCAGCGGCTGCATCCGCTCGTACATACACTGCAGGTCCTGTTCGTCTCCATCGGACTGTGCTCGGGTCTTTTGATCTTCCTTCTGCGCGTACCGATTCTTGCGCTGCTCGGCGGTACGCTCACCGAAACGGCGTACAAGTATTCTCTGCAGTTCATGATGGTGCTCGCCATCACAACGGTCGGCACCTCGTACCAGATGGCATGCGATAACGGCATCATCCGCGGCGGCGGCGACACCAAGTTCAGCGCCAAGATGAATATCATCAGCATGTGGCTTATCGTCGTGCCGTTCTCGGCAATGGCAGCTTTCTGGTGGAAGTTCCCGCCGGTTGTCGTGTTCTTCCTGCTCAAGTGGGATCAGCTGTATAAGATCATTCCCGTGGCTATCCGCCTGCACAGCTGGAAGTGGGTCAAGAAGGTTACGCGTCCGGATACCGCGGAAGGTTAAGCCAACACCGCACAATTAAAGCAGCGGCGCTTTGCGGAAATTATGCGGTATTGCCTTAAAATCGAATTTATCCTACCTCTCTCTTTGGAGCTCGCTGTAAGGCGGGCTCCTTTTTTCTGCACCGGGTTTCCGGGGGATTTTCGCTTGCGAAGCGAACGGAACTGCGCTGACGCCGCGCGGGCGCACAAGAGGGTAGACACCTGCGGTTTCCACCCT
>OGYS01000367.1_pt1 | contig 29680 bp, 19 predicted proteins | sample 1576611 | NCBI WGS metagenome assembly OGYS01 (sample SAMEA3541571, study PRJEB24748) | human gut metagenome | biome: human gut; feature: human-associated habitat; material: faeces | place: China | collected 2012
GTTCGGAAGAGCTCGATGGGTAATCTCGCTGGGTAAATATTTGTGCGTGATGGTATCGTTGTTGGGGCTTTTACTGATTACGGGATGTTGACTTTGGAGTTGTGGATGGTGTCCCAAATGGATTCTACGCTTGGTTTTATTACTGACCAGCTTAAGACGCTGACTTCTATTGCTTCGCCTACGGGCTATACCCGTGCGGCTACTGACTATCTAATGGAAACGTTGCGCGATATGGGCTTTGGCCCCGAGCGCTCCAATAAGGGCAACGTGTTGGTTGAGCTTGGCGGCGAGGGCGAGCCGCTTGTCTTGGCGAGCCATGTCGATACCCTGGGCGCCATGGTACGCTCCATCAAGGACAATGGTCGCTTGCGTCCCACGGCGCTCGGCGGGCATCAGTGGTCTACGGCCGATGGCGAGAACTGCACCGTTTACACGCGCGATGGCAATGTCTACACGGGTGTGGTCCTCAACACCGAACCCTCGGCGCATGTGGCCGATGAGCCGGTCAAAACTATCGAGAAGAACATGGAAATCCTGCTCGATGAGAATGTCGACAACAAGGACGATGTGCTTGAGCTGGGCATTCAGACCGGCGACATCATCGCTATGGATCCGCGTACCACGGTGACGGAGAGCGGCTACATTAAGAGCCGCTTCCTGGATGACAAGCTGTCGGCTTCTATTCTGCTGGGTCTGGCCCGCGCCGTTGCTGACGGCGAGGTGTCGCTTTCGCGCAAGGTGTCGCTGCTCTTTACCGTGTACGAGGAGGTTGGCCACGGCGGCGCCTTCGTGCCGGCCGACACGCGCGAGATGATCAGCGTTGACATGGGCTGCGTGGGCGACGACCTGGGCTGCACCGAGCGCATGGTGTCGATCTGCGCCAAGGATTCGGGTGGCCCCTACAACTACGATCTGGTGACCACGCTGTCCAATATCGCGCGCGAGCTTGAGCTCGATTATGCCATCGACGTGTACCCGCATTACGGCTCCGACGTCGAGGCCACGCTCTCTGCCGGCTACGACATCCGTCACGGCCTGATCGGCCCCGGCGTGTACGCGAGCCACAACTACGAGCGCAGCCACATCGACGGTGTGCGCAATACCTACGAGCTGGTTCGCGCCTACGTGCAGCGCTAGGGGAGCAGTTTGCGACTCGGCTGACCAATCGCTAAGGCCCGATTTCTCGGGCCTTATTTCGCTTTTGGTCGTTTAGTATTATGATGCATGTAATCTATTAACTAAACGTGTAAATTACTTAACGAGGTGATGCGGTGTATGGATACGTCTGAGTACTTGTCTATGGGTGATGCTGCCCGCCTGTTGGGCGTTACGAAAGCCCGCATATCTCAACTTGCCGCATCGGGAACGCTCGCGTGCGATATTGTGGGCGGACGGAAGATGGTTGAGTATGATTCTGCGCTCGCTTATCAAAAGGTCCGCAAACGTGGACGCCGTCCTGCGGCCGATGTGGGGCGCAAGTTTACGCTGATGTCGACCGACCATGAGGTCGCGCATGTCTCATTTGATCCGACGCGTGAGTTTCCCTTCGAAATCGCCGAGGTCCTCGATGCGCAACGAATGCCATTTGGCACATGCTCGAGCTCTTCTCCAACGGTGAATAAGCGGGAGCTCAACGTGTGGTGGAGCCATCGGTCGGTGCCTGACGTCCGCCCCGGACTCGTCTCGCGCTACCGCGAGCTGGGGATTGTCAACGGCGTTGAGGTGCCGGTTCAGTGCCTGGGCCTATCACTTTCGGATTGTTATTGGCTGCGACCGGCAGAATGCGACGGGCTCAAATGGCGAAACATCAATTACTTTGAGAACGAATTTGAGCGATCGGCGCCCGAAGAGCGTTCGGGTTGGCTGGAGGGCATCGGTCTTAAAAATCCCGACAACACATCCGAGGGCGAGCTTCCTAAATCGTGGATGATCCGAAACGGCATTCGCGTTTTGGCTAAAGGGTGCGGGATGGACGATCAGCGTCCCTTTAACGAGGCGGTTGCAACGGCCCTGCATCGTCGCTTGCTGTCGGAGGGCGAGTTTGTTCCTTATACGCTTGAGCGGATGTTCGATGGCCCTGTGTGTCTGTGCGACGACTTTCTTGACGGCCGCGAGGAATATGTTCCGGCTGTTTACGTTAAGAACGTCCTTGGCGGCCAGCGAGGAAGCTCGACGTACGACCGGTACTGTTGCTACCTCGGCAAGCATGGTGTCGATGAGGCCGCTGTGAGAAGGTCTATGTCGCAGATGATTGTCTGCGATGCCCTTTTGGCCAACAGCGACCGCCATTGGCGAAACTTCGGCATCATCCGCAATGTCGACACCCTGGAGATAAAACCTGCTCCGCTGTTCGATAGCGGCAACTGCCTGTGGTACAACGTACCAACTGCCGTGCTCGCAGCTGGGGAGTTTGGGTTTTCCGCTAAGCCGTTTGGGCCCGACCCTTCCGTCCAGCTGGCGCTTGCGGACTCGCTCGATTGGTTCGATTCATCGCGGCTCAACGGATTTGTTGATGAGGCGATCGAGATTCTTTCGCAGAGCGAATGGGCGACGGCGGAGGGTCGACTCGAGGCCATTTGCCGCGGCCTCGAGCGTCGCGTAATCGAGGTTGGTGCCGCTGTTGAGGTACTTCGACACGTGCAGCGATAAACCCGCGGCTACTTAAGCGCGCCGGTCACGGTGCCGCCGCCCAGGACGATGTCGCCGCGATAGACTACAACGGCCTGGCCGGGGGCGATGGCGCGCTGTGGCTCGTCAAAGGTCAGCAACATTTGCCCGCCTTCGCCGCGCGTAAGGGTCGCTGCCTGGTCTTTCTGTCGGTAGCGGTACTTGGCGCCCACGCGAATGCCGTCGGCATCCAGCTCGGCCTCCATGTGGTCGGCGGGGGCACTCCAAATCCAGTCGTTGGCTGTGAGCGCTGTGGCCGTCAGGTCCTCGGCCTCGCCCAGATGCACAATGTTGTTGGCGGCATCGACGCCCGTTACGTACACGGGGTGCGCCATCGCGACGCCCAGGCCCTTGCGCTGGCCGATGGTATAGCGCAAGGCGCCATTGTGGCTTCCGACCACGCTGCCGTCGCGCCACACGATATCGCCCGGTGCAGCGGCATGTCCGCAGCGGCGCTCGATATAGCCCGCGTAGTCGCCGTCCGCGATAAAGCAGATATCCTCGCTCTCGGCCTTTTGGGCGTTGGTAAAGCCCTGATCGGCGGCTATGCGGCGCACGTCGCGCTCTTTGTCCAAGCCTGCCAGCGGAAAAATCGTGCGCGCCAGGCGCTCCTGCGTAAGCGAATACAAAAAGTAGCTTTGGTCCTTTTTGGGATCTTCGCCGCGATGTAGCTGCCAGGTGCCGTCTGCCGCTTGGCTTGTTTTGGCGTAATGGCCCGTGGCGATATAGTCGCAGCCCATGTCCAGCGCCGCATCGAGCAGCGCGCCAAACTTAATGTGGCGGTTGCAGATGATGCACGGATTGGGCGTCAGCCCCTCCTGGTAGGCGTTCACAAAGCGCTCGATCACGTTACGGTCGAAGGTTTGCTGCAAGTCGAGCACGTGATGGGGTATTCCCAGGCGCCCGGCGACGGCCTTCGCGTCAGCGATGTCGCGATCGACTTTGCTCATGCCCGTGACGGGATCGGGCGCGGGACAGGTGAGGCGCATGGTGGCACCGACACATTCGTAACCCTGACTTTTGAGCAGATGCGCGGTCACGCTGGAATCGACGCCGCCGCTCATGGCGACGAGCACGCGCTTGTTGTGCATGGGGAGGTTCTCCTTGGTGGCATGTGGCCAAAAAAGAAAAGCGGCGCGGGAGGCTGGTTCCGCGCCGCAGACATTGTAGCAAGTTCGGACGTCTCGTGGGACGCCCTGATGGGATGGGCTCAGACTGCCGGGAGAGAGGAGACCGGTTCGTCCTGGGCTCAACCTATGGGCAACAGACCTTAGTCCTGGAAGAGCGCCGTGGACAGGTAGCGCTCACCGGTGTCGGCGAGCAGGGCCACGATGGTCTTGCCCTCGTTCTCGGGGCGCTTGGCCAGCTGCAGTGCGGCCCACACGGCGGCGCCGGACGAAATGCCCACGAGCACGCCTTCCTTGTGGCCCACGGCGCGGCCGGTGGCAAAGGCGTCGTCGTTCTCGACGGGGATGATCTCGTCGTAGACCCGGGTGTCGAGGACGTCGGGCACAAAGCCGGCGCCGATGCCCTGGATCTTGTGCGGGCCGGCCTGGCCCTTGGAGAGCACCGGGGAGGTGGCGGGCTCGACGGCGACGACCTGAATCTCGGGGTTCTGCTCCTTGAGGAACTCGCCCACGCCGGTCACGGTGCCACCGGTGCCAATGCCGGCGACGAAGATGTCGACCTTGCCGTCGGTGTCATCCCAGATCTCGGGGCCGGTCGTGGCCTTGTGGATGGCGGGATTGGCGGGGTTCACGAACTGGCCGGCGATAATGCTGTTGGGCGTCTCCTTCTGCAGCTCCTCGGCCTTGGCGATGGCACCCTTCATGCCTTTGGAGCCGTCGGTGAGTACGAGCTGTGCGCCGTATGCCTGCATCAGCTTGCGGCGCTCGACGGACATGGTCTCGGGCATGGTGATGATCACCTTGTAGCCGCGGGCCGCCGCCACCGAGGCGATGCCGACGCCGGTGTTGCCGCTCGTGGGCTCGATGATGGTGTAGTCGCCGCCGCGCACGAGCTTGCCGGCCTTCTCGGCCTCGTCAATCATGTTCTTGGCGACGCGGTCTTTAACGGACCCGGCGGGGTTGAAGTATTCCAGCTTGACGAGCACGCGGGCCTTGAGGTCCTCATCGGCCTCAAAGTGGGTGAGCTCCAGGAGCGGGGTGTGGCCGATAAGCTGATCGATGGACGTGTAAACCTTGCTCATGATGAACCTCCAAAGTGTTCAAATGACTGGATACCGTGTGGTTTTACGGTGTGTGTAGCAGCGAAACCCATAAACCTTATGGGTTGTTCTTTTTGCTGTTGGCAAGCATAGTAGACAGTAAAGCCTAGTAACGCAATAGGAAATAGAAGATTATTACGAGTCGATTAACCAGCTTGACGGGAATAGGTATTTTCAAAACCAATTTTTCGGCTAGAATTTCTACGAATTAACAGACCGAAAGGCAGCAATATATATGTTGGTTTCCACAAAGGGCAGATATGCCCTGCGCGTTATGGTTGACCTGGCCGAGCACCAGGCGGCAGGCCGCATTCCGCTTAAAGAGATTGCGGCGCGTCAGGGTATTTCGGAGAAGTACCTCGAGAATATTCTGGCTACGCTCGTGCGCGCCAACATGCTCTCGGGCATGCGCGGCAAGGGCGGCGGCTATGTGCTCACGCGCCCGCCCGAGCAGTACACGGTGGGCGAGATCTTGCGCCTGACCGAGGGCAGCCTGGCGCCGGTCGCCTGCCTGGATGGCGACTGCAAGGGTTGTTCGCGCTCTGTCGAGTGCCCCACGCTCGACGTGTGGAAGAACCTGGACAAGCTTATCAACGACTACCTCGACGGTGTGACGCTCGATCAACTTGTCGCTCCCAACGAAGGCTACGATTACGTCATCTAACCCACACCTGCCATTTGGGGACGGGGTGGAAATGGCAGATTCTCTCGCCCTTTGAGACTTGGCAAATAAGAAGGCCGCCCATTTTTGTGATGGGCGGCCTTCGTTTTGGGCTGTTGAGACGGGCGCGGCCGGAATGGCCGTTTTAGCCCTCGGCGATGCTGTCGAGGATGCTGCGCATGATGGACACCAGGATGCTGCCCATAAAGGCCGATCCAAAGCTGGCGATGGAGATACCCGCGCCCAGCAGATTGACCGACAGATAGCTGGCCAGCTCGAGCATAAAGCTGTTGACTACGAGCTGAAAAATACCCAGCGTAATGATCGTGAGCGGCAGCGAGATAACCGTCAGAAACGGCTTGACGAGCGAATCGACGATGTTCAGGAACAGTCCCACGAAGGCGAAACAGACCCAGGCCTCGGCAAAACCGAAGGGCTGGATGCCGGGGACGAGGAACGTGGCAATCGCGATGGCGATCGAGGTAAAGAGCCAGTTAAGCATAAAGCGCATGGTGTGAATCCTTTCTTGCGCAGGGTGCGTCGGTGTCGCGTGAAGCGGTTTGCTGCGGCGGCTTGGACGGCCGCTCGGGTGTGCCGCCTTGTTCGGCCGCCCATTGTCTCAGATATTCGTGGAGCTTACGTGCGCATTCGGTTTCAAAACGGCGTTCGTCCTGAAAAACGCGCCGCTGGCAGAGAGTCTTGTCGCTTTAGTTTGGTGGTGTGCTACACTGCTACGGGCAAAAGCCACAGGCGTTGCCCTATTGCATAGAACGGGCGAACGATGCCCGATGTCAGTATCAACTTCGATGCCTTATGGCGGGTTTGGCGGTGATCGATGAATATCGAGAACATGTTTGACAAGCCTGATGTCAAGCAGCTGGTCCACGCATTTAGTCTTTTGGATGACGAGAAGGATATCCAGGCGTTTTTGACCGATATCTGCACGCCGCGCGAGATCTGCGATCTTTCGCAACGTCTGCAGGTTGCGCGTTATCTGGATGAGGGCGAGCCTTATGTTGAGGTTCAGGCCCGCACCGGCGCTTCGTCCACTACGGTGAGCCGCGTGTCCAAGGCACTCAACGGCGAGTACGGCGGCTATCGCAAGATCCTCATCAAGCTGGAGGATGGCGAGTAGGCCAGCGGCAACAAACGAATTGCGCAGAACCGTCCCTTCGGGGGCGGTTTTTTGATCCTTTGGGGACGGAGGAAAACGGATCACTGGGTTAGACTGACCTCCTCGGTGATCCATTTTCCTCTGTCTCCAAGGGGTCAAATCTGTTGGCGTGGGGCAAATCTGTCCGCGCGGGCGGGTAGGATGGAAGCATTGAATATTGCGAACGGTTTGAGTGGAGGACCATGCCTGTTCGAATCTATACCACCAACGCCGGCGCGGATTTGAGCGATGCCGAGGCGGCGCTGCTTGCCGACCTTATTGCCCGCCACGGGCGTGCCGTGCTGCTGGCGCCAACGTTTGCCGAGCTCGACCTGTGCCGTCATGATGCGGCGGAAGCCGGCGTTTCGCTGGGTATTGACTACAAGACGCCTACATCGTGGCTTCGCTCGCTTTGGGAGCTTTTGGGCGACGGGCGCGGTTTCGTCGACAACCTGCAGCGCCAGATGCTGTTTTCGGACATGGTAGCGCGCCTCGACGACGCCGACCTGCAGCCGCTTTCGCGCAGCCAGGGCACGGTGCGTATGCTCGCGCGTATGGCTCGCGATGTGCTGCCGGGTGTGGCAGGGACAGGCACCGAGCGTTGCTGCGACAACGTTTGCAAGCCCAAGCCCAAAAGCGACGCCGAGGCTCGCGTGTTTGAACTTTTGTGCGCCTATGCGCGCGGTTTGGACCGTCGAGATATGGTCGAGCCCTGCGAGGCGGCTGACATTATGGCCGGCGCTTTGGCCGACAACCTGCCGGGGTGCGCCCGCGCCGTTTGCGTGCGCGGCGTCACGTCATTTACGTATAGCCTGCTCGAGCTGCTGTCCGCCGTGGCAAACAACGGGGGAGAGGTTGTCGTGCTGCTTGCCCGCGAGCAGGCGGCGATGCGCGAGGAGCTTGCCGCGGCATTTGATGTCCGCGGTGTGCTGTTTGAGATCGCGCCGCTGGGGGAGGGCGCCGCCGCGCCCCAGACTGCCTCCAAGTCCGCTGCTCAGCCTGCCTTTATTGAGGTCGCCGGCCCCCATGCCCGTGCCCATGCTTATGCGGACGTCATCGATAAGTTGGTGAAAGCGCACAAGGAGTCCAAGGACGATAAAGTTGCTGCAACACCCGCCGACCCCGTACGCGTGCTCGTTGTTTCTGCCCGGGCACCCCAGCTGTTCGGCGAGCTTGCCGCTCGTTTGGCGGCGCGCCACGTTGCTGCCGAGACGGCCGAGTTCACGGCGTTTTCCCAATCCATTGCGGGCAGGCAGTTCACGGCGCTCGCCAACCTGATCGAGCGTATGAAGGCCGCCGACGAAGGGGCAGCTTCTAAGACTGAGTGGTGGCCCGCTCCGGAGCTTACCGACTGGATTTACAGCCCGCTTTCGGGTGCCGACGCCGCCAGCGCGCGCACGTTCGACAAGAATATGCGACTGTCGCGCAGCAAGACCACTGCGGGCGTCAAGAGCCTGCTGCAGAGCGTGCAGGGCCAGGTGAGGGGCGCGCGTAAAGCGGCGAGCGACGAGAACTGGTTTAAGAACGTGCCGTGCGTGATCTCGGACGTGTTCCAGGCGCTGTGGCGCGACAAACCCGTGACGGCGCTCAAGGCCATGCTTGCCGTTGCCGAGGCACTGCCCGATCGCGCACTTGGCGGTCTCGACGGTCAGGCCCGTCGCCAGGCGGAGGTGGCCCTGCTGCGCCACGTCATCGACATCCTTATGAATGGCGCCCGTGCGCTCGACGTGTCGCAGGCCGCGACCGTGCCCGTGCTCGATGACATTCGCACCAAGGTGGACAAGCGTAGCGCCGCCTACGATTACGAGACCTACGAGGTTGACCGTGCGCCACGCGCCCAGGTTCGCTTTGCTTCGCTTGCCGATGCGGCGGCCCTGCGCCCCGGCAGCTACGATGCCGTGCTGTTTGCCGACGTCGACCTGGACAGTTATCCGCTCTCACATGAGGAGGGCCCGCTGGCAACGCTGACGGCAGAGTTAGATCGCAGCGGTGTGACGCTTGAGCCTGCGGCCTTGCTGCGCGCACGCTTTGGCCGCGCGATACAAGCGTCGCGTGGTCCGGTTACGCTCGCCCGTGTGACCCACGATCGTCAGGCGCGCGAGTGCTATCCGGCGGCCGTGTGGACCGAGTTGCGGGCGCATGCCGAGGCCGCTAACGATGCTAAGGCCGCTGACGCCGACAAGGCCGCTGACGACGCTAAGGCCGTTGGCGCCGACAAGGCGAAGTGCGTGGGTGAGGGCGATATCGTAAGGGACTTCGATCCCGCGGCAGGCGAAGGTCTTAGGCGCGAGCGCGTGACCTGCGAAGCTCCTCAGCATCTGAGCGATGAAGCCATTCCGTATTTGGTCCTGCGTCGTCGCGATGGCGAGGGCGAGGATGCGCCGCTGGTGCCGCGCCTGACGTCTGCCTCGCAGATCGAGGCCTATTCGACCTGCCCGCTATGCTGGTTCGTCTCGTACCGCGTGAAGCCCCAGTCGATCGACGCTGGCTTTGGCAATATGGAGAAGGGCAACTTTGTCCACGACGTGCTGGAACACTTGCATGCCCGTCTGCCCCAGGAGGGCATGGAGCGCGTGACACCCATGAATCTGCCACGCGCGAAGGAGCTGCTGCGCGAGGTCTTTGACGAGACCTTGGCCGAGCATGCGGGCAAGCGCGGTGCCGAGGGCCCGCTCGTGCCGCTCTCCCCGGTGGAGGAGCGCCAGGTGGCCGAGATTTTGCCGCAGCTGGAGGGCGTGCTTGCCTACGAGTCCGAGGCGCTCGCGCCCTTCGCGCCGCGCTACCTGGAGTTTGCGTTCAACGAGCTCCAGGTCGAGTATGCCGGTTGGCCGCTTGGCGGGCGCATCGACCGCGTTGATGTGGATGTCGAGAATCGCGCCGTGGTAATCGACTATAAGCATCGTTCGGGTGTCGAGGAGTTTAAGCTCGCCGACCCCACGGTGCGCGACGAGGAGTCGGGCGAGGCCCCCATCGACGACCCGCGCTGGCTGCCGCCCCATACCCAGACACTCATCTACGCGCAGGCCATGCGTCGGGCGCTGGATCTGGATACCCGCGCCGCGCTCTATTTTTCGACCAAGGGCGGCAAGCCCGCGCTGCGCGGTGCGGCGAGCGCCGAGTTGCTTGAGGAAGAGCGCGGCGACGGCCGCATCCCAGGCCTTAAGAAGGGCTTTCCCGGCGAGGGCGGCAACATGGACTTCGATGCGCTGCTCGATCGCGTGGAGACCGGCATTGCCGAGCGTCTGCGCGAGCTCGAGGCAGGCAACGTTGCCGCCGTCGACCCGACGTCGGCTCAGGCCGCGCATGCGCGCTGCTCGTATAACCACGAAGGAACGTTTGTAAGGAGGGACGTGTAGACCATGGATCTTTCGACTTTGATGCCGCAACAACTGCAAGTCGTCAAAACGCTCGACCGCCCGCTGTTTGTCTCGGCAGGTGCCGGCTCGGGCAAGACCTTTACCCTCACGCGCCGCATCGTCTATGCGCTCTCGCCCGAATCCGGTCCGTTTGTCGAGCATCTGGATCAGGTGCTCGCCATTACCTTTACCAAAGATGCCGCGGCCGAGATTCGCGACCGCGTGCGTCGCGCGCTTATCGAAGAGGGTATGGACGAGGAGGCCCTGACCGTCGACGACGCTTGGATCTCGACCATTCACGGCATGTGTTCGCGCATCCTGCGCGCGCATGCGTTGGAGCTGGGCATCGATCCCGAGTTCGCGGTGCTTACCGATACCGATGAGCTTATGGATCAGGCTGTTGAGCATGTGCTGGCCCGAGCGACGGCACCCGATGCCGCCCCCGAGCTCGCCGCTTCGCTTAAAAGCCTCTACGCCTGGTATCCCATGGCAGGCGAGGGCGGCCTCTTTGGCGCCGGCACCACCATCAAGGGCCTGGTGCGTGAGCTGCTGGAGCTCTCGAGCCAGCTGCCGGGCGGTATGGACGACGTGTGCGTGGCGCGCGGCCAGGCCGATACCTCGGCACTCGCCGATGCCTATCGTGCGGCGCTGGGCGCAAGCAAGGCCGCGACCGAGAAAGCGCAGGTGGCACTCGATGCCATCGACGCGTTTGAGGCGAGCGGCAAAACCATGGAGGATGCGGCGCGACTCATGATGTCGTGCAGCATGCCTCGGGCGAGCAAGGCGTTTTCTAAGGAGCAGGTGGAGCTACTCAAGGCCGAGGCTGCCGATGCGTTTATCAATATCGTGCTGGCCTGCGGTGGTCCCGCGCTCGATGCGCTGGCGGGGCTTGCTCGTGCTGTGGAGGCGGAATACCGCGCGCTCAAGGCTGACCAGTCCGCGCTTGATAACAACGACCTGCTGCGCATGGCGTACGAGGCGCTGCGCGATTATCCCGCCATCCGAGCGGCCTATGAGGGTCGCTTTAAGATGGTCATGATCGATGAGTTCCAGGATACCGACCAGATGCAGGTCGATTTGATCCGTCACCTGACGGGCGCGGGGGAGCGCGCACTGTGCACCGTAGGCGATGCGCAGCAGTCGATCTACCGCTTCCGTGGTGCCGAGGTCGAGGTATTCCGTCGCCAGGAGCGCAAGGTGGGTTCGACGACGGCGTCCGAGACGGTCGCCACGTCCGATGCCCCCGCCGGCGAGCTCGTCAAGCTTGTACGCAACTTCCGCAGCCACGACGAGGTGCTGCGCTATGTGGCGCGCGTCTTTGACGGCGACACCGGTGGTTTGATGCAGGGGTTCTTGGATCTTGAACCGAGCGACGAACGCGAGGACAAGCTCAAGGCGAAGGCATCGCGCCGCCAGGCGATTTTCGTTGCCGGTGGCAGTACGCAGGAGCGAACGCAGGCGAAAGCTCGTGCGATTGCGGAGCGATTCCAAGCACTCGTTAAAGCGGGCCAGCCCCAGGGCAGCATGGTCCTGCTGCTGGGCCGCATGACCAACGCCGATGTCTATGCGCAGGCCTTCCGCGACCAGGGGCTCGACTGCGTGATCGCAGGCGGCTCGGTCTTTGCCCAGGCAGCCGAGGTGCAGACGGTGCGTGCCCTGGTGTGCGCGCTTGCTAACCCGGCCGATACGGCGCAGGGTCTTATGCCGCTGCTGGCCTCGCCGATGTTTGCGCTCGGCGCTCAGGAGTTCCTGGCGCTGGCGACCAAGCTGGACGACCAGACGGGGGAAACCTCGCGCCGCAACATCGACGTGGGCATCATGAGCGATTCCGATGTGCCGGGTTTGCAAGACTTGCCGCTCGTGACGCGCGCCCGCGAGGTGCTGCGGTATGCGCTCCGTCGCGTGGGCCGCGATTCGTTCGCCGCCATCGCGCGCGACGTGGTCAACGCCTCCGGCTGGTTTGTGCGTCTGGCACAGCGTGGTCCCGAGGGCAAGGCCATTGCCGCCAACGTGCTCAAGGCGCTCGACGCCGTGGCCGAGGCAGAGGCCGAGCTCGGCAACTCGCCGCGCTCCATTGCGCTCGCCTTCGACCGCTTCTTGGCGGGCAAGGAGGCCCCGGGCGCGCTCAACGAGGAGGGCGACGGCGCGGTACGCATCATGACGGTGCATGCGTCCAAGGGCCTGGAGTATCCGGTCGTAGCGGTTGCCGAGTGTTTTGGCGTTCGTAAGTCCTCGGGTGCGGCACAGATGGGTCGCGTCGAGGGCGGAGCGCAGATCGTGGCGCTGCCGGCACGCTTCGACGGCGTTAAGCTCGCCGACGGAACCTTTGTGAAGGGCGACGACGTCAAAAAGCAGTTTGAGCATGCGTTTAAGGGCAAGGGCACGTCGTTGTGGCTGCCGCCAGAGCTCATGGAGGACGTATGCGCGACGGGCTCTCCCGCCGAGGCATTTGCCCGCCTGCGCAACGACGACCTGCAACTTTCGCTCGAAGAGCGGGCTCGTCTGCTCTATGTCGCCATGACGCGTGCGCGCGAGCTGGTGATCTTGGCGATGGATGCCGGCGTGAGCCGTGGCAAGCTGTGCGCGCCGACCTTCGACGTCGAGACCGATCTGACCTACGACGTGCTGCGCCGCATCCTGCCGGCCGACAGTCTGGACATGCCGCAGCTCGATAGCGACCGTTTGGTGCTCGACAACTCCAGGCCGGGCGACTACGAGCTTATCTCGCTGGCGGACTTTACGTTTGGCGAGCAGGCGTTTGAGGCTAACGCTTCGCTGGATGTCGAGGGCAGGCTTGTTCGTGGCGATGCCGATGCCGCCGATAATGCTGCGCGCTCAACCGTCCCCGGTCCTGCCGACCCCAAGCCCGATTCGTTTGAGCTTGTGTATCCCCAGGCAGTGGGCGTGCGCATGGGCATCTGTCCGTATCCGATGCGTGATTCGTATAGCTACTCGTCAATCGCCGCGGCGCTCCATGCCGAGACGGAAGATCGTGCCGCCGAGGCACACGTGCCCATGGACGAGGCCGGCGATGATGCGGAGTCGGATGGCTCGGAGATGACGGATGCAGACGTGGCCGCCGTTGAGCCCGCCGGCAACCCCATGGCGCTGGGCTCGGCGTTCCACGCCGCTTGCCAGTGGCTCATCGAGATGGGTGCCGATGCGCTGCCCGCTGCGCGCGCCGATGCGCTGGCGCGCCTGTGGCGCCTGACGCCGGAGCAGCGCGAGCGCTTCGATGTCGCCCTGAATCGCTGGCTCAAGTCGGCTGTTCGTGCTGACCTGCTCGCGTGGCCGTGCGTTCGTGCCGAGGTGCCGTTCTTTTCGCTGGGCTGCGAGGACGAGGACATCGCTCGCTACGGTGCATATGCCGAAGGCGCCATCGACGCTTTGGCGACGAACCCGGCCGATCCGTCACGCGCACTGGTCATCGACTACAAGACGGGCGGCACACCGGATGAGACGCCCGACCAGCTGCTCGAGAAGCACGCCCTGCAGGCGCGCGTCTACGCCGATGTTCTGCACAAGGCGGGCTTTGAGGCCGTGACCGTCAAGTTCGTCCGCGCGGAGCAGGTCGACCCCGCCAACCCCTGCGAGCCCCAAGTGGTCACCTACAACCTTTAGCCCTCAACAACCTGCTGTGGAATCCCTATCGATTCCACCGCAGTCTTTTTGGGACGGGGCTTTTTTAGCTACTTTGGGCAAACCCACGCGGCCGCCCCGGATAAAGCCCTCAATCGTCCAAATAGCACCGCAACGCATGGGAGAGCCTGGGACGGTACAATAGCTCGAACGGTTCAAACGAATAAGGAGCCATATGCAGCTCACCAAAACGCTTGGGGTGACGCCGGAGGAGCTTTTTGACGCCCTAGCGGGGTCCATCATGCAGGATATCGAAAACGCCACGGGCAAGCGCTCCAGCCGCAACAGGCTCAACGGCAATAAGTACGAGAAGCGTGCCCAGGCCGCAAAAAGGCAAGGTAGCTCTTCATCGGAAACTGTGAACACTTCAGGCTTCGAGTCAGTAGCGAGCGGCCCGACAAAAGTAGTTGATGGAAGTGCCAAATGAATAAGAATGCCGCTACGCAACTGCACATCTATTCCGCCTTTTTCGTTCTCGCGGGATTTGTTTTAAATCGGGGAGTGTTTCTACTTTTCCTTGCGGAGAAAGGAATGTCTGTCACGGAAATCGCGCTTTATCAAGCCCTGTTTAACATTACAACGGTCGTTCTCGAGCTGCCAACAGGGCTGATAGGCGATTTCTTTGGAAAGAAGTTTTCGATTCAAGTGGGCGTGCTGCTGCTTTTCTTCCATACGGCTGGCATGCTGTTGCTCTCAGGTCCCTTTCTTGTCGTGCTTTCCCTTGTTGAGGCACTCGCCTACTCCCTTCAATCGGGATCCGAACAAGCACTTTTATATGAAATTGCCCGGAATGCCGGTCAAGGAGAGCGTTTCCTCACCATCAACGCTCGGCTGCTTGCCGCGCAATCAATCGCTACGGGAATGGCGATTGTGCTCGGATCTTTCATTGCCCAAGTATCTTGGAGCGCCCTCTACGTATGTGTCTCCGTTTTCTATCTCCTGCAGCTTTTCCTTCTGTATCCCATTGAGAGGACGGAAGCGACCCGTTCTGAAAGCTCTGAAAAGGGAAGGTTTGACGCGGCCAAGATGTTCAGACGCGAAACCTGGCGTGTTGGAGAATCCGCTTTTGCGGTATTGCTTCTTCTAATCGGCACAAGCATGCTCGATGGATTCTATGGGAGTTATTACAACTTGAATCAGTTGGTATTCGACGCATTTGATGCTCCCGTTTCCATAATAGGAATCTTTTTCGGTGCATCCTATGCAATAAATGCGACGGCCTACATTGCATCAGATTTATTCTCATTGCGTTTCGGGAAAAGAAATACCATGCTCGGCTCGATGCTAATCGAGGCTGGCCTTTTCATGATTCTTCCGTGGTTCGCTTCAAATCCGCTGTGTTTGTTTGGCCTTAGCATGGTGCTTTGTTTTCTCCCAGAAGTGGTGTACATCACTTCGGAAAACTTAATCCAAGACGCGATAGCGGACGATCTCCGCGCGACGATCCTTTCCGTCGCGTCTCTGGTAAGGGCTCTCTTTTCTGCAGTGTTTTTCTCCATATTTGGACATGTGTTGGGGTTATATCCCATTCAGATAGCGCTCGGTATTATTGGTGCAATCGCGATAGCAATTACCGCCGTTGTTTCATTAAAAATGGTTGGAATACAGGTCTCCAAGAATTGATATATCGATTGACGAGCTATCCGAAGCGTCGAGCCTTCTTGATGGACATGACTATTCGTCACAAATCATTCCGCGCATCGCCGGGGTTCCAGTAATACTCGATATATCTGGATGCCCTCATTCCCCTTTTTGAAGGTCCCATAATTGACTACCCGTGTTGGTTTGGCTAGGTTCGGGTGCTATCCGCGCCGTGCGGTAAAATCGTTCAGTCAGAACACGAACCCGCATCGGAGCTCATCACATGGCATTCGTCCATCTGCACAACCACACCGTTTTCTCCATGCTCGACGGCGCAACCCGTATCCAGGATATGGTCAATCGCGCCGTAGAGCTGGGCATGCCCGCCGTCGCCATTACCGACCACGGCTACATGTATGGCGTGCCCGACCTGGCGCTGGCCTGCGACGCCGTCAACCACAACACGCCTGAGTACAAAACCTGGAGTCACGACAAGGCCTTTTTGGAAAAGGATCGCCGCGACGAGCTGGTGGAGCCCGATCCCGAGGAAAACCCGCGCGAGCATGCCCAGTATGTGAAGGACATGGCCATGTGGGACGAGAAGGGCAACATCGACGAGCTCAAGCCGCCTCTGGTCATCAAGCCCATCTTTGGCTGCGAGGTCTACTTTACGCCGGACGAGACCCTTGCTCGCGACCATAAGCCCGAGCTCTACCACATGATCCTTCTGGCCAAGGACCAGGAGGGCTACGTCAACCTGATGCAGACGGTCTCCGAGGCAGCCGTGCAGGGCTTTTACTACAAGCCCCGCGTGACGCTCGACAACCTGCGCCGCCACGCCAAGGGCATGATCTGCACCAGCGCCTGCATCGCGGGCATCATTCCCAAATACATCGACCGCGGTGACATGGAGGGCGCCATCAAGTGGGCCGAGACCTTCCGTGATACCTTCGAACCTGGCGACTTTTATATCGAGATCCAGGAACACGGCATCACCACCGACAACGGCCTGACCGATGAGCAGATGGACCGCACGCTCATCGACATCGCCAAGCAGGTAGGCGTCAAGGTCATCGCCACCAACGACTTCCACTACCTGCGCCGCGAGGACGCTCCCGTGCAGGACGTCATCATGTGCATTGGCATGAACGCCAAGGTCGACGACCCCAACCGCATGCGCATGACTGGCTCGGAGTTTTATATGAAGACCGAGGAGGAGATGCGGGCGATGTTCCCGTATTGCCCCGAGGCCTGCGACAACACGCTCGAGATTGCCGACAAGTGCTACGTTGAGCTGGACTGGGACTCCATCATCCTGCCGCGCTTCCCGCTGCTCGATCCCGGCGAGACGCACGAGAGCCAGTTCCGCCGCGAGTGCGAGAAGGGCCTGCGCCAGCACTACGGTGACGACTGGGCCACGCGCGAGATCGGCGGCGTCAACATCAAAGAGCGCTTTGAGTACGAATACAAGGTCATCTGCGACAAGGGCTTCGCCGCCTACTTCTTGATCGTTGCCGAGTACGTGCAATGGGCCAAGGACAACGGCATCGGCGTCGGCCCCGGCCGTGGTTCTGCCGCCGGCGCTATCGTCGCCTACGCCATGAACATCACCGCGTTCGACCCGCTCGAGAACGGCCTGATGTTCGAGAGGTTCCTGTCTCCGCAGCGTACCGAGATGCCCGATATCGATATGGACTTCGACGATGAGCGGCGCCTCGAGGTCGTGGAGCACGTCCGCCAGCTCTACGGTCCCGAGAAGGTCACCCACGTCATCACCTACTCGACCATTAAGGCCAAGCAGGCCATCAATGACGCCGCGCGCGTCTTGGACTACCCGGTCTACATGGGCCAGCGCCTGTCCAAGATGGTCTCGAGCGACCCCAAGGTCAAGCTCAAGCAGGTACTCGAAAAACAACCCGGCAAAGAGGATCTGTTTAACCCCGACTTTGCCGAGGCCTATAAAAAGGACGACGACGCCCGCCGCATCATCGACACGGCGCTCTCGATTGAGGGCCTCACCCGTGGCGAGGGCGTGCACGCGTGCGCCGTTCTGATCTGCCGCGACCCCGTCAACGAACATGTGCCCACCAAGCTCGACACCAAGGGCGGCGTCGAGATTACCCAGTACGAGGGCCATACCGTTGCCGACATGGGCCTGCTCAAGATGGACTTCTTGGGCCTGCGCACGCTGACTGTTATCTCCAAGGCCAAGGCAAACATCAAAAAGAACTTCGGCATCGACATCAAAGAGGAAGAGATTCCCTTTGACGACCCCGAGATCTTTAAGCTCATGGGTTCCGGCCACACCGCCGGCGTCTTCCAGGTCGAGTCCGCCGGCATGACGGCCACGATCAAGAACATGAAGCCCACCGAGTACAAGCACGTCGTAGCATTGATCGCCCTGTACCGCCCGGGCCCGCTGGGCGCCGGCATGGTTTCGTCCTACATCAACCGTATGAACGGCAAGGAGCCGGCGGTCTCCTACGACGACCGCCTGGACGACATCCTGGGCGAAACCTACGGCACCATGGTCTACCAGGAGCAGGTTATGCTCATCTCCGTCGAGATGTGCGGCTTCTCCAAGGGCGAATCGGACTCGCGTATCCGTAAGCCCGTGGCTAAGAAGAAAATCAAGCTGCTCACGTCGACGGTGCTCCACTGGGAGGATGGCTCCGACGAGACCACCTACGACCACTGGATGAACGGCGCCATCAAGAACAACTATACGCGCGAGGTCGCCCAGAAGATTTGGGACGATGTTCTCGAGTTCGCGTCCTACGCCTTCAACAAGTCGCACTCCGCCGGCTACGCCATCCTGGTTATGCAGACGGCGTGGCTCAAGGCGCACTATCCGCACGAGTACATGGCGGCCGTTCTGACGTCCTATACGGGCAAGACCGACAAGATCGTGCACTACGTCTCGGCATGCCGTCACGACGGCATCCCCGTGCTGTCGCCAGATGTCAACGAGTCCGGTACCGAGTTCACGGCTACCAAGGAGGGCGTGCGCTTTGGTCTGGCCGGCATCCGCGGCGTGGGCACCGGCGTGGCGCAGGCGATTATCGCCGAGCGCGAGGCGGGCGGCCCGTTTAAGACGCTGCACGACTTTGTCGAGCGCGTGGACTCGAGCCAGGCCAACCGCCGCGTGATCGAATCGCTCATCAAGGCAGGCGCCTTCGACTCCACGGGGTATCCGCGTCGCCAGATGATGCACTTTGTGGATAAGAACAACCCCGAGAACATCATCGATGCCGCGGTGAAGCGCCAGAAGGATCGCGCGAGCGGTCAGACGTCGTTCTTTGATATGTTTGGCGACGTTGAGGGCTCGGGCTTTGAGGTGAGCGTGCCCGATCCGGATGGTCAGGAGTGGGACCGCCACCTTAAGCTGAGCCAGGAGAAGGAGGTTCTGGGCATCTATGTCTCGGACCACCCGCTGCGCCCGTTTGAGTATGCACTAGCCAAGGCGCGCGACTTCTCGTTCTCGCAGATCGATACCGGCTACGAAGTTCAGAATCCTACGGGCGGCACCATCAACCAGGAGATTCCCGAGGGCAAGGCGCTGTGGTGGGCCGGCATGGTCTCGAGCGTGTCCAAGCGCGTGACCAAAAACGGTGACCCCATGGGCATCGTGCAGCTCGAGGACATGGAAGGCGAGGCCACGGTCGTGGTGTTCCCCAAGACCTACAAGGAGGCCGAGGGGTATCTGTACGGCGAGGTCGATCCCGAGACCGGCGCGCAGCTGTCCGACGCCTTTGTGCGCATCAAGGGCAAGCTCGAGCGCTCGGACCGCGGCGACCAGATCATCGCGCAGGAGATTGTGCCGCTGGAGCTCAACGAGGAGAACAACAAGCCCAAGGTGTTTGAGGTCATGGTGCCCAACAGCCGCTTTAGCCAGGGCAATATGGCGCGTCTTGCCACGGTGCTCACCGCTAACCCGGGCGGCGACCGCGTGGAGATCTTTATCGAGCAGGTGGACGGGCGCGTGCTGCGCGCCGAGGTGCCTGCCAAGGTCAACGCGCGCTCGATTCCGCTGCTGGCCGAGGCCAAGGCCATTGTGGGTAACCAGGGTCGCGTGACGGTGATCTAAGCTACCCCGGGTGAGATTGGAGGAAGTGATGGCGCAGGGGACGTTTGTGCAGGCGCTTCGCAAAGAGGCGGCGTTGAGCGGCACCTTTATGAAGGGGCGTTCGCTCATGCTCAACGGCGCCGTGCTGTCGATCGAGGACAGCGGCTCGCGCTTCTCCAAAAACGTGACGGTCGAGGGCTCGGTGCGCGGTTCGCGTGGCGACCTGTACAAGACGCACGTGGCGCTCGACATGGACGAGCACGAGGTGATCGACTACGACTGCGATTGCCCCGCCGCCTATCGTTACCCCGGTATGTGCAAGCACGCTATTGCCACGGCTCTGGCGTATTTGGATGCCAGCGGCGCCGAGCCCGTCGAAGGTTTGCGCACGCCGGTTCGCACGTTTACGGCGCAGTCGAAACAGCCCGCGCGCACCGCACCCAAAGCGCCGGCCGTCAACCCCAACTTTCCCTTTCCGGCGCCCGTCCCCACGAGCCCGAGCCTTGTGGCGGCGCTCTCCGATCTTTCGGACGCGCGCATGGATGAGCTGGCGAGCATGCGCCGCAAGCTTGCCGGTGCCGTTGATCCCGACGCCCCCAAAGCGGCATTGGAGCCCTCGTTGGTGCCGTACTACAATCCGCTGTTCGCTGACCGCTTTAGCTGGGCGCTCGAGTTCCGCATTCGCTGTGGATCGGTCTCCTACGTGGTCAAGGACATCGACGGCATGGCCGATGCCTACGTGCGCGGCGGCACGTTCTCCTATGGCAAGAAGCTCACGTTTGTCCATTCACCTGAGGCCTTTGACGAAACATCGGCAAAGCTGCTCAACCTTGTTGTGACGACAGTTGCCTATCTCGATGACATCACAAGCTCGCGTTCGGCGTCGTACGACTTTGCCCGCAGCGGTTTTGTTGCCGAGCGTCAGTTGCCGCTGTCCGAGCATAGCATCGTATATGTGCTGGACCTGCTGCGCGGCCAGACCATCTCCTTTGAGCCCGCCTGGTCGCGGGGGATGACGACGCATCGCACCTACGACGTGGCGGTTGAGCTGTCTCCGCAAGGGGAGGACGAGGCATCCGCTAAGCGCCCACCGCTGCTTGCCGCCAAAATCGCGCCGGCGGCTGGTGGTAGCTATGACCTGCGCCTGCCCGCCGATATGTACTGCTTTGCGTCGGGCGATGCCGCCTACTTGGTTGACACGCGCCGCGCGCGCCGTACCGACGCTGCATTTGCTCAGCATGCCGCACCTTTTTTGTCGCGCTTGCTGCCGTGCCGCACGCCCGCCCATATTGCCGCCGAGCAGGTGGGTGAGTTCTGCCGTATGGCGCTGCCCATTTTGCGCGACTACACCGACCTCACCGCGCCCGCCGCGCTCGATACCGTGGCACCCGAGCCGAGCTTTGCTATGGCGATCGGTGTCGACGATGGGCTCGTGACCTGCATAATTACGGTTACCTACGGCGATTGGTCGGCGGATCTCTTTAGCCTGGGCGCTCCGGGCAGCCCCTTCGAAGAGCAGCGCCCCGGTGTGCCACCCCGCGACGAGGTGGCGGAGTTTCGCGTTATGGATACAGCGGCCCTGTACTTCGATTTCTACAAGGGCGGTCTGGCGTTTGAGGAGCGCGATGATGAGAGCCTGTTCTGTCTGCTGACCGAGGGTCTGTCCGCCCTGTCCGAGCTGGGTGAGGTCATGCTCAGTGACCGTCTGCGCCAGGTCTCGGTCCGCCCTGCGCCCAAGCTTTCGGTGCGTGCGACCGTCAAGAGTAACCTGCTCGACGTCGAGCTGGGCGCGAGCGGGCTTTCGGCCGCGGACCTTGCCGTCTATCTCGATTCGTACAAGCGCCACCAGACGTTTGCGCGCCTGACGTCCGGCGACATCGTGCGCCTGGATGAGGGAGCGCGCGCCGCGTTTGGCCTTGCCGAAGATCTGGGTGTCGATGCCGTCGACCTGCTCGACGGCGTGTCGCTTCCCGCGTCGAGCACCCTGTTCGTCGATAGCATGCTCGCGCGCACGCCGGCGCTCGAGGCCGATCGCGACGCCGCGTTCCGCCGCACCGTCGAGCGCCTGGACACGCTCGGCAAGATGGACTTTACGGTACCCGCCTCGCTCAAGGCAACGATGCGCGGCTACCAGGTCGACGGATACCAGTGGCTCGGCTCGCTCGAACACCTGGGCCTTGGCGGCATCTTGGCCGACGACATGGGCCTGGGCAAAACGCTCCAGATGATTGCGCATATTCTGGCGCGCGTGGAGGCGGGGGACACCAAGCCCACGCTCGTGGTATGCCCGGCCTCACTCGTGTACAACTGGACCGCCGAGCTGGAGCGCTTTGCCCCGTCGCTCGATGTGTGCGCCATCGTGGGCGCCAAAGCTCAACGTCGTGTACAGATTGCCGGCGTGGCCGAGCATAGCGTGGTTGTGACGTCGTATGATCTTATGCGGCGCGATATCGACGAGTACGTCGAGCAGGATTTTGCCCGCGTGGTGCTCGATGAGGCCCAGTACATTAAAAACCCGCTCACGCAGGTGGCGCGCGCCGCAAAGCGCCTGCCTGCCGGCGTGCGCTTTGCCCTGACGGGCACGCCCATCGAAAACCGCTTGTCCGAGCTTTGGAGCATCTTCGACTTTTTGATGCCGGGCCTTTTGGGGACGCGCGAGTCGTTTGCCAAGCGCTTTGAGAGCCCCGTCGAGCATGCCGAGGGCGATAGCGCCGCTCGCCTGCAGGCGCTCGTGTCGCCGTTTGTGCTGCGCCGTGTTAAGGAAGACGTGGTGGCCGACCTGCCCGAGAAGATCGAGGACACCGTCATGGCACAGCTTACCGGCGAGCAACGCAAGCTCTACCTGGCCAACCAGGACCGCATCGCCCAGCAGGTGCAGCACCGCGAGGCTGGGGAGTTTAAGAAGGACAAGCTCAAGGTGCTCGCCGAGCTCACCAAGCTGCGCCAGATCTGCTGCGACCCGCGTCTACACTACGAGGATTACAAGGCGGGGAGCGCCAAGCTCGATACGTGTATGGAGCTCGTGCACGGCGCACTCGACGGCGGGCATCGCATCCTGTTGTTCAGCCAGTTTACAGGTATGCTCGATATCATCGGTAAGCGCTTGGCCAAGGAGGACATCGCCTTCCTTAAGCTCACGGGCGCTTCGTCTAAGGAGAGCCGCGCCAAGATGGTCGCGCAGTTCCAAGCGGGCGAGGTTCCGGTCTTTTTGATTTCGCTCAAGGCGGGCGGCGTGGGCCTTAACCTGACGGCGGCCGACGTGGTCATCCACTACGACCCGTGGTGGAACGTGGCGGCGCAGGACCAAGCGACCGACCGCGCGCATCGTATTGGCCAGCAACATACCGTGACCGTGTACAAGCTCATCGCCAAGGACACGATCGAGGAGCGCATCATGCAGATGCAGGAGTCCAAACGCGACCTGGTCAACAGCGTGCTCGGCGGCGACGGCATCTCCTCGGCGCTGTTTACCCGCGAAGATGTTCTGGCGCTGCTGGGCGGCGACGGGCGCTAACCCGCTCGGGTGGGGCCGCCAGGGCGGATAGCGCACGCTGCCCCATCGTCCCCGCCCGTTATGTGTTCATTTGCAATGCCGTGGATGGTTTGTCTGCCTTTGGGCATAAGAACCATCAAGAACATTGGCACGTCAGCAAAGGAGAACATCATGGCGAAATTCTTTAAGGACCCCGACGGTAAGCTCATTGCCGCCCTTGGCAACGACGTTGCAACCCCTGCCGGTTGCACGGAACTGACCGCAAACACTGAGGACGCGGCGCACGAGAAGCACGTGCCTGTTGTCGAGACCGAGCGCGACGGTCACGTGATTCGCGCACGCGTTGGCTCGGTCGAGCACCCCAGCCTGCCCGAGCACTATATTGAGTGGATCGCCCTTGAGGCCGAGGGCCGCTTAGAGGTCCATTACCTTGAGCCCGGCATGAAGCCCGCGACGTTTTTTGCCGGCGGTTCCAAGACCGGTACCGTCTATGCCTACTGCAACCTGCACGGGCTGTGGTCCGCGACATTCTAGGAGCGCGCCCCCGCTCGGGGTATCATAGCTAGCATATGCACATGCGAGCGCCGACTGCATCATGCGGCCGGCGCTTTTACTACGATTTCGATGGTTTACGACGGAAAGGGCTGAGCCATGAAGCTCGCGCTTGCACAGATCGATATGCGCCTGGGTGATATTGAGGGCATTTGCGGCCGCATCGAGGACCAGGCTCGTCTGGCCCACGAGCGCGGGGCGCGCGTGCTGTGCGTTCCGGCTCCGCTCTTTATGGGCGCCATGCCCGGGGGCCTGGTGGGCACTGCCGACTTTGAGCACGACATGCTTGCCGGCTTGACTGGTGTCGCCGAGCGTATCCAGGAGCTTGACATGATTTGCATCGTGCCCGCGGCGGTTTCGTTTGAGGGCCAGCCGCTGCTCGACTACATGATGCTCAAGGACGGTCATGTGGTGCCGGCGCGTTCGAGCATTGCCCTGCAGCGTGGTGAGAACAACGACACGCGTTGGGCGCCGCCGGTGTTCGACGTGGACGGCGTGCGCATCGCCGTGATTTTTGACTTGGACCGCGAACTCGAGATGTTGCCGACCGGTGTTGACCTCATTGCGTATTTCCAATTCAACGCGTTTGACATGACCGACCGCGAGACTGCCGCCATTGCCGCCGTACGCAGCGGCGCCTACCGCAAGATCGCATCCAAGCGCAGCGTGTGGTTTGCCTGCATGGCGCCGGTCGGTGCCTATGACGAGTCGGTGTATACCGGCGGTTCGTTTGTGCTCGACGACTGTGGTCGCGTGGTGGCCCAGGCGCCGTGTTTTGAGGAGAGCCTGCTGGTTCAGGAGATTCAGCGCGGCGTGATGCTCGATGCCCTGGAAGATCACGAACTGCCCGAGTTCCGTTCCGAGGAGTGGCTGTGGCAGGCGCTGGTGCTCGCCGTGCGCGACAACGCCCGAGCCCACGGTGCGTCGCGTGCTGTGGTGGCACTCGAGGGCGACTTGCCGTCGTCCCTGCTGGCGGCGCTGACCGTCGACGCTCTGGGCCCGCGTAATGTGATTGGCCTGGTGCTGGGGCGCAACCGTATCTTTACGCCGGCGCAGGAAGAGGCCGAGGCTGCCCGCTGTGCCGCCGTCCGCGCCATCGCCGAGCGTCTGCACATTCGCACCGTCGAGCGCGATGCACCGGATGCGGCGCGTGTGCTCGATCGCGACGTGTCGGCGGGCGACGCCGAGCGCCTGCGCTCGCGCACGCTGGGCCTCATGCTGGAGGACACGGCGCTCGAGCTGGGTGCGATGGCGCTGAGCCCGCTGTCCAAAACCGAGTACGCGCTGGCGGCGCCGGCGCTTTGCGGCGGCTACCAGGGCGATTACGCGCCCTTTGGCGATGTGTACCTGTCGACGCTTGAGTTTGTGGCGCGTGTGCGCAACCGCACGTCTGCCGTGGTGCCCCAAGAGCTCGTGACGCTCAACGCGGTGGAAGATTGTATGGAGCGCGTGCTGGCGCAGGCGCTCTCGACGCTCGACGGTCCGGTCGATATGCTCGACCGCGCGGCACAGCTGCTCGGCGGGCTTGAGCCGGGTGAGGTCGATGGCGCGCTCGAGGCGCACGTGGACCGCAATCGATCTTTCGACGACATCCCGATGGCCGCTGGCAAGCCTGAGGCCTGCTCGCTGCTGCTGATGCTCGTGCGTCAGGGCGAGGCCGCCCGCCGCATGCTGCCGACGGCGTCGATCGTCTCAGCCCGTTCGTTTGTCGAGCGCGCCTGGCCGTACATGCTCGCGTGGTCCGACCTGGGGCTTAACGGCAAGGAGCGTATGACGGTCGATTCGCTGGCGCGCGCCGAGGTGCGCCGTTTTGCTGACGAGGATACGAGCGAGCGCGTGCGAAACGAGATGATGGGCGTGCTGGGCGAGCTACTGGGTATTTCGCCCGAACAAATGGAGGAGTTGCGCTCTGAAGACGGTCAGCGTCGTTTACACGAGGGAATGAAAAAGTTCGAGGGCGAGGTTCAGGACGCCATCGATAAGATGATGGGCGGCCAGGGTGGCCCGCAGGGTGGGCCCCAGGGTGGCCCGATGCCGCATCCGCCGGTTGACCCCCGACAGTTCCCATTCTTCTCGCAGAACTAAACTGGGGATGGGATTCGCTCTCAACCCCGATACTTCAACTAAGCATCTTGACCCCGTTGTGTTATTCTAGAACAGACGTTCGTGAGTAGTGCGCGGGGCCTTGCCTTGCGCTTGGTAAAAGACGAGGGGAGGTTGGCTTGGTTATTTTGGGCATCGACCCCGGTTTGGCTCATACGGGTTGGGGGATTATCGAGGAGCGGCGTGGCGAGGTTCGCTGCCGTGCCTATGGCTGCATCGAGACCAGCGCAGGCAGTCCGCTCGCGGTGCGCCTGTCGCATATCGCCCGCGACCTCAAGGGTGTCGTGGAGCGTTATCGACCCGATACCGCTGCCATCGAGAGCATCTACTTTGGCGCTAATGTCCGCTCGGCAATCCCCACGGCACATGCCCGCGGTGCCGCGCTCGTGGCGCTTTCGGAGTGCGCGCTCGAGATCGGCGAGTACACGCCTATGCAGATCAAGCAGGCTGTGGTGGGTACCGGTGCCGCAGATAAGCGGCAGGTCGCCTACATGGTGCGCACGCTCACGCAGCTCGATCACGACCCGCATCCCGACCATGCCGCCGATGCCCTGGCCTGCGCCATCTGCCACGTTAACCTCAGCCGTACCCGGGCGCTTACCGGCGGCGAGTTCTATCAACAGAGAGGAACCGGATACTGATGATCTCCCAGCTCCACGGAACGCTTGTCGAGGCCACGATGAGCTCTGCTGTCGTCGATGTGTCGGGCGTTGGCTTTGAGCTCGGCATCTCGGGCAGCACTGCGGCCACGTTGCCGACGCCCGGCGGCGAGGTCCGCCTCTACACGCGTATGCAGGTGCGCGAGGACGCCATGACACTTTTCGGTTTTTCCTCTAAGGATGAGCGCACGATGTTCGATCGGCTCGTGTCTGTCTCGGGCGTTGGCCCGCGCTTGGCGCTCGCCGTGCTTTCCACCTATACCGTGGGGCAATTGTATTCGCTGGTGATGGCCGAGGACGACAAGGGCATGGCCAAGGTGCCCGGTGTGGGCAAAAAGACAGCTCAGCGTCTGATCCTGGAGCTCAAGAGCACCTTTGCCAAGGACAAGGGCTTTGTGCCGGTCGACGTGATTCCCGGCCAGGTTGCGATGCCCGTGCCCGCTGCCGCTCCCTCGGCCATCGATGACGCCCGTGCGGCGCTCCTTTCCATGGGCTTTAGCCCGCAGGAGACCGATGTTGCCCTGAGCGGGTATGATGGGCAGAATATGCGTGTCGAGGATCTGCTCGGCGCGGCGCTTAAGCGACTCGGAATGGATGCGTGATGTGGGAAGCCGATGACTCTCAGGACCTGTGGGCGACGCCCGGCAACTCGCCGGCGGCATCCATGGCGCACGGCGAGCGCATGGTGGGCTCGGAGCTGACGGCCGAGGACCTCGATGTCGACCGCACTTTGCGCCCCCAGCGCCTGGACGACTACTGTGGCCAGGAGCACATCAAGCAGAGCCTGCGCGTGTTGATCGAAGCGGCGCAGAGCCGTGGCGAGACGCTCGACCACGTGATTTTCTCGGGTCCTCCGGGCCTGGGCAAGACCACGCTGGCCACCGTTATCGCCAACGAGCTGGGCGCTCAGATCAAGACCACGAGTGGCCCTGCCATCGCACGCACCGGCGACCTGGCGGCTATCCTTACTAACTTGCAGCCGGGTGATGTGCTGTTTATCGACGAGATCCACCGCCTCAACCGTTCGGTCGAGGAGGTCCTGTACCCCGCGATGGAGGACTTTGCCCTCGATATCGTGATTGGCAAGGGTCCGGCGGCGCGCTCGATTCGCCTGGATATCCCCAAGTTTACGCTGGTAGCGGCAACGACCCGCTCAGGCATGTTGACCGGCCCGTTGCGCGACCGCTTTGGCATTTCATATCGCCTGGATTACTACACGGTCGAAGAGCTCGCGCAGATTGTGACGCGCTCGGCGACTATCTTGGGCGTGACGATTGACCATCCGAGCGCGCTCGAGATCGGCTCGCGTTCGCGCGGCACGCCACGTCTTGCCAACCGCCTGCTCAAGCGCGTGCGCGATTACGCACAGGTGCGTGGCAACGGCCCTATCGAGCTCGATATCTGCCGCCAGGCGCTCGAGTTCTTCGAGATCGATGAGCTCGGTCTGGACTGGATGGATATTCGCATTTTGGAGACGCTCGCTAAGACGTTCTCCGGTCGCGCCGTGGGACTTACGACCCTTGCCAGCGCGGTGGGCGAGGACCCGGGCACGCTCGAGGATGTCTATGAGCCCTATTTGCTGCAGTGCGGGTTGATGATTCGTACGCCGCAGGGCCGTCAGGCAACGCTTCGCACCTTTGAGCACCTGGGGATTGAACCTACCGTTTAGGGCGCTTTGTTTTGGCGGGCTGTTGGGCTATCGCCGGGCATCGGGTAAACATATCGCCGTTCATCGGTTATGGGCGTTTTACTATTGCGCGCCCGTGCTATGCTGAATTGGTCTTTTTCTCATTCGGTAACGAAAGGACCGCCCATGCCTACTGACATCGAAATCGCACGTTCTGTCACGCCGCTGCCTATTACCGAGGTGGCCAAGAACGCCGGCGTCGACGTTAAGCACCTTATTCCGTACGGCTTCGACAAGGCTAAGGTCGACTATTCACTGCTCAACGAGCCGACCGATCACCAGGCCAAGCTCGTCCTCGTGACCGCTATCAACCCAACGCCTGCGGGCGAGGGCAAGACCACCACGACCATCGGTCTGGCCGATGGCCTGCGTCGTCGCGGCGTCAAGAGTGCCGTGGCCTTGCGCGAGCCTTCGCTCGGCCCCGTCTTTGGTGTTAAGGGCGGCGCTGCCGGCGGCGGCTGGGCTCAGGTCATCCCCATGGAGGATATCAACCTGCACTTTACCGGTGACTTCCATGCTATCGGCGCCGCCAATAACCTGCTGGCCGCCATGCTCGACAACCATATTCAGCAGGGCAATCAGCTCGGTATTGACGTTAAGCGCATCACTTGGAAGCGCGTCGTCGATATGAACGACCGTCAGCTGCGCCACGTCATCGACGGTATTGGCGGTAAGGCCCAGGGCGTGCCGCGCGAGGACGGCTTCGATATCACCGTCGCCTCCGAGGTCATGGCAATCCTGTGCCTGTCTACGAGTATCAGCGACCTCAAGGAGCGCCTGGGCGAGATCGTCGTCGGCTACAGCTTTGCCGGCGAGCCCGTCCGTGCCCGCGACCTTAAGGCCCAGGGTGCCATGGCCGCGTTGCTTAAGGACGCGCTCAAGCCCAACCTGGTGCAAACGCTCGAGGGCACGCCCGCGTTTGTCCACGGCGGTCCCTTCGCCAACATCGCCCACGGCTGCAACTCTATCATGGCCACGCGTATGGCGATGCGCTTTGGCGATGTTGCCATTACCGAGGCCGGCTTCGGTGCCGATCTGGGTGCCGAGAAGTTCCTCGACATCAAGTGCCGTATGACGGGCGTTCGCCCCAGCGCCGTCGTGGTCGTCGCGACCGCTCGTGCGCTGAAGTACAACGGTGGCGTCGCCAAGGCCGACCTCAACGAGGAGAACCTCGAGGCACTCAAGGCCGGCATGCCTAACCTGCTGCGTCACGTCGACAACATCCAGAACGTTTATGGTCTGCCCTGCGTAGTCGCCATCAACCGCTTCCCGACGGACACCGAGGCCGAGCTTGCGCTCATCGAGTCCGAGTGCCAGAAGCTCGGCGTCAACGTTAAGCTTTCCGAGGTCTGGGCCAAGGGCGGCGAGGGCGCGCTCGAGCTTGCCGATGAGGTCATGCGTCTGATTGAGCAGCCGAGCGAGCTCAAGTTTGCCTATGAGGACGGCGCTGATGTCGCTGATGCCCTCGAGGCCGTTGCCACCAAGGTCTACCGCGCCGACGGCGTTGACTTTACGCCGGCCGCCAAGCGCCAGCTCGCCGAGCTGCGCGAGAACGGCTTTGGCAACCTGCCGGTGTGCGTCGCCAAGACGCAGTACAGCTTTAGCGACAACGCCAAGGCCTTGGGCGCTCCCGAGAACTTCCGCATCACGGTGCGCGAGCTCAAGGTTTCTGCCGGCGCCCACTTTGTGGTCGCGCTGACCGGCAGTGTTCTGACCATGCCGGGCCTGCCCAAGGTGCCCGCGGCCGAAAACATCGACGTCGACAACGACGGCAACATCACCGGCCTGTTCTAAGTCTGCTGTCCATAGCTGCTAGCCCGCCCCGCCGTGCCCACA
>OGYS01000368.1_pt1 | contig 29499 bp, 24 predicted proteins | sample 1576611 | NCBI WGS metagenome assembly OGYS01 (sample SAMEA3541571, study PRJEB24748) | human gut metagenome | biome: human gut; feature: human-associated habitat; material: faeces | place: China | collected 2012
GGCATTCCCTGGCACAGTCCCATGCCAAACCAGCCACCTGTTCCAATAGCAAACAGGGACTGGGTGATCTGATATCCTGTATTATCAATATCTGCCCATGGATTTTTCCATGCTGTAAATCTTCGTCTTACATGGTCAAAAAGTGTATATGCAATGGATGTAGCACCTTTTCCAAGAACACCTGCCGCGATCAGATACAGCCAGTTTCCTGTAGCAATAAACAGCATGATCACATAGCTGATAAAAAAGATCAGGGCGCTTCCCAGGTCTTTTGACAACACCAGGATCACTACATGAAGAGCTGCCACCACTGTGGTAATGCATATGTTCTTAAAATCCAGTGACTGATAAAACATGGACGCTACAAAAAATACAAAACTGATCTTTACAAACTCTGATGGCTGGATGGAGATTCCGCCAACAGTCAGTGATAACTGAGCGCCGAAACTTTCGTTTCCTGCTACCCATACAACTAAAAGCGCAGCCAGCCCGATCCCTGCATACACCCACTGGAATTTATAAAGCTGCCAGAACCGTTCCATGATAAAAGGCACCAGCCAGGAAAGGATCGCAGCCGCTGCTACGATCACAAACTGCTTAAAAGCCTTATCCAGTCCCTTATCTAAAGACAGTCTGGTAAGCATGATAAAACCACAAGCCAGGAGCATACAACAGTTATTCACCAGAAGTCTTGACACATTCCTGTAAATAAACCGGTAGATGTAAATGTAAAACAGGAAAAACACCACCTGTCCCACATAAAATACCAGCAGCATCCGCCTTAACGTTTCATCTTCTGTTTTCAGATACATCACCACATATGCCAGAAAATGCAGTAAAAACATGGCCCGGTTCTGCCTTGCACACACTTTTCTCTTCCGTTCCAGATCCGGGAAAGAAAAGAAACGGAAATTGGCATAGGTATAAATGGCCATCAGCAATATCATCAGATATTTGGATACTTCCACGATCAGATTTGTCATAGGCTATTCTACTCCCCGTCTGAAATGTCCTCTTGTAAAATCTTTCACTGGTTCAACCGTTTCTCTTCCTTCTATAAAAGAAGCAGCAAAAGCTTCCAGTATCTTTTGGGTTTCTTCTTTTCCTTCTCTTGTAAAAGAAAGACGCAGGGAAGCCATGTTCAGCTCTCTTACTGCCTCTTCATTGCCAAATAAAGATAACGGAAGAGGATTTAAAATGGTATTGTAGCAGAAGTTGCAATGTGCCTTTAATGGAAGCCCGGCACCGGTGCGGTCCTTCATTATAAGGTGTTCCCTTTTGGCTGTACATCCCTTTAATGTTTTTACCACACACTGGGCAGAAACCATCATAGGAGCATGCCCATAAATGATCAGTTCTCCCGGTATTCCGTCCCTCTCACAGGCTTTTGCCACTGCCTTTAACTCTCTGCTGTTTAATTCCCACGGCATGGTAATAAATTCCGGTCCCATTTCCTTTAATGTGTGCACTGCTTCCCGGTTCCATGCATAAACAGAGGCATCCAGAGCAAATGGAAGCTCTATTTTTTCTTCCTTTAACCAGGAAACTTCCTCCAAAGTACGGGCCAGAACACCGGTAAAACCTGCATTTTCCAGATTTTTCCTGTTTTTAGAGAAGAACTTCATGGCATGGGTGCGGAAAATATGTGGAAGTGTAAGGAAGCATTCCTTTCCCTTTGCTTCACACTGCTTTACGATCTTTCCCCACTGATCCGGTTTAAATCCATCTGCATCGATATAAATGCGTTTTACAGCATCACAGGAAAGAGCTGGTTCCAACTGACATTCTTCTTCCAGAGATGCAGTAAGGAAAGCAAAGCTGTGAATGTTTTTGGAAGCAGACTGTACATCAGCAGGAAGTTCCTGTTCTGTCTGCACCAGAGACTCTGCCTTTCTCTCCCACTGAGCCAGTATTTTTTCCGTCAGCTTCTCAAAGCCTTCTCTTCGCAGTTCATTTAATGCCTGTACCGGCAGGAAAATATTTCCCTTTAACTCAATATCCAGCTGCTCAAAGTAAAAGGAAGTGGCACCTGTCTTATTTAACTGCTTACGCACTTTTTCCTCTGTTGCAGGCTGGTTCTGGGCACTCTGGCAGATCTGTCCTTCCACTTTTACAGTTACATTTCCCTGTGTCAGTTCCAGGACAGCCGGTTTTCCTTCCTCAAAAATAGCCTTTCCAACAACCGGTTCCTTTTTCTCTTTTTCCACATAGTTTGCATCCAGAAAATCAAACAGTTTCTGATTTCCTTCACGGAATTCCGGCTTTTCTTTTAAAGCGACCATGTCTTTTCCATTGTGCTTCTCATAATAACCGGAGGTAAAACCTCCCCTGTCAAACAGATCCAGCAGTTCTTTTTTATCTTCCGGATCCACATAATAACCGTCTTTCCCATAGGTTTCATACAGATCCAGATATTTTCTGTAAATGCGGACTACACCTGCTGTATATCGCGGGCTCTTCATTCTTCCTTCGATCTTTAAAGAATATACTCCTGCCTCTAAGATCTCCGGTAAAATATCCAGCGTACACAGATCTTTTAAACTTAATACAAACTTCTGGTTCTCTTTGTTTAAGCTCTTTCCCTCTGCCTTGTCTCCCTCCCATACACGGTAAGGCAGGCGGCATGGCTGGGCACAGCGGCCTCTGTTGCCACTGCGGCCGCCGATCAGGCTGCTCATGAGACACTGACCGGAATAACAGTAACATAAAGCACCATGGACAAAGGTTTCAATATCCATTCCCGTTTCTTTGTAAATACGGGAAATCTCTTCTAAAGACAGTTCTCTGGCCGGAACGACGCGGCAGCAGCCCATTTCTTTTAACATTTTTGCGCTGTATACACTGGTAACCGTCATCTGGGTGCTTGCATGAAGCTCCATTCCCGGAAAAGCCCGTTTCATTACCTGAAGGGCTCCCAGATCCTGGACGATCACGCCGTCTAACCCTGCTTCATAGTAAGGCTTCATGTAATCACAAAGCTCGTCCAGTTCTTTTTCCTTAAATAATGTATTGACCGTCATGTACAGACGGCAGCCGTGAAGATGGGCATACCGGATGGCTTCCACCATTTCTTCTCCTGCTGCATTCTGTGCATAAGCTCTGGCACCAAAACGGCTGCCTCCCATATAGATCGCATCCGCTCCTGCTGCCACAGCTGCCTTTAAACTGTCAAAAGAACCTGCCGGCGCCAAAAGCTCTGCTTTTCTTTTATTTATCATGATCTTACCTTTCCTGATCCTATGCAAAAAAGGGGCCACTGCAAACTGTAGCGCGCCCCCTTTAGTCTATCTGTGTTTTATCTGCGTCCGTTTCTGTGGGAACCGGCTTTTCTGGCTGCCTGAAGAGCCTTTCTTGCAAGTTCCTGATCAGAAAGTCCTGTCTTTGTCTGGAAAGAAGGATTTTGCATTGGCATATCCGCCTGTACAAAACCGCTTTCTGTTGCCTGTGCAGCTGCAGTCTCATCTAAAGCTGGTACAGACTCACTGACCGGTTCATCTCCTTCGATCACAGTGTCTACCACTTCATCCTCAACTACTTCCTCTTCCCCATTTTCAGAGGTTGCTGCCAGTGCTGCCTGCTTCTTTGCAGCTCTTAATTCCCGTTCGGTTTTTGAAAGCTTTGCAGATAATTCCTGAAGCTGACGCTGGCGTTCCTCCAAGTCCTTTAAAACACCGTCTAACTTCATCTGGGTGCTTACTAACTCATGTTTTAAGCTGTAAGTCTCTTTTTCCATTCTGTCTCTCTGCTCTTCCATCTGATCCGCAGTTTCTTTTGTCTTAAAATAATCATCTGCAATGTTCAGTAAAAGCATAAGCTGCTGGTAATCAGCACTCTGTTTACTGAAACCAGGAAGCGCGTGCATGGTGGTTATCTTTTCATTTACATAGCTGGCTGCCTTCTGAAGATATGCTTCATCTTCGCTTCCGCCTAACGTATATATTTTTCCATCAATCAAAACCTGTGTATAATTCTTTGTATCCATTCTGATCTTCCATCTCCTGTCTGTGAGGCATTTTCGTTAAAAGGATACCACATTTTTACTTCATTTCCAAGCCCAAATGACGATATGCGTTTTCTGTAGCCATTCTTCCCCTGGGTGTTCTGTTAATCAGACCGTTCATTAAAAGATATGGCTCATATACATCTTCCAAAGTTCCCGCATCTTCTCCCAAAGCTGCTGCCAGGGTATCAAGTCCTACCGGACCGCCGGAAAACTTTTCAATGATCATCAAAAGGATATTTCTGTCATTCTGATCCAGTCCCATTTTATCCACATCCATGATATCCAGAGCAAAATCTGCCACTTCTTTTGTGATCACACCATCATATTTAACCTGGGCGAAATCTCTTACTCTCTTTAAAAGGCGGTTTGCCAGTCGCGGGGTTCCCCTGGAACGTTTTGCCAGTTCAATGGCACCTTCCGGTTCTATTTCCACACCTAAGATCGTAGCAGAATGCTGGATGATCGTGCGCAGCTCCTCCGGCGTATAAAATTCCATTCTCTGGACCACTCCAAAACGGTCTCTTAAAGGAGCGGACAACAGTCCTGCCCTGGTAGTCGCTCCTACTAAGGTAAAGTGAGGCAGTTCCAGACGGATGGATCTGGCACTGGACTCTTTTCCCAGCATAATATCAATGGCAAAATCTTCCATCGCCGGATAGAGAACTTCTTCTACCTGACGGTTTAAACGGTGGATCTCATCTACGAAGAGAACATCCCCCTCTTGAAGATTATTTAAAATAGCAGCCATCTCTCCCGGCTTTTCAATGGCCGGCCCGCTGGTCACTTTCAGCCTGCTTCCCATCTCGTTGGCAATGATACCGGAAAGGGTGGTCTTTCCAAGTCCTGGGGGGCCGTAAAATAATACATGATCTAAGGCTTCCCCTCTGCTTTTTGCCGCTTCTATGTATATTTTCAGGGTGGATTTGATCTTTTCCTGGCCCACGTAATCACTGAGGCACTGGGGACGCAGGGTGGTTTCTATCCGCACATCCTCTTCTGTTGCCTCTGTTGTTATAATTCTCCGTTCCATATATACCTCAAATTAATCACAGAAAACTTAAATACTTCAGCGAAGCCTTTAAAATGTCTTCTACACTCATATTTTCTGTGATCTCCACTTTCTTTACTGCTTTGGAAGCTTCCATATTCGTATACCCAAGAGCTGTTAAAGCTGCCACTGCCTCTTTTGCAGCTGCTGCCATACCTGCCACAGATGCGCCTGTACCAGCACCGGAAGTATCTTCCTTTCCGCCTCCAAAGGAAGCCATCATCACTTCCTCTAAATCTACTTTATCCTTAAGATCTAAGATCAGTCTCTGGGCCGTCTTTGCGCCGATGCCCGGTGCCTTGGAAATAGCTTTTGCATCCCCGCTGACAATGGCGATCCGCAGATCATCCGGCCGCATAATAGAAAGGATACCAAGAGCTCCTTTGGGACCTATTCCATTGACCCCGATCAGCTGCTTGAACATTTCCCTGTCCTGTCTGTGAAGAAAACCATACAAAGTCATAGCATCTTCCCGCACCTGGAAATACGTATAAACGGTCACTTCTTCCCCTAATGCCGGAAGTTCCTCTAAAAGTGAAAGGGGTACATGGACTGCCAGTCCGATGCCTCCGGTCTCCACTACGATCACATCATCTTCTACTGCCCCAAGGGCTCCTTTTATATATGAAATCATCTGTTCTATATTCCTTTTATCTGGTTTCGCACCTACATGCGATACTTCGTCATCTATCAATCATAACATACACACCGCCTCAATGCAAGCAGGACACCGAACAAATATTCGATACTCTTTTCTTGCATTTTACTTAAAAATCAGCTAAACTAAGGTCGGTTTGCGTTCTGGTCTTTCAGGATCAGATATGCCGGGCAGACCAGAAAGGATTTTTATGATCACCATTAAACATCCCATTGAATTTCCAAACACATATCCTTTAGACCGCATTGGTCCTTTAAAGGATCTTTTATTTTTTGATATAGAGACCACCGGCTTTTCCGGTGAAACTTCCCAGCTGTATCTCATTGGCTGTACTTATTTTGACGGATTTGGCTGGAAGCTGATCCAGTGGTTTGCAGATACAAGACAGGCGGAAAAAGAGCTTTTAGATGCCTTTTTTGAATTTTTAAAACGTTTTAAGATCCTGATCCATTTTAACGGAGACCGTTTTGATATCCCCTATCTTTTAAAATGCTGCGAACGTCTGGGCCTTGACTACCATTTTGATGACCTTATAAGCATTGATATTTTCAAGAAAATAAAGCCCTACAGAAAACTTTTAAAACTGGAAAACATGAAACAGAAATCCATTGAACAGTTTTTAGGGGTACATAGAGAGGACAAATACAATGGCGGGCAGCTGATCGATGTGTACCGTGAATACCTGCACACCCATGAGAAATTCCTCTTTGACCTGCTGATACTGCACAATGCAGATGACCTGCGGGGAATGCCTTCCATCCTGCCCATTTTAAATTATGCAGATCTGTTTGAGTCGGATTTTACCCTTTGCAGTCATAAGTTGTATTCCTACACAGACGAAGCCGGATATTCCCATCCATTTGTCAATCTTTTGTGGGAAAGTCCTTACAGCGTCCCCATTCCTTTAGAATATACCTTAAATCCTTTAAGCCTGGAGCTTCATGACAACTGCCTGGCCTGCAATTTAACTCTGTATGAAGGCACTTTAAAATATTTCTACCCGGATTACCAGAATTATTATTACCTGCCTTTAGAAGATACAGCGATCCATAAAAGCATTGGAGAATATGTGGACCGTTCTGCCCGGAAAAAAGCCACTGCAAAAAACTGCTACAGCAAAAAAGAGGGCTTATTCCTGCCTCAGTTCGGTTCTTTGTGGGAACCTTCTTTTAAGGAAGAATACAAGTCCTCTCTCACTTACACGCTTTATGATGATGAAACCCTGTGGAATGATACCGTGAAAAATTCTCACTATGCCCATGAGATCTTTAACTATCTGACCGGGCAGCTGTAGCTGCCGCATACACAGCATACATCTGGGAAGCGCCGGTATCCCCATGTCCTAACATAGCCTGGACTGCATGGATATCCGCGCCATCCCCGATCAGGTGGGCTGCAAAAGAATGGCGCAGAGTATGAGGCGTAATATCCTCTTTGATTCCCGCTTTTTCCCCATAATATTTGATCAGCTTCCAAAAGCCCTGACGGCTCATAGGCTGACCACTGCAATTGGTAAACAGCCACTCACAGGCACGCCCCTTTAAAAGAGAACTTCTTGCCTTGTCCAGGTAAGTACGCAGCGCCTGTTTCGCCCCTTTTCCAAAGGGGATCATCCGGTCTTTACTGCCATCATGACAGGTGATATAACCGATCTGCATGTTCACATCCTCTAATTTCAGACTGATCAGTTCTGATACCCGGATCCCTGTTGCATATAGTAATTCCAGCATGGCCTTATCCCGCAGTTCTTTCGCTGTTGTATTTCCCGGCTGTGCCAAAAGGGCATGTATTTCCTCTATGGTCAGTATCACCGGTATTTTGCGTTCAATTTTGGGAGCACGCAGAAATTCCGCCGGATCCCTTTTTATCTTTCTTTCCTTAACAAGATGGCTGAAAAATGCCTTGATGGACGCCAGTTCCCTGGAAATGGTAGCTGCCGCTTTTCCTTCTTTTTCCAGATACAGGATATAGGAATTCAAACTGGTCTTCGTCACCTTCTCCACCTGTGTGATCCCCATTTCTTCCATAAATCCTGCCATCTGGAGCAAATCCCGGTGGTAGGATACTTCTGTATTTTTTGCCGTGTGCTTCACTTCCTGAAGATATGCGGTGAAGCTGTTTATCTCTGATATCATTTTGTTCTCCCGGTACACAGTGCAGTTTTTACTCCATTTTTACAGTATAATTTATTTTTTTATACTTTTAAATAGTTTTCGTTCACTCATCGTTTCAAAATGAAAAAAGGTATGCCTCAAAGGCTGCTCCACAGGCCGTAAGGAGCATTAAAAAAGCTAACGCTGGCAATCGCAGCCTTTTTCTTGTACTAAAAGACCATCTGGAAAGAACGTACCAGACCATGAGATAAAATATCCCCTGGGGAAGAAGGGAACGCAAAAACAGAGGCAGTCCCCAGAGTCCCTTTTCCAATGTAAAATAAATAACTCCCATTCCCAGGCTGAAAGACCAGAAACAGGTCAGTATCCCAAACAGCCATACACTGTAAACCGTAAGCCCGCAGAGCCACCCTGCACCCAGCTGGAAAAAACGCTGTTTTATGACGATCAGAAACGCTTCTGTAAAGTTTTTGTTTCCTGTTATTCCATGACTGTAAAATAAATAAGAAGGAAATACAGGATAACGCCACCAGAAAAATAACGCTGCCCCTATCATTCCCAGAAAAAAACTAAACAACAGCAGATAACTGTCTGCCAAGAATTTGAAGCGAAATCGGAACATGGACTGCCTTTCCTGCTTTTTCAAGCGCCTTTCCTGTGCTCTTATACCAGTTGTATGCCCTTTGCAGCCTGTGCATGATTATTTTTGTACACGGTCAGGGAAATATGATATAATCATTAACGAATGAACCGCCTGCAATAGCAGGCAGATAAGCACGCCAGTGCGGGGTTCGTAAGCTTACCCTTGGAGGATTTTACCATGAGTCAATATCAGTTGATCGCCTTTGATATGGATGGAACTCTTTTAAATTCAAATAAACAGATCTCCCCTGAAACTTTAAACGCCATTAAACGGGCAACCGATGCAGGAAAAACTGTTATCCTGTGTACCGGCCGCAACCTGGCTGAACTGAATGCGTTTACAGAGATCATACCGGGACTGCGCTATTTAGACTGTGTCAGCGGTGCCTGTGTTTATGACCTAAAAGAAAAGAAAACACTGTATTCCCAGGCTCTTGACCCTGGGATCGTAAAAAAGCTGATGGAATTTGGCATGGAAGAAGGAGCCATGATCCATGTACTTTCAGAGCGTTCCATTGTCCAGAAGGATCAGCAGTCCCATATGGCTGATTTTCATATGGGCATTTACCAGACCATGTTTGATCAGATCACTGACAAACTGGAAAATATTTACAATTCTTTCTGTGAAGAGCCATTTCCTGTGCTGAAGCTGAACCTTTACCACAGAGACGAAGCCTCACGGGCGCGCACCGTGGAACGCATTAAAGCAGCCGGTCTTGAAACTGCACTGGCTCTGGCAGAGTCTACCTCTTTAGAGTGTTCTGACAAAGGGATCGACAAAGGTGTAGGACTTAAAAAGCTGTGTGAACATCTGGGACTGCCATTAGAACAGACTATTGCTGTAGGTGATGCAGATAACGATACCATGGCATTAAAAACTGCCGGTCTGGCCGTTGCCATGGGAAATGCAACCGAACCCATCAAAGCCCTGGCTGATGTGATCGTAGCTGACTGCGACCATAACGGATGCGCAGAAGCCATTGATAAGTATCTGCTGGCAGATTAAACATAACAGCCTGCGCCTCTGGCGCATTGTTTGCATGAATATTTATACAATATGGAGGATTTAAATACTATTATGAAAATCAGAACTGCAACATTAAATGACTTAGACGCATTAACTGCTGTAGAAGCAGAGTGTTTCCCGGCTGCTGAAGCAGCCACAAAAAAGGACTTTGAAAACCGCCTGGCTTATTATGCAGACCATTTCTGGCTGATGTTTGATGAAAATGACAAACTGATCGCCTTTGTAGACGGTATGGTCACAGATGAAGCCGACCTGACAGATGAAATGTATGAAAAAGGAGAAATGCATAATGAAAATGGTGCATGGCAGATGATCTTCGGGGTCAATACCATTCCTTCCTGCCGCAAAAAAGGCTATGCAGGTGAACTGATCAAAGCTGCTATTGAAGACGCCAGAAAACAGGGGCGCAAAGGCCTGGTACTTACCTGCAAGGACAAACTGATCCATTACTATGCAAAATTCGGTTTCGTAAACGAAGGCGTTTCCCAGTCTGTCCACGGAAATGTGGTATGGTATCAGATGAGACTGACTTTTTAAATAAATGATATGATACCAGGGTCAAAAGGTCTAAAATCCGACACAAGCTTGCTTGCAGGAGGATTTTTGAACTTGGGACCCGCAAAAAACATGAGTAAGTAGCCATTTTTTGAAGAAAAATGAGCGAATTACGAATGTTTTTAGAATTGCGAGAGTGCAAAGCACGTAGCAATTCGGTATCAGAGGGGGCAAAATACCTTTTGACCCCAACATCATGATATATATTTAATAACAGGAGGTTTTCTGCCTATGTGTGTATACAATGATACCGGTAAAAATACAACCTCTGCCTCTGAAACTCTTTTGAATAAAAGGATCGCTATAGTAGGCATCGGCGGCGTAGGCGGCTATTTAGGTGCCATGCTGGCTCATGCCTATCCCCATGTTACACTGGCAGCCAGAGGAAAACGGCTGGAACATATAAAAGAACATGGACTTACTCTTCACAGTGTTTACAGCGGAGAGATCACAGCCTTTCCTGAACATGTAACAACAGCCGATGCCATTGGTCCCCAGGATTATATTTTTGTATGCGTAAAAAACTATTCCTTAGAGGATGTCTGCCGCCAGATCACGCCTTTTGTGGATGATCACACCGTTCTCATACCGGTAATGAATGGCGTAGATACAGGAGAGCGGATGAGAAATCTTCTGAAAAAAGGCACTGTTATCGACTCCCTTATTTATATCGTTGCCTACGCATCCCCGGACTTTTCCATTACCCAGATCGGCAACCTGGCTTCCCTGCGGATCGGCATAAAAAATGCCTCAAAGGAGCAGTCAGAGAACGTCCTTGAGGCATCCGCCCTTTTAAGCGGGGCACATATCCATCATAAAATTGCCGATAACATTATCGCAGCCATCTGGCGCAAATACATTTTAAACTGCGCCTATAATATCACTACCGCCCGGTATAACCGGACCATTGGACAGCTTCGGGAAGATCCTGAGACAGCCGCCCAGTATGAGACCTTAGTCCGTGAGTCCTGGCTTGTATCTGAGGCAGCCGGTGCAGGCGTGCCGGAAACTTCCATTAACGAGATCATCGATCAGTTCTACCATAAACTGGATCCGGCATCCACCAGTTCCCTTCAAAGAGATATCTGGGCCGGACGCCCCAGTGAACTGGAGACCTTCAGCGGCTATCTGGTACGAAAAGCAAAGGAACTTTCCGTACCGGTGCCATTATCAGAAACTATGTATTCTGACCTTAAGGAAATCGTTTCAAAACAAAGCTGACATATGCCTGACAACGGCATTATCACAGATATTTAAGCCAGTTCATCTTTCTTGTCTACAGAGCGGTACTTGCGGCCATAAGCCATCAGTGCCGCTATTGTTTTGCCGTCAGTGATCTTTCCTGTGTAGATCATCTCTTCCAGATCTTTTAATTCCCATGCTTCCACTTCGATCACTTCATCTTCATCCAGATGCTGATGGGACGGGATCAGGTTGTGGGCTACGAAAATATCAATGGCTTCATCACAAAATGCAACTGTAGTATTTATACTCATGAGATATTCCAGTTTTTCGGTGCGGAAACCAGTTTCCTCCTCCAGTTCTCTGTAAGCACACTCGATCTTTGGCTCATCCGGTGCGTCCAGCTTTCCTGCCGGGATCTCCAGTGTATAGCGGTTTAAAGCATTGCGGTACTGGCGCACCATTAAGATCTTTCCTTCTGAAGTTACAGGCAGAACAGCCGCTGCACCATCGTGGTGGATGTAATCCCAGTGTGCCTCATGGCCATTTGCAAGAACTGTATCCTCATATATTTTCAGGATATTTCCCTGATATTTTAACTGACGGTCTAAACGTACTACCGGCATTCCTTCATTTTCTACTTTTCCCATGTTTCTTCTCCTTTTATATGTTATGTACTCCCGAACTCTTCTTGCAAAATCAGACATAAAAAATTCCAGGAGTATTGATCTTTCACACCTCCGCCTGCAGTGCAGGCGATGTGCCACATACATTTACATTTTCCTGCCCTTTTCATAGCTGGCATCTTCTGCCTTGATCACAGCATTTCTGAAGCCCCACTCTTCCAGTGCAGATACACCGGCAATGGTGGTTCCGCCAGGTGAGCAAACCTCATCCTTTAACTGTCCCGGATGCTTTCCTGTTTCCAGTACCATTTTAGCACTTCCAAGAACGGTCTGGGCTGCCATCTGGTATGCCTTGGCCCTTGGAAGGCCGTATTTTACAGCTCCGTCTGCCAGCGCTTCAATAAACATGTATACATAAGCCGGTGAACAGCCGCTGACACAGCCAACTGCATCCATCATACGTTCATCTACTACTTCCAGACGTCCGCAGGCCTCAAAAATACCACGAAGCACTGCCTTTTCCTCTTCACTGTAGTTGGACTCCTCATATGCCATACCGGTCATGCCTTCACCCAGTAACGCCGGTGTATTTGGCATGGTACGGACTACGCGCACCTTTCCGCCCAGACGTTCTGTAAGGCTTGCAATGGTCTGGCCAGGTGCCAGTGAGATCACGATCTGATCTTCCTTTAATACCGGACAGATTTCCTCAAACACTGTCTCAAAATACTGTGGCTTTACTGCCAGGATCACATACTCAGACTGCTTTGCACACTCTGCATTGGATGCTGCATGAACCACTCCTGTCTTTGCTGTTACAGCTTCCATCTTTTCTTTGTGGGCTGCTGTAAATAATAAGTCCTCCGGCTTATAGACCCGTAAAAGTCCGTTTAAAATAGCGGAACCCATATTTCCCATTCCAATAAAACCGATCTTTGCCATATTTTTCGCCTCCTGTTATAATTTTTAAAACATTCACGAATATTCGTCCATTTTAACGCACACACCCGCCCGCATACGCGGACGGGCAAACGTTCTTTCTATATGCGATTTTTATTTATCATACCCATCCATGATACCACAAAAATCAAAGGTTGCAAAGTAATCCTTTGGAGTTTCTGCGCGGCGGATCATCTGGACAGAGCCGTCTTCCTTTAATAAAAGTTCTGCGGATTTTAACTTACCGTTGTAGTTATAACCCATTGCAAAGCCATGGGCACCTGCATCATGGATCACTAAAAAGTCACCCATTTTGATCTCAGGAAGCATACGGTCAATCGCAAATTTATCATTGTTCTCGCAAAGGGAACCGGTAATATCGTACTTGTGGTCACAAGGCGCATCTTCTTTTCCAAGAACGGTAATGTGATGATAAGCACCATACATAGCTGGACGCATCAGGTTTACTGCGCAGGCATCTACACCGATGTACTCTTTATGAGTATGTTTTTCATGGATTGCTTTGGTAACCAGGCATCCATAAGGCCCTAACATAAAACGGCCAAGCTCTGTGCAAAGAGCCACGTCATCCATTCCTGCAGGAACCAGAACTTCCTCATAAACTTTGCGCACGCCTTCGCCAATAGCCATAATGTCATTTGGTTCCTGATCTGGACGATAAGGGATACCAATACCACCGGACAGGTTGATGAAACTGATATGTGCACCTGTCTCTTCTTTTAACTTAACAGCCAGCTCAAAGAGGATCTTTGCAAGCATCGGATAATATTCATTGGTAACTGTATTGCTTGCCAGGAAAGCATGGATACCGAAATTCTTTGCCCCCTTGGACTTTAAAATCTTAAATGCCTCAAAGATCTGCTCAGTAGTCATACCATACTTTGCATCTCCCGGGTTGTCCATAATGTCATTGCTGATCTTAAACACACCGCCTGGATTGAAACGGCAGCTGATGGTCTCCGGAATGAAGCCTAATGTATCTTCCAGGCACTGGATATGGGTAATATCATCCAGGTTGATGATGGCACCCATTTCATTTGCGTAAGCAAATTCCTCAGGCGGAGTATCATTGGAAGAAAACATTACATTGGAACCGGAAAAACCGCAGGCCTTTGACATCATTAACTCTGTTAAAGAAGAGCAGTCTGTACCACAGCCATATTCCTGTAAGATCTTTAAGATAAATGGATTTGGGGTTGCTTTTACTGCAAAATATTCTTTATATCCTTTATTCCAGGAAAATGCCTGTTTCAGATGTTTTACATTTTCGCGGATACCTTTTTCATCATACAGATAAAATGGGGTTGGATAGGTCTTGGCGATCTCTTCTGCCTGCGCCAGTGTAACAAATGGTTTCTTTTCCATAATCTTATCTCCTTTCCCTGTGGGGGATCTTTGCTTTACGCAATGGTATTTTTATGCATTATCTATGCATATATATCAGTTCCTTTTAATTTTACAGGATAACCTCCGTAAAAGAAAAGAAGCCTGTAAGGGAGTACCATTTCCTTTGCGGATAATTGTACTCCCAGACAGACTTCTTTGTCTAGTATTATTTTTAATGAATGTTTTGAAGATTGCGAAGCAATCTGGTAGCATTCAGCTAGTCCACACTTACCACACGCATGATATTGGTAGCTGTTGCTGCCTCATGGCGTCTTGCATAGGTAACGATACCTGCGGTAATAACGGCCAGATCACCAGAATTGATCACATTGCCGCTCTTTAACTCTTCTAAAGAGTTTTCGATCAGCTCATCCGTACTCTCTGCACGACGGGACCATACAGGTGTTACACCCCACTGAAGCATCATCTGACGGACAGTAGTAGTGCTTGGGGACATACCGATGATACGTGCTGCCGGTCTCCACTTGGAAAGCATCATGGATGTAAATCCTGTAATACTTGGAGCAATGATGTAATCAGCACCGATGTCATGTGCGGTAGAAACAGAAGCGGAGCAAACTGCATTGGAGATATTCTTCATATTCTCCTCAGTTACTTTACGACGGCGGTATGCGCTGTAGTCTAAGTAAGCTTCCGTCTCTTCAACGATAGATACCATCATCTTTAATGCGTCAATCGGATATTTACCCATAGCAGTCTCACCGGAAAGCATTACTGCGTCAGTACCGTCATAAACAGCGTTGGCAACGTCAGTAACCTCAGCTCTGGTAGGTCTTGGGTTGCGGATCATGGAGTCTAACATCTGGGTTGCAGTAATAACAGTCTTACAAGCCTCATTACACTTACGGATGATCTCTTTCTGGATATGAGGAACTTCCTGAGCCGGAATCTCAACACCCATGTCACCTCTTGCTACCATGATACCGTCTGCTACTGCAATGATCTCATCCAGGTTTTCAATACCTTCTGCATTCTCGATCTTAGCGATTACCTTGATTGCAGAACCTTCTGCATCCAGCATTTCCTTGATCTCACGGATACAGTCAGCTGTACGTACAAAAGAAGCTGCGATAAAATCAAAGCCCTGTTTGATACCAAAACGGATATCTTCTTTATCTTTTTCAGTCAGTGCCGGAAGTTTGATCTTTACGTTAGGAACATTTACACCCTTCTTCTCGCCTAACTCACCGCCGTTGATAACGGTACAAACGATCTCAGTGCCGTCTACCTTTACTACTTCCAGCTCGATCAGGCCGTCATCGATGAGGATCTTATTTCCAGCTGCAACATCTTCATTCAGGCCAGAGTAGTTGATATGGGTAATAGTCTCATCACCAACGATCTCTCTGGTAGTTAAAGTAAAGGTCTGTCCTTCCTTTAAGGAAACTTTCTTTCCGTCTTTTAATACGCCGGTACGGATCTCCGGTCCCTTTGTATCAAGAAGAGCTGCTACCGGACGGTCCAGTTCTTTTCTAACCTCTTTTAAAATCTCCAGGCGGCTCTGATGCTCTGCATAATCACCGTGGGAGAAGTTAAAACGAGCTACGTCCATTCCATTTTTAGCCAGTTCCAGCATAATGTTCTTGTCATTTGTGTTGGGGCCCATAGTGCAGACGATCTTAGTTTTCTTCATGTTTTCAAATTCCTCCATAAATAAAATGAATTGGGGTTAGTAGTATATTCGCTCTTTTACTGCCTTTTTATGCCCTTGGCACAGGAATAAATGTGTCAGGCCAAGTGGGGATATGCAGTGCAAAAGCGCAGAGCATGCCGGTCGCATTAATCATTACTGTTACTGTTATCAGCATCCTCTTTTTTGACATGCTTATGTGTGTACAAATGATCCATGCAATATTCATAATTGCCTTCACATTTGGAACAATAACGGAATTCCATACCAGGACTGTCTTTATCTGTGCGTCCGCAGACTGCACACTTGTGTCCTCTCTTTACCACTTTCATTTTCTGGGTGGTCTTCTGGAATTCCTGGGAGCGTTTCTTCTGCTTAAAACCGGAAGGACCTGCAAAGGTCATCCAGCCAAAGAATACGCCAATAAGGATCAGACTTAAAACGATCTCGATCTTCTCGATCAGTCCGCCTGTAATAAAGGAATAAATATAAATTCCTGCCTCTGCCACTGCGATCCAGCTTGCCTTTAATGGCAGTACCATCATAAACAGTACCTGCATATCCGGAAACATCAGGGCAAATACAAAGAAGAAGGAATAAACCAAATAAGTTGGGAACAGTGGCAGTGAAAGCCCTGTTACCAGGTAAATGCCAATGGCAACAACCGAATGAAGGAGCACACCTCCGATAATGTAGCAGTTAAAGCGAAATCTTCCCCATACCTGCTCCACAATGGTACCAAAAGCACGGATACAGTAAATGCCAAGGGCGTTCATCAGCACAAACATAATGGCATCAGAACCTGTAATGGCCGGTGGATACACTAAAAATGTAACAATACGCCAGATCTGACCGTGAAGGATAGCCGCCGGGTTTAAGATCAGATAATTCATCACAAACTGCGGTGCTACCAGGAAAAGGACCACTCCAAGGATCTCCAGGGCGCATACAATATCAATGATACTTCTGAACCCCAGGAAATTTCCGTTCCGGCGTTTCCAGTTATTGGAAAATTTTCCCATTCAAAAACTCCTTTTTTAAACTGATTTAACTGATTTTAAAACAGATCTTTCTTATTAAATATATAAGCAACGATCAGTGTCAATACCAGTGTAAAGAAAAGCACGATGCCAAATCCATAAGGATGCTCTGCAAAAGGCATTCCGCTGGCTCTTACGTTCATACCGTAAAAACTTGCCACCATAGTTGGAATGGACATAACAATGGTAACGGTTGCCAGGAATTTCATAACAATGTTTAAGTTGTTTGAAATAACAGATGCAAAGGTATCCATGGTACCACTTAAAATGCCATTGTAAATGCTGGTCATCTCCATAGCCTGCTTATTCTCTACGATTACATCTTCCAGAAGATCAGTATCTTCCGGGTACTTCTTGATCTTGTCAATCCTTAATAACTTCTCCAGCACCACTTCGTTGGAACGAAGGGAGGTGGTAAAGTACACCAGTGATTTCTGAAGTTCTAACAGTTCGATCAGTTCCTCATTTTTCTGGGACTGGTGAAGTTTGTTTTCAATGACTTCACTCTTTTTATCGATAATGCGCAGGTACTGCAGATACTGGGTTGCATTTTTATAAAGGATCTGTAAGATAAACCTTGTTTTCATAAATGTGTGGAAATCTCTGACTCTTCCGTCCATAAAGGCAGTAAGGATCGGGGTCTCCTCCAGGCAGACGGTTATCAGCACATCCTTGGTGGTAATGATCGCCATAGGAATGGTCACAAACCAGTCTTTCCCGTTTCTTTCTTCTATAGAAGGAATATCCACCAATATCAGCGTATATTCATCTTCTGCTTCAATACGTGAGCGCTCTTCCTCATCCAGAGGTGCTTTCAGGTGGTCCGGATCGATCTGGCAGGCATCAGCAATCTCTAAGATCTCTGATGCAGTTGGATTGGTCAGGGCGATCCAGCAGCCTGGCTGCATCTCCTCTTTTTCGTGCATTGCACCGTCTTCTGTCTTGAAAATCCGTATCATGCGAAATCTCCCCCATTTTGAATTTTCACCCTACTCATTATAGTGACTGGCCCGGTTTTTGTCAAATCGTTTCATATTTTTTCAATTCTTCACAAATTCTTAACCCCCTTTAACAATTGCCAAGTAAAAGGTATTGTGTTAGACTGTAATGTGCTTTTTTGGGCTTTTCGCCCGGAATTGCAGTAAGAGACATGATGTTCTAACAAACAATTACGTTTCATAAGCTATAGGATGTACTCTCAGAGTCTTGAAAGTACATCAAATCACGAAGGAGGTAAGGGGCTATCCCCATATACTATGGATCAGACTACAACTTATTACACCCTGGGGATCGATATCGGTTCAACAACTGTCAAAGTTGCATTACTGGATCAGGATCTTCATATTATATTCTCCGATTATGAGCGTCATTATGCCAATATTCAGGAAACTCTGGCAGGCCTTTTAAAGAAAGCCTTAAACCAGACCGGCCCCATTGATATTATCCCGGTGATCACCGGCTCTGGCGGCCTTACACTTTCATCTCATTTACACGTTCCTTTTGTCCAGGAAGTTGTAGCAGTTGCATCTGCTCTCCAGGACTATGCGCCACAGACCGACGTAGCCATTGAGTTAGGCGGCGAAGATGCCAAGATCATTTACTTTACAGGGGGCATCGACCAGCGTATGAACGGTATCTGCGCAGGAGGAACCGGGTCTTTCATTGACCAGATGGCATCCCTTTTGCAGACCGATGCTGCTGGACTGAATACATATGCAAAAGATTACAAGGCTATCTACCCAATTGCAGCCCGCTGCGGTGTTTTCGCGAAATCGGATATCCAGCCGCTGATCAACGACGGCGCTACCAGAGAGGATCTGGCTGCCTCTATTTTCCAGGCAGTAGTAAACCAGACCATCAGCGGTCTTGCCTGTGGTAAGCCCATCCGTGGAAATGTTGCCTTTTTAGGAGGACCTTTGCATTTCCTTCCTGAACTGAGAAAAGCCTTTGTTCGCACGCTGCATCTGACTCCGGAGCAGACCATTGCACCGGATCACTCCCACCTGTTTGCAGCTGTAGGCGCTGCCATGAACCCAAAGGAAGGCCAGGAGCCGGTAGCTATTACCGACATGATCGACCGGCTTTCCAATGGCATTAAAATGGATTTTGAAGTAAAGCGTATGGAGCCTCTGTTTAAGGATCAGGCAGAATATGACGCCTTTATCGAAGACCACGGCCACAACCACGTGCGTTCCGGCAATCTTTCTACTTACGAAGGCAACTGCTATCTGGGTATTGACGCCGGTTCCACTACCACCAAAGTGGCTCTTGTTGGAGAAGACGGCACATTATTATATCGTTTTTATGATAATAATAATGGAAGTCCTCTGGCTACTGCCATCCGCGCAGTGACAGAGATCAAAGAACAGCTTCCAGAAACTGCCCATATTGCTTACTCCTGCTCTACCGGATACGGCGAAGCCCTTTTAAAGGCTGCTCTTATGTTAGATGAGGGAGAAGTAGAGACTATTTCCCACTACTACGCTGCTGCTTTCTTTGAGCCGGATGTAGACTGCATCCTGGACATCGGCGGTCAGGATATGAAATGCATTAAGATCAAAGACGGAACCGTAGACAGCGTACAGTTAAACGAGGCATGTTCTTCCGGCTGCGGCTCTTTCATTGAAACTTTCGCAAAAAGCTTAAATTACAGTGTAAAAGATTTCGCAAAAGAAGCATTATTTGCCAAAAATCCTACAGACCTTGGTACTCGCTGTACTGTATTTATGAACTCCAATGTAAAGCAGGCCCAGAAGGAAGGCGCTACGGTTGCTGATATCTCTGCAGGTCTAGCTTATTCTGTTATTAAAAACGCTTTATTTAAGGTAATTAAGATCACAAACACTTCTGACCTTGGAAAACATGTAGTTGTCCAGGGCGGTACCTTCTATAATGATGCTGTCCTTCGCAGCTTTGAGAAGATTTCAGGCTGTCGTGCGGTCCGTCCGGACATTGCCGGTATCATGGGAGCTTTCGGTGCAGCACTGATCGCAAAAGAACGTTTCCATATGGCCGGTGAAAAAGAGACCACCATGCTGCCTCTTGATAAGATCATCGCACTGCAGTACACCACTTCTATGACCCGGTGCAAAGGCTGCAACAACCACTGTGTTTTAACCATCAACCAGTTTGGAAGCGGACGCCATTATATTTCCGGAAACCGCTGTGAGCGTGGTCTTGGACTTGCAAAAGCGAAAAAAGAGATACCAAACCTGTTTGATTACAAATATCACCGGATGTTTGACTATGAACCGCTACCTTTAGACCAGGCAGACCGCGGCGTAGTGGGTATCCCAAGAGTTTTAAATATGTATGAAAACTTCCCATTCTGGGCTGTTTTCTTTAAAAAGCTGCGCTACCATGTAACACTTTCCCCACAGTCCACCAGACAGATCTACGAACTGGGCATTGAGTCCATTCCAAGTGAGTCTGAGTGTTATCCGGCAAAGCTGGTACATGGCCATATTTCATGGCTCATCCATCAGGGTGTGAAGTTTATCTTCTATCCATGTATCCCTTATGAGCGCAATGAAAGCCCTGAGGCAGGAAACCATTATAACTGTCCAATGGTCACTTCCTATGCGGAAAATATTAAAAATAACGTAGAAGAATTAGAGACAGAGCATGTAGATTTCATGAACCCATTCATGGCATTTACAAACGAAAAGATCTTAACAGACGGCCTGGTACGGGAATTTGTAAAAAAATTCCAGATACCTGAAGCAGAGATCCGTATGGCAGCCCACGCTGGCTGGGAAGAACTGCTGGCATCCCGTTCTGATATGGAGAAAAAGGGCGAGGAAACACTTGCCTGGATGAAAGAACATGGTAAACGGGGCATTGTGCTGGCCGGAAGACCTTACCATGTAGACCCGGAGATCCACCACGGTATCCCGGAACTGATCGCTTCCTACGGCTTTGCCGTACTTACAGAGGACTCTGTTTCCCATATGGGCAAAGTGGAACGACCTTTAGTTGTCACCGACCAGTGGATGTATCATTCCCGTCTTTATGAGGCCGCAAGCTTTGTAAAAACAAGAGATGACCTGGATCTGATCCAGTTAAACTCCTTTGGCTGCGGTCTGGACGCTGTTACCACAGACCAGGTTGCTGAGATCTTAACAAAGTCCGGAAAGATCTATACTGTATTAAAGATCGACGAGGTAAATAACCTGGGAGCAGCCCGTATCCGTATCCGTTCCCTGATCGCGGCTCTTCGTGTCCGTGACCAGAAGCATTATGAGCGGAAAGTGGTTTCCAGCGCTTACAACCGTGTGCTGTTTACCAAGGAAATGAAGAAGGATTACACTCTGTTATGCCCGCAGATGTCACCGATCCACTTTGACCTGATCGAACCGGCAATCCGCGCTTTCGGCTATAACATGGAGATCCTGCAGAACCACAACCGCAATGCCGTAGATGTAGGTCTTCAGTACGTAAATAATGATGCCTGCTATCCATCCCTGATCGTTATCGGTCAGATCATGGACGCACTGTTATCCGGCAAATACGACTTAAACCGCACGGCTGTCTTTATGAGCCAGACCGGCGGCGGCTGCCGTGCCTCCAACTATATCGGATTTATCCGCCGGGCACTGGAGAAAGCCGGTATGCCTCAGGTTCCGGTTATTTCTGTCAATGCAAATGGCATGGAAACTAACCCAGGTTTCTCCATTACACTGCCAATGATGACCAAGGCCATGCAGGCAGTTGTATACGGTGACATTTTCATGCGTGTCCTTTATGCAACCAGACCATATGAGGCAGTTCCTGGAAGTGCCAATGCACTTCATGAGAAATGGAAAAAGATCTGTATTAAGGCGCTTTCTAAGAGACAGCCTGCTATGATGGAATTTGCTAAGAATGTCCGCGGCATTATCCGTGATTTTGATAATCTGGAGCGTCTTGATATTAAGAAGCCGAAGGTTGGTATCGTAGGTGAGATCCTTGTTAAATTCTCTCCTCTGGCTAACAACCATGTAGTAGAGCTTCTGGAGTCAGAAGGTGCAGAAGCTGTAATGCCTGACCTGTTGGATTTCCTTCTTTACTGCTTCTACAACAGCAATTTCAAGGCAGAACACCTGGGAATGAAGAAATCCACTGCAAGGCTTTGTAATGCAGGTATCGCCCTGTTAGAGTTCTTCAGAAAGACTGCAAGAAAAGAGCTGGCCGCCAGCAAACATTTTACACCGCCTTCTGAGATCCGTGATCTGGCAGAAATGGCAAAAGGCTTTGTATCCTTAGGCAACCAGACGGGTGAAGGCTGGTTTTTGACCGGCGAGATGTTAGAGCTGATCCACAGTGGTGTTAAAAACATTATCTGCACCCAGCCATTTGGCTGCCTGCCAAACCACATTGTAGGAAAAGGTGTGATCAAGGAACTGCGAAAGAACTATCCTGAGTCCAACATCATTGCCGTAGATTACGACCCAGGCGCCAGTGAAGTAAACCAGTTGAACCGTATTAAACTGATGCTGGCTACGGCGCAGAAAAATCTGAAGGCTGAGAATGCTTAATAAACGCATTTGAAATATTTCAACAAAAAACACCGGGAAATGTATGTTGTAAAACCAACATTTTCCGGCGTTTTTCATCTTAAATCGTTATTTCTATGTATTTCTTTACTCGTACAGCGGATACTTATCGCAAAGCTTAGTAACCTCTGCCTTAATATACTCTTTCTTATTCTCAAAGTCAGTAGCTGCCAGCCAGATGCACTCTGCAATCTTTGGCATATCCTCTTCCTTTAAGCCTCTGGTGGTAACAGCAGGTGTACCAATGCGGACACCGGAAGTTACAAATGGGCTTCTTGGATCGTTTGGTACTGTGTTCTTGTTTAAGGTAATAAATACCTCGTCACAGCGGTTCTGCAGCTCTTTACCGGAAATATCCATACCACGCAGGTCTAACAGCATCAGATGGTTGTCAGTGCCGCCTGTAAGGATCTTAAAGCCCTGCTTCTGCAGTGCGTCTGCCAGTGCTTTTGCATTTAATACTACCTGATGTGCATATTCCTTAAATTCAGGTTTTAATGCTTCACCCAGGCATACTGCCTTTGCTGCGATCACATGCTCTAATGGGCCGCCCTGGGTTCCTGGGAAAATAGCCTTATTAAAGTTGAACTTTTCTGCAGCTTCCTTATTCGCTAAGATCAGACCGCCTCTAGGTCCTCTTAAAGTCTTATGGGTGGTAGTTGTAACAACATCTGCGTATGGGATTGGGCTTGGATGCTCTCCAGCTGCTACAAGACCTGCAATGTGGGCCATATCTACCATCAGATAAGCACCTACCTCGTCAGCAATCTCACGGAAACGCTTAAAATCAATGGTTCTTGCATAAGCGCTGGCACCTGCCACGATCAGCTTTGGCTTTGCCTCTTTTGCTTTTCTCTCCAGCTCATCATAATCGATAAAGCCTTCGTCATCTACTCCATAAGGAACAATGTTAAAATACAGTCCTGAGAAGTTTACAGGACTCCCGTGTGTCAGATGACCGCCATGATCCAGGTTCATACCCATAACCGTATCTCCTGGTTTTAACATAGCGATAAATACTGCCATATTTGCCTGTGCACCGGAGTGTGGCTGTACGTTTGCGTAATCGCAGCCAAACAGCTTCTTGGCACGTTCAATGGCGATGGTTTCCAGTACGTCTACATACTGGCAGCCGCCGTAATAACGCTTACCCGGGTAACCTTCTGCGTACTTATTGGTCAGTACAGTTCCCATAGCCATCATTACAGGTTCTGAAACAATGTTCTCAGAGGCGATCAGCTCCAGATTTCTTCTCTGGCGGCCGCACTCTGCCTGAATTGCTTCTCCTACTTCCTTATCATAGGAAGTGATAAAGTCCATAACTGTATTTACCATTGTTCTACCTTCCTTTCAGTATTTGCCCATACCCATCGTATTTTGTCAGTTTATTTATCCAGATATGGTGTTTTCTGCGATTATACCCCATAGTCATGTAAATTTCAAGTATTCATTTGCATACATTTTACGATTTTGGCAAAAAATATACAGACTCATATTTCTTCCTGCAAAAACACCCCTGGCACACACGTACCAGAGGTATCTCCTCAGTGGAACTTCCAGTCCTTCACTACCAGCTGCAGACTGCGGTTTCCATTATATTCATTTATTGTAGGGTAATAGATAATATCCATGCTCTGGCTGTTTCCCATTTCTTCCATAAATAAGTCACCTTCTGTAAATACCACGCCGTCCATGGAAAAGCCCCGTTCATTCATCAGGGATAATTTCACTACATTCCGGTTACGGCCAAACACTCTGGCACTTCGTATTTTCAGGGATTTCAAGGCAAACTGAGGCTTTTCATTTCCCTGTCCAAAAGGCTCTAAAAGCTCTAATTCCCGGATCAGGCTCTCTGTTATATATTCAAACGGCATGGGAACATCGATCCATACTCTTGGGATAAAATCGTCCTCTGTAAGCCGTTTTGCAGCATTTTCATTTAACCGCCTGCGAAATTCTTCGATATTTGCCTCTTCCAGTGAAAATCCTGCTGCCATAGGATGGCCGCCAAACTTTAACAGAAGGTCTTTTACCTCTACCAGAGCGTGAAACATGTGGTATGCCTCTATAGAACGTCCTGAGCCTTTTGCACAGCCTTCTGCCCTTGTAAGGACAAATACAGGCTTATTATAATACTCGCGGATCCTGCCCGCCACAATGCCTGCCAGGGACTCATGACAGTCCGGAAGAAAGACTACCAGCACCTTATCATCCTTAAGCTCTGTCTCCACCTGTTCTATGGCAGCATCTGTCCCATCCTTGGTCATGTCCTTGCGCTCGTCATTTAATGCCTTTAACGCATCTGCCAGTTCATCTGCCTGGGCCTTATTTTCTGCCAGAAGCAGTTCCATAGCCATCTGGGCCGTTTTTAAGCGGCCGCTGGCATTCAGACAGGGTCCCAGCACAAAGCCAACGTGATAGGCGCTTATATGCTCCGGATCCAGTGTATTTTTCTCCATCAGGCTTACAAGACCCTGGATCTTTGTATTAGCCAGCTTTTTAAGCCCCTCTTTTACTACAATACGGTTCTCATCCTTAAGCTTCATTACATCGCCTACTGTAGCAATCGCCGCCAGCTCCAGCATATCCAGCCATTCCTGGCGGTCAATCCCATATTCTTCAAAAAGTACCTGGATCAGCTTATAAGCCACCATAGCGCCGCAGATCTCACTGAACGGATATTTACTGTCTTTTCTCTTGGGATTGACAATGGCGTCTGCAGAAGGCATGATCTCCGTTTCCGAAACCTCATCTACCTGAATATCATGGTGATCTGTTATCACTACCGTCATTCCCAGTTCTTTTGCTTCTGCGATCTGGTCAATAGCAGCAATTCCATTATCACAGGTAAGTATCATGTGGATGCCGTCTGCAGCCGCCTTTTCAATAATATGTTCATTAATACCATAACCGTCTTTGATACGCTCCGGTATTACATAATCAACTTTTGCGCCTACACGGCTAAGTCCTTTGTAGAGAATGCAGGTAGAACACACACCATCAATATCATAATCTCCTACGATCCGGATCCGGGCACCGGCAGCAATCTTTTCTTTTAATATAGAAATGGCCTTTTCCATATCCGGCAGCAGCCTTGGCTCATACAGATCCTTTAAACTTCCGTTTAAATATTTATCAAATTCATCTATATCTGTAATATCCCTGTTTCTGATAATACGGGCAGTAATGGGACTGATATGAAATCTTGCCGCCAGACCATTAAAATCTGCTTTTTTTGCATGAAGCATCCAGACTGCTTTTGTCATTCTTTTCTCCATCCTCTGTTGATCGATCATTTTTTCAGTGTATTTGCGATTATATGACAACAAAAAAAGCAGACTCACGAAGAATCTGCTTTTTACATGCGCCAGAGAAGATTCGAACTCCCGACACTACGGTCCGTAGCCGTATGCTCTATCCAACTGAGCTACTGACGCATTTCTTTTTGTTGCTTGCTGTGTTCCTCAGCAACGTAGATTATTATAATAAATGATATGGTTTTTGTCAACACTTTTTTCAAAAAAATTAAATATTTTTTTCAAGCCTGTCAAACCCGCATATTTACTGGATTTTTGCCGTTTTCTTTTTCTGCCTTTAAAAGAATTTTACTACTTTTTATGTTCTGCACAGACCTGTTCCATCACTTCCCGGATCGCATCAAGAGACTTCTGATCCATATCCGGGATCCATTGCAGCTTTTCTACTTCGCCTGCAACCTGCTCAAAAGAAAGCCCTGTCCCAGTCATCCGGTCCCTGATATGGACATAACATAATAACAAGTCCGTTTCGTCTTTTTCCGGTAATCTTTTTGTCAGTTCCTGTCGAACCTGTTCCCGCTCTTTTTCACCGCCAGGAAATACCCGTTCCATATAATCCCTTGCCTCTTTTTCCTTTTCTGCTTTGCTCTTGAAATTAAATCCAAATATTTCCATTTTCTCCCCTGTCTCTCCACATATATATTCTCTGCAAACAAAAAGTAGCCAGACTCCTGCTTTTTCAGAAATCCGACTGCTATAGTCAACTGGGCTGGCGGGATTCGAACCCTCGTATGCAGGAGTCAAAGTCCTGTGCCTTTACCGCTTGGCGACAGCCCAAGATATTAAAAAATCCTCTTCCTGCTCCAGAAAGAGGATTAGGGTGAGTAGAGGGATTCGAACCCTCGGCCTCCAGAGCCACAATCTGGCGCGATAACCAACTTCGCCATACCCACCATATATCATTCAATTAGAGCTTACGCTCAATGAGCCTGAAGGGATTCGAACCCCCGACCCACGGCTTAGAAGGCCGTTGCTCTATCCAACTGAGCTACAGACTCATTCGTCAGCGCTTACCGCACCAACGAGGTATATATTATCACAGAGCTATCATAAATGCAAGCACTTTTTTCAATTTTTTTAATTTTTTTCAAATTAATTTTCAGAGCCTTTTTCATGCCTTTTTTAAACGGCTCTTTTTAACTCCATAAGCGCCGGAAGCTCCATGGATCAGAACACTGATCCGCTTATAGATAACTGCAGTGATCATAGAAGTAAGGGCACCTTTTACCAGGTTAAATGGTCCCACACAGAAAATAGCCAGTGTCCATACGCTGCTGACTGCCGGATTGACAGCTGCTCCTGCTTTGATAATGGTATCGATAGGCATAAAGTTGGAATAAAACGGGATCATGACCAGAGCATTCATTACAACGCCCACAACAGCCATAAGAACCGTTCCTACTGCCATTCCTGCAACAGCACCGGTCTTGCTCTTTTTAAAGCGGTAGATAAAGCCTGCCGGAAGGATCAGGGCACAGCTCATAACTACATTGGCAAATTCACCTACAAAACCTGTAGAAGTTGGCTTTAAGATCAGTTTGATCAGGATCTTTACGATCTGCATCACAATACCGGCTGCCGGTCCTAAAGCAAAGGTTCCAACCAGCATAGGCACTTCTGCAAAATCAAGTCCATAAAAGCTTGGTGCCAAAAATGGCAGCGGCACTTCAAAAAGCATAAGAACTGCTGCTAACGCACCAAACATGCCCATAAGCACTACATTTTTCGTGTTCAGTAATTTTCTTTCCATCATTACGTTCCTCCCTGTTATGAAATATACTTTTTGGTTCTTTCAGATATCTGAAAAAGCCCGTTTTCGTAAGTTCATCTTCTGAGGAATATGCGTTTTCATATCAGTTCAAAAAGAAAAGCATAAAAAAACCGGATAGCCGATCAAGCTATCCGGGGATTTACTGATATTTTCTGTTTCTCCTATGTATTTCTTTTCATGAACTACATCAGGACCAAAACAGTCGCATCTTCTTCTCTCATCCAGACTTTACTGTCGGTTCCGGAATTTCACCGGATCGGCCATATAACATGGTTCGCGGACTATACCGCCGGTAGGGAATTTCGCCCTGCCCCGAAGAACTTATCTGAGTATCAGTATACTATCTTCTATTTTCGCCGTCAATAGGGTTTGGCGGAGAAAGCGGACGCTATTTGTTTCGGTACATTAGCCCAGCGTTCCCGTCAGTCCCGGGAGACGATACAAGCGATCTCGTCGTTTGCGCCGAAAGACGCTTATCGTTTGCTGGATATCAATCTTCGCCAGCGATACTATGATAAGGAGTTGATCGAGGAGTCTTTGTACTTAGCGAATGTGTTGAAGGTGAATGATGAGGAGTTTAACGTTCTTCGGGACTTATTCGGCTTGAATGGAACTGAGAGGGAAGTGGCTTTATGGTTTATTGAGAAATACGGCCTTCGGATGTTTGTCTTGACTGCGGGGAGCTCCCATAGTACGATTTATACGAGAGAGGAGATCTCTACGTTGCCCACGCCGGAGGTCACGGTGGCGGATACGGTCGGGGCGGGGGATGCTTTTTCGGGGGCTCTAATCATCTCGCTCTTAAAGGGGAAGTCCTTAAGCGAGGCCCATCATTTCGCTGTAAAGACAGCGGCTTTCGTTTGTACGAAAGAAGGTGCGTGGCCTGTTTATGAAGAGTAATTCGTTTATATCATATGTGTTTAGATGTTTTGAGTTTATACAATTTCGAATAGGTATTACGTTTTTAAGGTAAAAAGGTTGTTAGGATATAAGAAGAGAAAGGCAAAAAGAAAAAGATGGTTTTTGTTTTAGGTTAAGTTAGATTAGATTGGTGAAAAGTGGCTCGGCTGTTGAAGTCGGGCTATTTTTATGTCCTTATGTTTCCTTCAAATAGAATGGTCTCGATAACCTGCAAGATTCTTCTTACAGGCTAACGAGACCTTCCGCTTTTATCTTTTCTGATAGCTTACAATTAATAAGCTCTCTCCAATAACCAAGCGTCTTGGAAGTTAGGAGCGTATTTCGCCTTGATGGCATCACGGCTATCGGCGGCGTCCGCTTTATTGTCGAAACTAGCGACGATCACACGCAACATACCTTGCTCGTTCTCGCCCAACACTGCGTTATAGCCATCATTCTGCATACGTTCTTTTAATGCGTAAGCGTTTGTCTTATTCTTGAAACTACCGACAACAACGCTATAACGTTTCAGACGGCTAGCGTCCTCGCCTTGAGCGGCGTTGATTTTTTCCGTACGAGTGGTAGCCGTAGAGGTTCTGGGTTTTGAGACAGGAGCGACCTCAACAACTTCTTCCTCTTGTTCTACAACCTCAACAGGAGCCGTCGACTCTTTTTCTTTGGCCTGTTCGTAAGCAGCCTTGTACGCGCTCTGTTTAGGTTTACATGAGCCGAGTGCTAATACCATACATACAGCGGCTCCAAATAACCAAATCTTATTCATACTGTTCAGTTCTTATAATTAGTAACGCGAAGATATAAATTATATTTAGTACTTTCGCACTCAAATTGTAATATATTATAACGGCATGAATAAATCTATCGGAACAATGATTATGGCAACATCTCTACTGTTAGGTGCTTGCAATCCGGCTACGGATGTGAACGTGAAGGAGACCGGTGATAAGAACCTTATCGGGAAGTCGGACATCCGGATCAAAGACGGTCGCATGACCCCGGAAGCTTTGTGGGATGCACGCTTCGCCTCATCCTGGATTCTCGCGTCAAACAGCGCATTCCGGTTGTTC